>MDTD01119492.1_pt1 | contig 10144 bp, 9 predicted proteins | sample 811221 | NCBI WGS metagenome assembly MDTD01 (sample SAMN05326646, study PRJNA326480) | marine metagenome | isolation source: seawater | place: Pacific Ocean: South West | collected 2011
ATATTTCTCCTATCTCTTGCAAAGTTTTAGGCCCAGATTTTGCGGCAATTAATACGCAATTAAGGCCCGCTTTGCAATTTATCCAGTTTTTACACTCTTTCCTTTCACAAAGAACATTATTTTCTTCGTATGCTTCAAAGCATTTTGTATTAAATGAATTCATTCCAGTCTCGAGGTTGCTATGAAAAAAACTTTTGTTTTAGATACAAATGTCCTTCTTTATGATGCAGAATGCCTCTTATCCTTCGATGATAATAATATAGTCATTCCTTTAATTGTTTTAGAAGAGCTTGATGGGCACAAGAGAAGGCCTGATGAAGCAGGTAAGAATGCAAGGCGCTCTGTTCGTACTCTTGACAAGCTAAGAGAGCTCGGTTCCATAAATGAAGGTATAGATCTCGAAAGCGGCGGGACTGTAAGAATATTAAGCTCAGCTGATATATCTTGCTCACTTCCCCCTGATATTGATATGTCAACCGTAGACAATCAAATACTTGCTATGTCTAAATGTCTACAAGAAACAAGCGAAGAGAAAGTTATTCTTGTTACGAAAGATATTAACGTAAGGGTTAAATGTGATGCATTAGGAATAAAATGTGAAGATTACAACAAGCATAGAATAGTTGACAAACAAGAAGGTCTTTATGCAGGAGTTAAAAGAATAAATGTACCGCAAGAGGTAATTGATAAGATATACACCACCGGCGGTGCCGACAAAGAAGAAATACCAGTAGAAGATGTTTATCCCAATGAATTTCTTGTTTTAAAAGATGAAAATTCAGGACAAGGATCCGCAATTGTTCGCTACTTAGGAAGTGAAAAGAGATACAGGCTTATACCTGAGATTAGAAGCTCTTGGGGTCTTATTCCAAGAAACAAGGAACAGAAATTTTCTTTTGATATTCTTTTTGATGATGAAATTAAACTTGTTACCCTTGTAGGAAAAGCAGGAACAGGTAAGACGCTTCTTGCAGCCTCTGCTGCACTAGAGCAAACTCTTTCTAAGAACGCAAAATACAAGAAGGTTGTCATATCAAGGCCCGTCCAAGCTGTAGGTAAAGATATTGGTTACTTGCCAGGAGACCTCTACGATAAAATGGCACCGTGGATATCACCGATTAGAGATAATTTAAGATACTTGTTTGGAGACGACAAAGATACCTTAGACATGTATGTTGAATCAGGAAAGATCGAGATAGAAGCTATAACTTACATCAGAGGAAGATCGATCTCAGATGCGATTATTATTATTGACGAAGCACAGAATCTAACAACTCATGAACTAAAGACTATTGTTACAAGAGTGGGAGAAAACACAAAAATAATACTCACGGGAGATGTCGACCAGATTGACAATACCTATCTAGATTCTGTCTCTAATGGCTTAAGCTACACTGTAGAAAAATTTAAAGAATATGATATTGCTGCTCATATCACCTTGATAAAAGGCGAAAGATCTAAGCTGGCAAGTTTAGGATCTGAAATCCTATAATAATCAAAAAAGCATTGTAGAATAAACTGGAGGTTTCTCTAGTGTTTAATTCAAGTCCATTCGAAATGTATATGTCGCCTTCAATCACAATACCAGAAGATTGTGATGTTGTTTTTGTGTCAGACATGTTTAAGGAAGATTATGCAGGCGGAGCAGAACTTACGACCGACGCTCTAATAAATTCTTCTCCTTTTACAGTTTTCAAACTTCATTCAAAAAATGTAAATCTTAAGCTCCTTGAGGAGGGACATAGAAAATTTTGGATCTTTGGAAACTTTGCTTCTCTTGACATGCAGCTTATACCCTCTATTGTCGCCAATATGTCATACGCAGTCTTAGAATATGATTACAAGTATTGTCGATATCGATCTCCTGAGAAGCACCTAAGCGCAGAGCAGAAAAATTGTGATTGTCACAATGAAATGAACGGCAAATTAGTATCTGCTTTTTACCAGGGTGCGAAGTCTTTGTGGTGGATGTCTGAAAATCAGATGAACCACTATTTAAAGCTATTTCCTTTTCTTAGTGAAAAGTCAAACACTGTTCTTTCCTCTGTTTTCGATAATGAGTTTTTCTCTCACGTAAATCAGCTTAGAGAAAAATACAAAGATCACAATAAAACTAAGTGGGCCATTTTAGGTTCTAATTCTTGGATCAAAGGTGTTGATGAGGCAAAGCAATGGTGCGAGGAAAATGGAAATGAATACGAGGTTTTGTGGGGCTTACCTTATCGAGATGTTCTGGATAAATTGGCACAGTCTAAAGGCCTAGTATTTTTACCCTTAGGAGGTGATACATGCCCGCGCATGGTAATCGAAGCAAAGCTTTTAGGATGCGAGCTTCACTTAAATGAAAATGTCCAGCATAAAGACGAGATATGGTTTGATACTGATGATCTTCTGGAAACTGAAAGCTATCTTTATGCTGCAAGAGACAGATTTTGGAATGGAATAAAGTTTGATATGGAATACCAAGTTAAATTAAGCGGATATACTACAGTAAAAGACTGCATAACTCAGAATTACCCATGGGAGGCATCTATTAAGTCACTTCTTGGTTTTTGTGACGAGGTCGTTGTCGTAGATGGCGGGTCTACAGACGGAACATGGGAAAAAGTTAAAGAATGGGCAGAAAAAGAAGAAAAAATAGTCGCTCATCAAGAAAAAAGAGACTGGAATCACCCGAGATTTGCAGTTTTTGACGGATTGCAAAAAGCCCTTGCAAGATCTCTGTGCTCAGGAAACTTTTGCTGGCAAATGGATTGCGATGAAGTAGTTCATGAGGATGACTATGAAAAAATTAGAGAGCTTTGTAAGAATTTTCCAAACAACATGGATCTGATTGCTCTTCCAGTAGTAGAGTTTTGGGGAGGCCAAGAAAAGACTAGGGCTGACATCTATCCGTGGAAATGGCGACTAAGTAGAAATAAACCCTACATTACCCATGGTATTCCTGGCAAATTACGAAAATTTGACGAAGAAGGTCATGTGTATTCCTCTCCGGGATCTGATGGTTGCGACTTTATCAGATCAGATAATTTCGAACCTATTCCTTGCGGTAATTTTTACACTCCTGATGTTGATCAAGCAAGGGTCATGTGCAATACAAATCCACAGGCAAAGCTAGCTTATCAAAACTGGTTCAATCAGATTATCAATGCTTTTCCACCGGTATTTCATTTTTCCTGGTGGGACCTAGAAAGAAAAATTAAAACTTATCGAGACTATTGGGGAAAGCACTGGAAGTCGCTTTACAATGAAGGGAAAGAGGACACTGCAGAAAACAACATGATGTTTGACTGTCCCTGGAAAGACGTGACAGATGAAATGATTTCTGAAAGAGCGAAACTTATGAAAGAAAAGCTAGGCGGATGGGTTTGGCATTCAAAATGGAATGGCGAAGAAGAGACAGAACATATTATTTGCTTTAGAAGCCTTCCCAAAGAAGTCGACGAGTGGATAAAGTGAAAGTACAGTTCATAGTTCCAAGCTACAATATTGAAAAAAATATTGATACACTTGTTGGTTCATTTCATGCTCAAAAAAATTCAAGCTGGGAGTGCTTGATTATCGATGACATGTCCACTGATAACACGTGGGAAAAACTGGAATCTATAAGATCCGATCCAAAAGTAAGCGTAAGAAAAAACCTCAAAAAGAAATACGCCCTTAAAAACATTGTTGAAGTTGCAAAACTCTATCAAGACAGTGAAGATGTAATAATTGCTGTCGTCGACGGTGACGATTCTCTTTGCAATCCTAATACAGTTGATATTCTTGTAGATGCATACAAAGACGGATCAGAAGTAGTCTGGACAGCCCATAAGTGGGACACGAACGGTATGAACATATCAGGACCTATACCTGATAATATTAACCCTTATTTTTGGCCTTGGCAATCATCACATCTTCGAACATTCAAGGCAAGTCTACTAAAAAACATAAACAATAAAAATTTTAAAAATGTCAAGGGCGAGTGGTTCAAGAGAGGGTATGATCAAGCTCTCATGCTTCCCCTGATACACGTTTCAAAAAAGCACAAATACGTACCTGAGGTCTGCTACCTTTATAATATTGATTCTTCTTCAATCCCATCAGAAGAGAGAAACTGGTGTGAAAAGGAACAAATATCAACTATAAACTTTGTTCGAGCAAGAGGGTTTGTTGATGGATAAACTGACAGTTGTAACTCCTACTTTTAGGTCTCCTCACTTAGCTGATATTTTCGTAAGATCATTTGAGAAATTTCGACCAAACGGACTTGATATAAAATACGTTATTGTTGAAAACTCTGATGACCAAACTTATCGTGACCACATTTTGAGTTTAGCAAAAAATATTGTCTGGATACAGAATCCAGGGACCCCTCATATTTTTGAAAAAGGAGAAGGATCTAGTGCAAATGGCCTGGGTGTTGACAAAGCGCTAGAGCACACTGAGACAGAATACGTTTTTATCGCTCATTGTGATACTTGTGTAACCAGCCAGAGCTTCTTTCATAGTATTTTTTCAAAAGTAGAAGAAGGAAATGTTTTGGTAGGCACTGTTTTAGATCCTGGTAGAATAGGCGCAGTTCATATTAGCGGACTATTGATCAAGACTGAGATTGCTAAAAATATAGATATCATGCCTGTGTACGAGGGTGGTAAAATGATTATGGACGTAGGTGACACCTACACCAAATACTGTAGAGATAAAAATCTTCCTTACTTTTGTTTTCTTAATACTTTTAATAAAAATAATTTAATTGATAATCTTGAAGAAAAATTTAGGTCATTTCATGTCGATCGCTCCTTGGATTATGACGGAAACGTGATGTTTATGCACCTAGGGAGAGGAATTGAAAAAACCCATAATGCTTATAACAAGCCTAATCGGGTCTATCTACCTGAATGGTATGAATTTTGCAGTAAAATCCTGGAAGATAATTGAAAGTATTCTTTGACAATGTAGACTTTAATTCAAGTAGCGGCCCTAATAGTTTTGCGAAAAAGCTTAGAGTTGCTCTAGAGAAAATGAACTGCAAGGTAAACAGGTTAGAGGATCCAGATGTCCAGCTTTCATTTATTCAGACAATCAAAAAAAAAGCTCCTGTTATCCAACGATTAGACGGAATTTATTTTAATAGTTCACAAGACTGGAAGACGCTCAATCAACCTATAAAGAATTCATACAATTCTGCAGATGGTGTAGTGTTCCAGTCGATTTTTAATAAAATTTTGACAGAAAAATATTTTGGTGTCAAAGAGAATACAGCAATTATCCATAACGGAGCTGACCTAAATCTTATACGAAGTATCGAACCAATTAGCCACCCTAAAATAGATGAATTTGAAAATATTTGGTGCTGTGCATCTTCGTGGAGACCTCACAAAAGACTTTCTGAAAATATAAGATATTTTCTTGAACACAAGGGTGCCGATGACTGTCTTGTCGTGGCTGGAAATAATGCAGACGTAGTAATACATGATCCAAGCATCTTTTATTGCGGTGAACTGGACCAAAAAATGCTATTGTCGCTCTATAAGAGATCAAAGTATTTTATTCATCTTGCACTACTTGATCACTGTCCTAATGTTGTAGTCGATGCAAAAGCTGCCGAATGTAAAGTTATTTGTGCATCTTCTGGTGGAACTCGAGAAGTGGCAGGTGAAGATGCAATTGTTATAAATGACATAGATTGGGACCTAAAACCCTTCGAGCTTTATAAACCACCTAGGCTTAATTTTTACCAGAAAAAGTCCAACAAAGATTTTTATTACAACCCTGATATTAACAACACAGCGCTAAAATATATTAACTTTTTTAAAGAGGTTTTGAAATGAAAGTTTTTACTGTACCCGCAGATGAAAATTGGGTTTGCGATAGATTTACTAAAGAGTGGATAAGTGAAAATAGAGAAAAGTCCACAGACAGAATAGAAGAATGTGATATTGTGTGGTTGTTGGCAGGCTGGAGATGGAATCAAATTCCCGAAGAAATTCTTAGGAATAAAAAAGTTGTACTAACAGTTCATCACATTGTACCTGATAAATTTAATTCAAACAAGGTGAATGAGTTCATATTCAGAGATCAATTTATAGATGTTTATCATGTACCTTGTAGTAAAACTCGTGAACAAATTTCTCAGTTAACAAAAAAACCGATAGAAGTCATTCCTTTTTGGGCAAATCAAAAAATATGGTTTCCGATAAAAGAAAAAAATGAACTAAGAGATAGTTTTGGAATTAATAAAGATTGTTTTCTTGTAGGTTCATTCCAAAGGGACACAGAAGGATATGATCTTATTTCACCAAAGATGGAAAAAGGCCCAGATATATTTTGTGACATCGTAGAAGATTTATTTATAAGAAATAAGAAAATAAGTGTTCTCTTAGCTGGCTGGAGAAGACAATACGTAATTAACAGACTTGAAAAAGCCGGAATACCTTACTATTACTTTGAGCTACCTAGTTTTGAAGATCTTAATAAGCTCTATAATTGCCTGGATCTATACCTGGTCTCTTCTAGATATGAAGGAGGACCTCAAAGCATAATTGAGTGCGCACTTTCCAAAACTCCTATTGTCTCAACAGATGTAGGAATAGCGAGAGATATTCTTTCTGATAAAAGTATTTTCAACGGCAAAAACAACCCAGTTCCTGACACTGATTATGCTTTTGAAAAAGTAAAAAAAATAAAAATGCCAGAAGGATTTTGTAGATTTGATGAAATGTTTAGTAGTCTTTAAAAGGAAGCATATCAAGTACGATAGGCATGTAATGAATTGTGATAAATCGTGAGAGAAAAATGAATACTAATTTTATAGACTTTAAAGCTGCAAATATTTCGAAAAATGAAGATGTAATTTTACCTGAAAGAACAGGTGATATTAAAAAAGTTCTCATAAGGGAAAAACTTAAATTACTGGGCGTAGACTTAGAAGATATTTCACTAGGTGATTTTGATCAAATTGGAGAGCATACTGCAAGAAAAAATAGATCACCAGATTCAGAGTTATATAAAAAATCTGGCGCTTTTTTTAGACCTAACTATGAAAGAGGCATTTTAATTTATTCGCTTATTACAAAGTATAATTTAAAGTCTTTTTTGGAGATCGGTTTTGGTAGAGGATATTCTACTATGTGTGCAGCTTATGCTTTTTCTAAAATAGGAGGAGGAACGATAACTACAGTTGATCCTAACTTAGACAGGACATTTATTGAAAATTTAGCAAAAATATTTCCTAGGGACTGGTTTGAGAATATTAGCTTCATAAAAGCAAAGTCTGAAGAATATGTCCCGCAAGATGAAAGCAGTTATGATTTAGTGTATATTGACGGCGATCACACATATGATGCTGTAAAAAAAGACTGGGAAATGTGCAAAGATAAGTACAAAAAATTTCTATTATTTGACGATTATCACATGCCTGACAAGGTTCAAAAAGACATCGACTGTTCAAACCTAATAGATCAGATTGAAGACCCTTCTAAAGAATTAATAATTATGGATAGAAGAATATTTTTCGATGATCGAAGAATTCAAGACATCGACATAAATTACGGTCAAGTTTTACTCACTAGGAGTGATTTTTAATGTACGAAACTATCACAGAAGAGCTTACAAAAGCTCAAAATTATTATCTTGAAGGATACTTTCTTCACAAATTTAGTGAAAAAAAGACAGAAAAAATTAATAGCATTATAGAAGATATATGCATAAATAAAAAAATCAAAGAAGGCTTTAGTCTTGTTCCAAAGTACCACGGCACAGCAGATCTTAGGCCTTTTGCTTTTAATTATGACGATGAAATATTAGAATTTTTAATAAATGCAAAAATTTATGAAACATTAAAAGCTCTTACAGGACAAGATTTGTTTCTTTATCATGTTCAATTAAGGCTGACTTCACCTTATAGTAATCTTAACAATCAAGAAAGCTATATGGATTGGCATAGAGACTCATATTTTAAAGAAGGAAAAAGAGTAGGTTCTTTCCCGCCTGCACACAAAGTTATTTATTATCCTAGTTTTGAAAACAGTGAAGATGCACTAAGGATTATTCCTGGATCACACAAGGCTGATTTGCACGCTGACCAATCATATAAAAACTTTCATTTAAATGATTTCGACAAATATCTAATTCAAAATATAAAAGAAGAAGTTATCCAGTACTCTAACAGTCAAGTAGTCATTTTCAACACTGCGGCTTTACACGCTGCAGCGATAAATCAAAAGCATATTAGGCCTAGGCTGATATATTCTTTTTTAACTAGAGACCAAGTAGAGAACTCTGAGGACAGTCATAGAAACTTAGGCAGTCTTTTCGAAAATAAAATAAGTAAAACAAGGTAGTTCAATATGGCAAATTATAATTTTTTAGATTTTTCAAATTCAAACCCAAACCCTAGCACGACAAAGAGTTTTTTACCCATAGGTGAAAAGCTAAAAATAGGCCTGGTAGGTGTCGGAAAAAGAGTACAAAATCAAATTCTTCCTCTGATGAATAAAAATTCTAACTTTGATGTGGTGGGCTTTTGGACAAGGTCGCAGAGCACCAGAGAAAAATTTCATAGCGATACTCAAATAGATTCTTTTGAAAGCATAGAAGCATTAGCTGAGAATGTTAATGCACTAATAATTTGCGTAAACCAGAATGCGCTTAATGAAGTTACAGAGACTGCTATTAAAACAGGAATTCCTATCCTGGTAGAAACACCGGTGATGAGCGTTAAAGCCGTCCAGCATGCACAGGAAAACAATCAAATTTTTGGAGCACTTGAACAATGGCCATTTCTTCCCATAGAACAATTTAAAAAACTATATAAAGATAAGTTCTTTAGAACTGAGGCATATTTAGGCATAAATGACTGCAGATCTTTTGATTATCATGCTATAGCGCAAGTTAGATCGTATATTGGTAGAGAGCAGCTACCTGTAAATGTAAAAGCCACGCATATTTCAGTTGAAGCACCTTTTAATCATAAGAATAACTCAGGAGAAATTGTAAAAACTTCTGATAGCTGGGACATCAGCCATGTTCAGTTTGAAAATGCTGTTTTAATTCATAATTTTTCTTATATGTGTAAAACTGCACCCTTTAGGAAGATGCAAACATTAAAGTGCATTTCTGCTGACGGAACAATGATATCAGGAAGAATGAACTCTTACGGCAGCGATTACGAGATATTACAATTTTCTCATCTTTCTAACGAAGAAACAGTTGACAGCATAATCAATGTTAGCAGAGAAGATAATGTAACACTAGAAATAAAAGATGAAATAACGGGACTTTCTTGGGTAAATCCTTATGCTGATCTTCAATTGAATGATCAAGAAACTGCCATGATGACAGTTATTGACGGGTTTAGAAGAAAAATAATAGGAGAAGATGATTACGGCTTTTATTCTGCAGGAGATGCACTGACAGATACAGCAGTAATGACCGGAATAAAGACTTCAATTGCAAACCAGCGACCCGTACAGTTTAAACAGCAATAGCCTAGATGAAAATATACATTAATAGAGAGCCGCGAGAAGGCCCATGGGGAGGTGGGAATAAAACGCTCTCTTCTTTGTGTGAAAAACTTAAGGCATCCGGTGCAGAAGTCGTTTTCGATCTTGAGCCTGGCATAGATATAATCTTTTGTTTCGATCCCCGGCCAAACAATAAAGGTCTGTGGTACCAGAACTTTCTAGACTATAAATCTTTTAGCGGTGCAAAAATAGTACAGAGGGTAGGAGATCTAGGGACGCACAGCAAGCCTGAGCTTTTTAGTCTTGTCCAGCAAACTTTACCCTACTCTGATCAAGTTATATTTCCAAGCATTTGGGCAAAGAATTATTCTGGATTTGAAGGAGATAATTTTAAAATTATTCCAAATAGATCCAGGGGCATATTTTTCAAAAACAGAGAAAACTCAGATCGATCTATCAGTAGAAAACCAACATTCGTAACACACCACTGGTCTAACAATGCTAAAAAAGGTTTTGATATTTATCAACACATCGACGAGAGTCTAAAGGACAAGATTGATTTTACATATATTGGCAGAGTTCCTGATAATTTTTCTTTTAAAAATTCGAGATATGTTTCGCCAATAGATGACAAAGATCTTTCTATCGCTTTGCCTAAGTTTGATTTTTACCTTACAGCGTCTCGTGAAGAAGCG
>MDTD01188588.1_pt1 | contig 10144 bp, 14 predicted proteins | sample 811221 | NCBI WGS metagenome assembly MDTD01 (sample SAMN05326646, study PRJNA326480) | marine metagenome | isolation source: seawater | place: Pacific Ocean: South West | collected 2011
AGTCAATGCTCTTACAAGAATATCATTTTTTATTTGTTTTTCTAATGCTCTAGATTGCTTTAGGCTTAATTTTGAGGTTTTTACCGTAGAATCAGTCAAACCAAAATCTGTAATTGTTTGAGTAAGTTTTGCTGTAGCGTCTCTTGCGACTAACTGAGTATTATTACCAGCCCCTCTTTTATTAATATGTTCATGTCCATAATTAGCTGTTAAATCAAATGATGGATAATAACCACCTTTAGCTTGTTTAAGCCTAAGTTCTGCAGCTTTTATATCTATTCCACTTGCTTTTATTACTCTATGATTTTCTAAAACTGATTCAAGTGATGATCTTAAATCAAAAGCACCATTATCCTGAGAAAAAGAATAGTTACAAAAAACAAAAGAAATAAAGAATAGGAAAATTTTATAGAATTTTATCATTTCTTAACTTAGCAAACATTATACCAACCTGTGGATAACTTTTAAAAAATTACCTCTATATAATTAGCATGAATCTTTAGAAGAATCTAGATATAAAGATTTATCGCTTAATATATTAAGAAATCCACCAAAGAGTTTTTTAGCATCATCTTCAAATCTTATTTCGTGTTTTAATCTAGTCGCAAATTCAATTCCAGTATCAACTCCAAACATCAGTGAAGCTAAAATATCTGCATCTAAAATAATTTTTTCTAAATTATCACTTACGTTATTTGGTTTAATAGGAAAAAAAGTATTTCTAAAGACCTTGTTTATTCTTTTCCACTGTTTGTGGTTAAGAATATTTTTAAAAATTATTCTATGAAATTCTAAGGCACTTTTATCTTCTTGATAATATGGTTCTTTAATTATCCTTCTTCCTTGATGTTTTAGGTCATGTGTTAGTGCTATTAAGACAACTAAAAGTCTGTCATTCCTATTAAGATTTACTAATTTTGCTAACAAGCAAGAAATTATTAGTACTGTTTTAAAATGGTGTTGGTCGTGATAGGTATTATACTGAAAATTAAAAGAACATCTTTTGGACAATTTTTTTAAAACTTGTTTAAAATTACCTATTTTTTTTATATTTAAATCGTTTAGAAAATTTAAACATAACCTATAAAAATCTGGTTTTTTTTGTTTTGAAAGAATATATTTTTTTAGTATTGGTTTTGTTCTTGGCCAATTATTAACAATATAAGATAAAGAAGGATAATTTTTTTCGAAAGGAAAATGTTTCATTTGCTTTTCATAACCCAAACTCCATCCCAGTTTTCAGGCTTTTGATCAATAAGTTGTTTACATCTTTCAATATATGTATTTGAAAGTATATCTTCTGAATTAGCTTTCAAACATTCCTTAAATGAGGAAATTGCAGAATTAAAATCTCCAGAAATGTATTTTTTTCTTCCCTCATTGAAATGGTTTACGACATCCATAAGATTGGGAAAAGTTGAGTCATTATGATAATCAAGCACTTCATGAACTCCAACGGGTTCTGATTTTCCTTTAACAACAACATCATCAATATATCTTATTCGATAAGTCCCTTTAAGTTTTTTAAACGTATAGTCACTAATCAAAATTCTAGCATTGTATTGTTTGCATGCACTTTCTAATCTTGCAGCTAAATTAACTCCATCACCTATCATTGTATAGTCCATTCTTTTTTGTGAACCAATATTTCCAGCTACAATCTTATCCGTATTAAGTCCCAAACCCATATCAAGAGCGGGTTTTCCATCTTTTTCTCGTTGATTATTCCATTCCCATAATCTAGAAATCATATTAATACCAGCTTTTACACCTCTATCTTCGTCATCCTCATGAGAAATTGGCAACCCAAAAGCAGCCATTATTGCATCACCTATAAATTTATCTAACATTCCTCCTTGTTCAGAAATACATTCAACCATGATTTCAAAATATTCATTTAGAAGTTTGACTGTACCCTGAGCTCCCAAAGATTCTGTTATATTGGTGAAACTTCTTAAATCTGAAAATAATAATGTAGCTGTTGTATCCAATCCGCCCATAATATCAGCTCCATCTTCTAAAAGCTGGTCGGCAATACCTGGGTCCATATATCTTGACATTGTTGATTTCATCCTTTTTTCTGATGAAATGTCTTCAAACATTAAAAGCGTTCCTAGAAAATTATCCGATTGATCGGTTCTACCCTCACTATCTTCATTAATCAATGGTAAAATTGTAAGATTAACAGAGATCTTTTCATTTTTTTCAGTTTCTTTATTCAGCACTTCAATTTCTGCATCTACAATTATTTCTGGTTCTCTGGATTTATTCACATTTTTTATTTTTTCAAATATCCATGATTTACTGGCAGAAAAAAATTCTTTGGAGGTTTTTTTTAAAATCTCTGAGTCATTTATCCTTAAAATTTTTAGTCCAGACTTATTACATGTTACTATTTTGTCTTCACTATCAATAGTAATCACTCCATTTGACATACTTGAAAGCATACTTTCATTATATTTTCTCGATTTTGAAACATCTTCAAAAAGTTTAGCATTTTCTAAAGCAATAGCTACCTGTTGCGTGAAAGCTTTCAACCTTGATTCATCTTCATCAGTAAATTTTCCACCAGTTTTATTTAAAACTTGTGTGCATCCTATAACCTTTCCTTCTTTATTAACTACAGGCACACACAAAATAGATCTTGTAAAATAACCTGTTTGCTTATCAAAGGATGGATTAAATCTTAAATCTGCATATGCATAAGGAATATTCATTGATTTTCCAGAAGTAAATACAGAACCAGCTATTCCAGCAGTATTTGGTAATCTAATTTCACCAATGCCTTCACCCATAGCAACTCTTGAAAAGAGTTCTTTGGTTTTTTCATCATTTAAAAAAAGTGTTGCTCTGTCTGCATCGAGCATTTTTGTTGCCTCTTCCATTACTCTTTGCAACAAAGCACCTAAATCAATTTCAGCAGTTACATCTGAAACTATGCTTATGAATTCCATTTCTTTGGCTCTTTTCTTTTCAAAAGTCTCAGAATTTTGAGCATTTTGAATAGAAACAGCTGCTTGGGTGGCTACTGATTCCACAAAGAATAAATTATCTTTTGTAAACCTTCCTTTTTTTTTATTTAAAACTTGAATTACTCCAATTGTTTCATTGTCAACAGTCTTGACTGGGCAACAAATCATATTTTTTGTTTTGTAGCCTGTTTCTTGATCTACTTCTTTGTTAAAACGTGAATCTTCATAAACATCATGAATAATTTCACCGGTTTTATTTTGAAATATTGCACCTGCAATTCCAACATTATTAAGAATTCTTATTTCTCGTGTAAGATCTCCTTGAGCTACTCTTGAATACAATTCATTTGTATCGTTATCATTTAGAAACAAAGTTCCCCTATCTGCATCTAGTTCATTTGAAACAAATTCTATTAATGTCCAAAGAATTTCACTTAAATTTTTCAAACCTGCGATTTTTCTAGTTATAAGAAGTAAAAGTTCTGTTCTTCTAAGTTTTTCAACTGTATCTTCTAAGCTGATTTCTTTTTTTTTCATTTTAATTACCTTAATTTTTTTATTTTTTGTTCGTAATCACTTATTACTTTCTCAAGTTCATCCCTTAAATTTTGAGTTGAATTTTTCAGTTGATTAATTTCATCGCTTGTTCCTAAAATGGCTTTTTGAACTGCTTCTTTTTTTGAGAATTTTAAACTTTCCAACTCATCTCTTAATGATGACGTGGAAGCTTTAAGTTCTTTGATTTCCAAAGAAGAAGAACTTATTGCTTTTTGGACAGCCTCCTGTTTTTCAAACTTCAAACTTTCCAGTTCATCTCTTAAAACAGTGCAAGATTTTTTAAGTTGCTGAATTTCGTTAGCAGATGACTGAATCTGAACTTGAATAGCCTCTTGTTTTTCAAATCTAATTTTTTCTAATTGATTCCTTAACTCTGTAATTGACGATTTCAACTGATTTAATTCATCATTTTTTGATGTTAAAGCTTCTTGAACTGCTCTGTTTCTTTCATATTTAGATTGGTCAAGTTGATCTCTCAGTGAATTGATAGTAGAAAAAAGATCACTATTTTCCTGTTCATTTTGGGATTTTATTTTTTGAATCAATTCACTTAATTCAAAAGCAAAGCTAGGGTTCTCAGATTTATATTTATCTATTAATTTCCCCATTTAAATCCCCAAAACTATTCTAAACCTAAAAAAAAAAAAAATTAAATTTTTTTTTAATTAATACATGGCAAATATATTTTAGATTGTTGTTCGTAATTTATTTTACTCCATGATAATTTATCACCAACTTTAATTCCAATTTTTTTTGAACAGTTTTTTGGAACTTCAATAACAGCTATCACTGGTAAATCTGATGAAATATTTGTTTTTGAAAATGGAACACCATCTTTAATAGAAATAATTATTTTTTCTGAATTTATAAAAATTATTTCAAGAGGAATATATGTGTCTTTCATCCAGAAATTGACTATTTTTGGCTTTTTATAAAAAAAAATCATTCCGTTAGAATTTGAAAGTTTTTTTTTAAACATTAAGCCTCTACTTTTTTCTTCATCTGTAAATGCCGAAAGTACAATGAAACTCTCAAATTCATCTGACGATATGAGATATTTGGAAAATATATTTAACGGTAAGAAAATAATAAGAAATAAAACTTTATGGTTCAAAACTCTCACCTTTTTCAATTCTCTTGAGGGTTTCTTCAGCTTTATTGCTTAGTTTTTTATCACTACTGTCAAAACGAATATTTTTTTCTAATGATAAATCATATTTCTCTCTTAAAGAACGAAAAATCTTTATTTCATATGCTGTTAATTTATTATCTTTTTCAAAAAATTCAGTAGAATTTTTACCTTTTTGTAGTCTATTTAACGTTTTATTTAATCTATTTTTCATAAAATAATAAGATATTAAGTATACTATTTCTAATATAACATTTATTATATTCAAATGGTTTTAAATGAAAACAAAATTGAAAAAATAAGAAATGAAATGGAAAATGTCAGAGAATTATATATAAAAGGTTTTATAAATAAAAAACTTTATCAAAAAGAAACAAGAAAACTCTTTGAAATTGCTACTAAATATGGAGCTTAAAAATAAAGATATTAATAAAGTCAAAGAATCAATAAATAAATTAAATAACCTGTCTCAAAATGAAAAAAGAACTCTTATTGATTCTATTGAAATGCTTTGGTTAAATGCTGGAGTACAAAAAAAAAAATCTGATATCAATATTCCGACCAATGCTGATGAAAATATCACAAGAATAAGACAACTCTTGGCCGCAGCATGGTCAGAAGACTACAAAGAATAAATTTACAAACCGAAAATTTTTGCTTTTTCATATAATCTATCAGTTTCTGAAATATAAACCCCTTTGCTTATATATCCACCAACATAAAGTTCTCGTACGGCATTCATTTCTTCTTCAATTGCTACCAAAACGTCAACAAAATCATTTTCGTCATTAATTTTAATATCTTCCTTATCTATAATCTCATCTAAAACAGGTTTTTTTCTTTCTTGAGAATTTGTCTTTTTTTTAATTCCTTTTTTTATCAACAACGCCAATAAAAAAAATATTAATACAGTCAACAAAAATGCAAAAAATAGAATCTGTGATATACTCTCTAAGAAAGGTATTTTATTTAAAATATCTAATGAGTATATATATTGTTCAATTTGATCAATCATAACAATATACAATATATAGTATTTGATTTTTTTAGTAAATACATTATATTGTATTTATGGGCTTGCTTAACTTTTATAACAAAACCAAAAAAACTATTAATAATTCGAATTTTTATCAAAAAAATTCTATCTCATTTCATGCTTATGAACTGTTAAAAAAATACGTTGTTAATGGATATGTTGATCCTTCTAAATTAGATAGTGCATATCCTAAAAATACTAATCTCAAAGTTCTTAAAAATGTTTCACAACGATCTATGAAAACTTTCTACAAACTTTCTGATAAGTTTAAAAAAGATAAGAATGGTGTGTTGTCACAAGTTAATTCACCAAATTTTAAATTTAAAAAAAAACTTTCTGCTAAAGCAAAACTTTTGTTAAAGCAAATTAATAATGATCAGGCAAGATACCAATCTATAGATATTTTGATAAAAAAAATTTTAAGCAAAAATTAGATCACTTTTTTCTATAAAGCCCTGATCTAACTTTTTGTGCTACACTTTCTAAAAATCCGGCAATGCTGTCGTCTTTGTTACGAATTGATAATTCTCTTATTATTTCATCTATAAATGCTCCTATAGCAATGTATGGATTTATTTTTTTTTTTCTGCATTCATCCCTTGCTTTCAAAACTATCGTTGATGCTATTTTTTTTTGTTCATCTTCATTCATTTTTAAACCTTAACTTTGGGGATATCTAACCAGTCTGTAGTGTAACAAGGTGATCGATAATTTGATCTCATAAGCCAATTAATTTTTTTTCCTTCATCTTTTCTTACTTTATTACTGAGGTAAAAGAAACCATTTTTATCAGATGACAATCTAAGTTTACCATCACCAAATTTAGTATTTATACTATCAATCAATTCCATTAATTTTATATTTTTTTTTTCTTTTTCTGAAATATCCTTATTATCATAATCAAATAAAAAAGATCTTTGCACTTCATTTTCTTTTTGTAATTCAGATAAAATAACTCCAGCTTTATTATATGAAATTTTTTTTTTATAAATTTTCTTTAGTAATTTGTCAGATATTTTCCAGATAACCCTTATATCAGATGTTGCCTCGGGTAATTGATAAGTTAAAATTTTTTGATAAGAGTTTGCATCATATTTTGAAGTCTTTACAAAAATACTAATTAACTGACAAAACAATTTATAATCTCTTAATTTTTTTGATGCTTTTTGTACATAAACAATTAGTGCATCTCTAATATCATTATATAAATAAAGTCTTTTACCAAAAGATCTAGAAACTGTTATAGATTTCTTCTTAGACAGGCTGTTATCAATTTGATAACAACTAATACCTCTTAATTCTAAAACAGTTCTTTGAAGCAAGATACCCTTTCGTTCTCTAATAAAGTTTTCATTGCTCTTACTTAGATCTAGTGCATTTTCTATTTTATTTTCTTTTAAAAATTTTGTTAATCCCTTGCCTACTCCCCAAATGTTTTCAACTGAAGTATTACCCAAAATATATTTTAATTCCTTATCGATATTAATATTCAAAACATTTTTATATTTAAATTTAATATTTTTATAATTAGTTTTTTTTTTAATAACTCTATTAATAATTTTGGATAATGTCTTGGTCCTTGCTATACCAATACTTACAGGGATGCCAGTCCATTTCAGAATTTTATTAGCAAGTCCGTAACAGAACAATTCTGGTTCTCTTATTCTTTCCAAATTTAAAAAAGCTTCATCTATCGAATAAACTTCTACTTCAGTACAGTTTTTCTTTAAAATACTCATAATTCTATCTGAGATATCTCCATAAAATGAGTAATTTGAAGATTTTACAATTACATTAAATTTTTTGGTTAAATCCTTAATTTTAAAAAATGGTTCACCCATTCTTATACCTAAAAATTTTGATTCATCTGATCTCGAAATAACGCAACCATCATTATTTGAAAGAACTACAACAGGTTTAAAACGAAGAGATGGATCAAATAATCTTTCACATGATACATAGAAATTATTACAATCCATAAGTGCAATCATATTTTAGCCTAAACTATGTATTACATAAGTTGCAACTCCCCATACCTCTAAATCAAAATCTGGTTTTAATTTAATATCTGGATAATTTAAATTCTCTGATTTTAGAAAATAGAAACCTGATTTATAATCTTTTAAAAACTTTTTAATTACTAATTCACCGTTTAAAGCAGCTACTATTATGGAACTATTAACCGGTTTGATTCCTTTATCCACAACTAATATATCATTGTTAAATATACCTATATTAATCATAGAATCTCCAGAAACTCTCATAAAAAAAGTTGCCTCTTCATTTTTAATTAAATATTTATTTAGATTTAACCTTTCCTCAATATAGTTTTCAGCAGGCGAAGGAAAACCTGCAGTAGCCTTAAGAGTTTTTACTATCATATTATTTTTGAATAATTTTTTCATCGCAGGTTTTATTATAAGAACAAAAGTAGAACTTTCAAGATTAAATTTAAAATTGAAAATATATCCGATTAATTCTATATTTTTGTAAAAAAAAAATAATGAATTTAAATAAATGATACCACTATACGACGAAAATCCAGTTAAAAATAATAGTTATGTTAGAATGGTTATATTGATAATTTGTTTGACGGTTTTTTTATATCAACAAGGATCAAATGATAATCAATTTCTTATATATTATTTTGGGTTTAAGCCGGCAAGTCTATTAAGTGAAATAGATTTCCCTACTTTTACACCTGTACTGACACTATTTACTTCAATGTTTATGCACAGTGGGTGGATGCATTTTCTTGGAAACATGCTTTATTTATGGATTTTTGCTGACAATGTTGAAGATAAAATGGGTAAAAAAAAATTTTTGTTTTTTTATACTTTATGTGGCCTCATAGCAGCTATTTCACAAGCTGCGGTTGATATAGAATCACAAATCCCAATGATAGGAGCATCGGGAGCAATTGCTGGAGTCCTAGGTTCATATATGTATTTCTATCCAAAAGCAAAAATTTTAGTGCTGATACCATTCTTAATATTTTTTACAATTAGAGTTCCAGCGTTTATTTTGCTATTAATATGGTTTTTTCTGCAATTTTATAACTTCGCCATAAATGGTATGGATTCCTCAGTTGCATGGCTTGCACATATAGGTGGTTTTATAACGGGATATTTATACTCTCGAATAAATTACAGTAAAGTAAAAGTTTTAGAAGGAAAATCTAAACTCTTAATTAAAAAAAAAGGGCCTTGGGATTAAGTTATTCCAAAAAATTTTAATATTTCATCTTTATTTTCATTCAGTTTTGGAGATTTATTTGGTTGTTTTTTTTCTTTTACAAAATTGAATTTTAATGGATTACCACTAACCTTTAAACTATTAAATTTATTGTATCTATAGTCTAACACCATTTTCCTTTCTTTTAAATGAGGATCATCAACAATATTTTTTATATTATTAATTGGTGCACAAGGTATATCATTTTTTCTAAGTTTATTAATCCAAAATTCAGATTTTTTATTTTTTAATCTTGATTCAATTTTTATTTTTAACAATTTAAGATTCTTATTTCTTTTTTTATTTGTTGAAAATAAAACATCATCATTTAATTTTTTGCATTCTATAGCATCGCATAGTTTTTTGAAAATCTTGTCATTCCCTGCAGCTAAAGTAATTGCCCCATTTTTTGTTTTAAAAACTCCAAATGGGGAAATTGTTGGATGGTCTGTTCCCAAAGGTTCAGGAATTTTTTTTTCTACTGAAAATCTAGCAATTGCATTTTCAAGTATAGCAATTTGACAATCTAACATACTAAGGTCTAACTTTGAGCCTAATTTATTTTTTGATCTCCATATCAATTGTGATAAAATACCTATTACACAAAACAAACCTGCAACTATATCACCTATAGAAGATCCAACCCTTACAAAATTTTTTTTATCATTACCTGTAATACTCATCACACCTCCCATTGCCTGCACAATAATGTCATATGCCGGAAATTTTTTATAAGGGCCTGTTTCACCAAAACCACTTATTTTTGAATGTATAAGTTTGGGAAATTTTTTTGATAGACTTTTCCATGAATAACCGTATTTTTCAAGTATTCCTGGTTTAAAGTTATCTACTAAAACATCAACATTTGATAACAGTTTTTCAAAAATTCTTTTATCTTTTTTTGTTTTTAGATCCAATACAATACTTTTTTTCCCTCTATTTAAAGAAATAAAATAACTTGATTCATTATTTATAAAAGGTCCATAATTTCTAGAATCATCACCCAATGGCTTTTCCACCTTAATAACATTAGCACCTAGATCTGCAAGAATTAAAGTAGCGAATGGGCCAGATAAGACATTAGTTAAGTCTAAAACAGATATACCTGACAATGGCAGTTTTTTATTTTCTTTTTTTTTTTTCATTTTAATTTAAAAAACTTGAGATTTTAATTTATTAACATAAAAATAGATCATGAACTTTGATCAATTTAAT
>MDTD01191868.1_pt1 | contig 10144 bp, 10 predicted proteins | sample 811221 | NCBI WGS metagenome assembly MDTD01 (sample SAMN05326646, study PRJNA326480) | marine metagenome | isolation source: seawater | place: Pacific Ocean: South West | collected 2011
CCTAAAAAAAAATCTTCTTCAGTTAAAACTGATAAACAAGTAGCTTTATTAGCATTATATACGTCAGCTATTTTAACAGGATTATAATCTTTGATAATGACTCCCGCTGAAGGACTAGCTTTTTTAATTTCAGCAATAATTGAGAAATTATCTTGTTTAATATTATTTTTAATTTTTTCTTTAAAATTAATAAATGATTTATTTGTATTAATTAATTCATCTAATGACTCCAAAGAAATAGTTTTTTTTAAATTTACTATTTTTTCAATTTTCTTATTAACTATTTTTTCAAGAACATTTTCAGCCATTTTGAATTTTTTCTAAATATTTAGCAGCTTTATTTGATAAAATATGATCTCTTGCGTTATTATACGCGTCGGCAAAATTTTGATGAGTTTCATTTACTATAAGACCTGCGGCAGTATTTAAGCAAACAGCTTTTGAAAAATCATTATCCTTACCTTTAAATATATCAATGATTTTGCTTGCATTAAATTTTGCATCATCGCCAATAAGATTCTCAAATTTATTTGCATTTACATTTAATTCTTTTGGATCAATAATAATTTCTGAAATTTTACCATCTTTTAATTGAATAACATTAGTTTTAGCATAAGGTGAAATCTCATCTAAACCATCTTCACTATTTACAATCCACGCAAATTTAATATCTAAATTATTTAGAGCATTTGCAAATATCTTTAAGAGCTTTCTATCAAAAACACCAACAACTTGTCTATTTACTAAAGCTGGGCTACTTAGTGGTCCTATCATATTAAATATAGTTCTTTTTCCAATTTTTTTTCTAGTTGGACCAACAAACCTCATCGCACTATGGTAATTAGGTGCAAACATAAAACCAAAATTATTTTTATTAATTTGAGTTTCAATATCATTTGGTTCTAAATTTATTTTAATATTTAAAGCCTCCAGTACATCACCTGATCCACACTTAGATGATACAGCTTTATTCCCGTGTTTTGCGACTTTAACATCCATACTTGCAAGTAATAATGCAGATGCTGTAGATATATTAAGTGTATTCATACCATCTCCACCAGTTCCACACGTATCTATACAATTTTTTACATTTACTCTTTTTGACTTATTTCTTAGAACAAAAACTCCACCTGCTATTTCGTCCGAAGCTTCACCCTTGGTAGATAAAAGTGTTAAAAAGTCAAATATTTCTTGATCTTCCACATTACCTCCCATCAATAACTCAAAAGCAGATTTACTTTCATCAAAAGACAAATCTTCTTTTTTCTTAATTTTTTCTATGAATTGTTTCATTAATCTTGAATTTTAATAAAGTTTTTTAAAATTTTAATACCTATCTTAGTTTTAATACTTTCAGGGTGAAATTGCACTCCATGTACATGATATTTTTTATGCCTCACACCCATTATTAAACCATCTTTAGTTTCAGCAGTAATTTCGAGATCTTTGGAAAGCGATTTCTTATCAATAATTAAGCTGTGATAACGAGTTGCTTCAAAAGTTTTTGGAAGATTTTTTAATACACCGATTTTTTTTGATAATATTTTACTAGTTTTTCCATGCATTAGTTTCCTTGCTTGAATAATTTTAGATCCAAAAACTTGTCCTATTATTTGATGACCTAAACAAACACCAAGTATGGGTATTTTTTTATATAAAGATTTAACAATTTTAAGACAATTACCAGATTGATTGGGATTACCTGGACCAGGAGAGATTACAATTTTATTATAACTTTTTTTGAGTATCTCTTTAGAGTTAATTTGGTCATTTCTAATTACATCTACACTCACCTTTAAAGAGGATAAATAATGATAAAGGTTAAAAGTAAAACTGTCGTAATTGTCTATTAAAATTATCTTTTTCATTTTAACGCATTAATCAAAGCTTTTGCTTTATTTATTGTCTCTTCATATTCTTTAATAGGTTTACTATCTGCAACAATTCCAGCGCCAGCTTGAACATAAAATTTATTTTTTTTTGCAATAGCTGTTCTTAAAGCTATACATGTATCAAATTCTCCATTAGCTGAAAAATACCCAATACCTCCTGCATATACTTTTCTTTTTGTAGTTTCTAGTTCATCGATAATTTCCATGGCCCTTATTTTAGGAGCTCCAGAAACAGTACCAGCAGGAAAACCAGCTAGTAGTGATTTAAACTTTGAAAATTTATTATTATATTCTCCAACAACATTTGAGACTATATGCATGACATGTGAATATTTTTCAATAATAAAGCTTTCAGTTACTTTTACTGAGTTTATTTTAGAAACTTTACCAGCATCATTTCTTCCCAAATCTAATAACATTAGATGTTCTGAAAGTTCTTTTTTGTCTTTGAGAAGATCTTTTTCATTAAAACGATCTTCTTTAATTGTTTTACCTCTTGGTCTTGTACCAGCAATTGGTCTTACAGTAATTTTATTATTCCTTAGTCTTACTAATATTTCAGGGCTGGCTCCTATAATTTGAAAGTCACTAAAATTAAAGAAATACATAAAAGGTGAAGGATTTGTAATTCTTAGTTTTTTATAAATTTCTAAAGGTTCTTTAATTAATTTTGTCACAAATCTTTGACTTAAAACGACCTGAAAAATATCTCCTAATTTAATATACTTTTTAGCTTTATTAACCATTTTAATAAATTTATTTTTTGATGTATTTGACTTAACTTTGATTATTTTAGCCTCCTTGACAGATTTTAATTTTATATTTTTTATTGAAGATTGAATTATCAATTTGAACAAGTCAGTTTTAATTTCATTAAACTTTTTTTGATAATTTTTGATTTTTTCATCTTTAAAAATATTTCTTATGTAAAAAATCTCTTTATTAAAATTATCGTGAATCACAAGAGTTCTTGGTCGTAAGAGTCTAACATCTGGTAATTTGAGATCATCCTTACATTTATCTGGAATTTTCTCCACATATCTAATTGAGTCATAGGAAAAGTAACCTGAAATTAAAGCACTTATTTTAGGAAGATTTTTAGGCGTATCAAATCTAAATTCCTCAATTATTTTTTCTATTAATTTATCAGGAGTAATATTGAGTTTTATTTTTTTTTTATTGCTGATTAAATAAGAGTTTTTGTTGTTAAACTCCCAAATTTTATCAGGGTTTTTTCCAAAAATAGTGTATCTGCCTTTTATTTTACCTTTTTCAACTGACTCAAATATAAAACTATTCTTTTCCGTTAAGAAATTGTCAATTAGATTTAAAATTTCTTTATCATCTCTAATTTTTTTAGAGGTGTAAATTATTTGATTTTCATTGCTTCTATGTCGAAACTTAAATTCTTTGAAGCCTCGATTTACAATCATTGGAATATATTTTTTATATTATTAATAGCTATTTGATTAATATTTACATCGTATTTATCTGTTAATAAAAGATTATAAGCTTCTATCATAGAATTTTTTATTCTATTTTTTTCTTTATTAATAAATAATTTATAGTCTTCATCATCTTTATTAAAATTTATGGAGTTTAAAGCTTTAATTTTTGCTAAATAAACTCCCTTATTTTCATCACTAATTAATGTAAAAGAATTGATTGGTATAGAGTAAAGTATTTTTACAGAATTAATTTCAAATTTTTTATTATCTTTTATAGAATTAAGTGTAATAGTTTCAATTTTATCTTTTCCTAATTCTAAAAAATTACTATTCGTAAAATCATCATCATTAATCTTTTTAAGTAGTTCTTTATTATAATTAAATTTATTTTCCTCAAAAACTAAATTTAAGATTTCATTTTTAATTTGTGGGTCATTAATATTTGGATCTTTTTTTTTAATATCATTAATTTTATAAATTATAAAATTTTCTCCCATTTCAAATAGATCATATTCATTATTTCTTAATTCAAAAATTTTCTTTTCAATTTGATCGCTGTTTTTGTAAAATTTATAATCATTGATTGTTACTTTTTCTAAATCTAACCTATTAATTATTGCATCAAAAGAAATTCCATTCAAAATATCATTTTCAATAACATCAATTTTATCAAAAAAATCTTGATTAAATTCATTGGTACCAATTAAGTTCAAAGGATTAATTATTGAATATGCAAAGTCAATATATTCAATTTGTAGACTACTATTATTTTTATTAATGAAATTTACAAGATCATTATCATTAATTTCTTCTCTTTTTTTGTAAAAATTATTTAGATTAATAAAATCAATTTCTAGTTTACTATTTTCCATTTTGTATAGTTTTTCAATTAAAAAGTCAGGTGAAATGACTCCTGCTCCTATAAAGTCAAACAATTTTTTTTGTAACTCTCTACTTTTCAATCTTTGTTCAAAGATTGGTGCAGAAATATTGTTTTCTAACAGGAACTTTTCATATTTTATTCGTTGGAATAATCCATTCTCATCTAAAAAATTTTCATTGAATTTAATCATATTTGATAAAGAGTTTTCAGAAAGTTTTATATTGAGATCTTTAATTTCTAAATCCAATAAAGTTTTATAAATTAAGCTAGAAAGAAGTTCTTCTATAATATTATTGTCTAAATTCTCTTGTATAGTTTTTTCTGAAATTCCACTTTGATTAACAAATTCTATGAAATCTTTTGTGGTTATGTTTGTTTTATTTATTTTTGCTATGTTATTTTGCTTATTTGAGAGAAAACCACCACCAAATCCACCAAAACCAAATGCAATAATAATCACAATTATTAATACTAAGGCACCAATTTTATTTTTATTTAGATACTTTCCGATATTCATTTAAGCTTTATTTATGTATTGATCTGTAAAATCAAATCTATAGATTAAAAATGTAAATATGACAAATAAATATATATATTTTATTGCTAATTGGAAAATGTTTGGGAGCTTAAATACTCTTAACACTCTAGATAAAGTAATTAATTTTGTAAAAAAGCTCAAAAAAAATAAAGTAAAAATTATTTATTGCCCACCAAATACCTTAATAAATTTATTAGTTAATAAATTTAAGAATAGTCCAATAATGGTTGGTGGTCAAAATTGTCATGAAAAACAAGATTATGGGGCTCATACAGGTCAAATTAATTCAAAAATGTTAAAAGATGTGGGTGCTAAATATGTAATTTTAGGACATTCAGAAAATAGGCAATTAGGAGAAAATGATAAACTTATAAATTTAAAAATAAAAAGTACTTTAAATTCTAAATTAAAAGTCATTTTTTGTATTGGTGAAACTTTAAGAGAGAAAAACAAAAAAGTCACAAAAAAAGTATTAGCGAAACAAATTTTAAAAGGCTTAAAAAATGTTAAAAATAAAAAAGATATATTAATTGCTTACGAACCAGTATGGGCAATTGGCACTGGCCTGACTCCTAAAGAAATTGAATTGAGCGATGTAATTAATTTTATAAAAAAAAGGGTAAAAAATGTGCCAGTTTTATATGGCGGTTCTGTAAATACAAAAAATATTCAAGAATTAAAGAAGATTGATAATGTAGATGGTTTTTTGATTGGTGGCGCATCTCAAGTTTCTAAGAATTTAATTGATATAATAAAAAAAACCTTTAATTAATCCGCATGGAAAATATTTTATTAACGTTAAACATAATTTTTGCAATAATTCTGGTTCTTTTAGTTTTAATGCAGAAATCAGAAGGTGGGGCTTTGGGCATAGGAGTTTCACAAGAAAATTTAATGTTTTCTAAAGCAGCAGGAAATTTTATGACTAAAGCAACTGCAATAATTGCTACTTTATTCATCATTTGTAGTCTCGCTTTAACTATTGTTTCAAGAGGAGAACTTTCGCCATCAAGTTCAGTTTTAGACACTTTAGAGGAAAAAACTGAGGATACTCCAACAATTCCTGAAAATAATTAATTTATACTTTCCATTTCTTTTTTTATTCGCTATAAGATACTTCCATGGCGCGATATATTTTTGTCACGGGCGGCGTGGTTTCATCTTTAGGTAAAGGGTTGTCTTCTGCTTCTTTAGCATATTTATTAAAATCTCAAGGTTTTAAAGTAAGATTGAGAAAAATGGATCCGTATTTAAATGTTGATCCAGGGACAATGAGCCCATTTCAACATGGTGAAGTGTTCGTAACTGATGATGGAGCTGAAACAGATTTGGATTTAGGCCATTATGAAAGATTTACGAATATATCCTCGAAAAAAACAGATAATATTACTACAGGACGCATATATAGCGATATAATAAAAAAAGAGAGGCAAGGAGGTTATCTCGGCAAAACTGTTCAAGTTATACCCCATATTACAGACAGAATAAAAGAGTTCATTAAAAAAGATGTTTTCGATGAAGACTTTGTTATATGTGAAATTGGTGGAACCGTCGGAGATATAGAAAGTTTACCATTTGTAGAAGCAATCAGACAATTTTCAAATGAACATGGTAAGTCAAAAACATTATTTATTCATTTAACTTTTGTTCCTTTTTTAAAATCATCTGATGAAATTAAAACAAAACCTACACAACACTCAGTAAAGGAGCTAAGAAGCATAGGTATTCAACCTGATATAATTATTTGCAGGTCTCAACAGTCAATTCCATTTGATCAGAAGAAAAAAATATCTTTATTTTGTAATGTTCCAATTGACAATGTAATAGAAACTGTTGATGTAAGAACAATCTATGAAGCTCCAATAAGTTTTTTTAATCAAAAATTAGATAAACAAGTATTGAAATATTTTAAAGTTAAATCAAAAAAAAGACCTAATTTACAACCATGGAAAAAAATAACTAAAATTACTTTAGACACAAAAAAATTAGTTAATATTGCAATAATAGGTAAATATGTAAATTTAAAAGATGCTTATAAATCTTTGGATGAAGCTCTAATTCACGGAGGTATCGCGAATAAAGTTAAGATAAATTTAGTAAGAATAGAGTCTGATAAATTAAATGTAAGCCAAATTAGAAAAAAACTTAAGCATGTTTCAGGATTATTAATACCAGGTGGTTTTGGAAAAAGAGGAACTGAGGGTAAAATCTCCGCTATTAAATATGCAAGAGAAAATAGAATACCATTCCTTGGTATTTGTTTTGGAATGCAAATGGCAATAATCGAATTTGCACGTAATAAATTAAATATTAAAAAAGCAGGATCTAGTGAATTAGATAAAAATTGTTATCCAGTTATAGGTTTAATTAACGAGTGGAATAAAAATGGTAAATTTATCAAAGGAACGGACAAAGAATTAGGCGGAACCATGAGATTAGGTCTATATGAGGCTAAATTAAGAAATAATTCTGCCATAAAAAAAATTTATAAGTCAAATTTGATTAAAGAAAGACATAGACACAGGTATGAAGTTAATAATAATTTAAGAAATCAATTTGAGAGGAAAGGATTAATTTTTTCAGGAATGTCTCCAGATGACAAATTACCAGAAATTATAGAACTTAAAAATCACCCATGGTTTATAGGAGTTCAGTTTCATCCAGAATTTAAATCTAGACCTTTAACTCCTCATCCATTATTCTCATCATTTATTAAGGCTGCAAAAAATCACAAATGAAAACTAAAAAAGTAAATTGTGGAGATATAGAGATTTCAAATATTAAGAAGATTTGTATTATTGCAGGACCGTGTCAGCTAGAAACAGAGCAACATGCAATGGATATGGCGGGCAAGATAAAAGAAATAACTCAAAAATTTGATCTCGGATTTATTTATAAAACTTCATTTGATAAAGCTAATAGAACAAGTTTAAAAGGTAAGAGGGGTGCAGGTTTAGATGCTTCATTGCCAATTTTTGATAAAATAAAAAAAGAATTAAAAGTTCCGATTTTAACTGATATTCATAATACTGAGCAATGTTCCCATGTTGCTAACCATGTCGATATTCTACAAATTCCAGCTTTTTTATGCAGGCAGACTGATTTATTAATCGCTGCTGCAAAAACGAATAAAATTATAAATGTTAAAAAAGGTCAATTTTTAGCTCCTTGGGATATGGTTAATGTTACAAAGAAAATTTTTGAATCTGGTAATGAAAAAATATTAGTTACCGAAAGAGGTGCCAGTTTTGGATACAACACTTTAGTCTCTGATATGAGATCTTTACCTATCATGGCAAAGAATGGTTATCCAGTTATATTTGATGCAACGCATTCAGTTCAACAACCAGGAGGTCAAGGAGAAAAATCTGGTGGACAAAGAGAATTTGTTGAACACTTAGCAAGAGCAGCTGTAGCAGTAGGAGTAGCAGGAGTATTTATAGAGACGCATCAAGATCCTGATAATGCGCCATCAGATGGTCCAAATATGTTGCCATTAAATAAATTAGAAAATTTATTAAAACAACTGAACGACATAGATAATTTAATTAAAAACTAGTGAGCAAAATTATTAAAGTTAAGGCAAGACAAGTTTATGATAGTAGGGGTAATCCAACAGTAGAAGCTGAGGTTTATATATCTAATTTAAGTGCATCTGCTATCTGTCCGTCTGGTGCATCTACAGGTACATACGAAGCTTTTGAAAAAAGAGATAGTAATAATAAAAGATATCTTGGTAAAAGTGTTCTAAATGCAATTAATTTAATAAATACAAAAATTTCAAAAAAATTAAAAGGTCAAAATATTCACAACCAAGAAAGAATTGACTCTTTGATGATTAACTTAGACGGCACAAAACAAAAAACTAAGTTAGGCGCTAATTCAATTTTAGCAGTGTCAATGGCTGTAAAAAAATTATCTGCGAAAAAAAAAAAAATACCTTTATATAAAAGTTTTTTATTAAAAAAAAATTTTCAGCTACCTTTTCCTTTAATGAATATCATTAATGGTGGCGCTCATGCTAATAATGGTCTTAGAATTCAAGAGTTTATGATAAGACCAGACAGGGCTAAGAGTTTTACTGAGGCAATGAGAATTTGTTTTTTAGTAATTAAAAATTTAAGTAAATTAATTAAGCTTAAAGGCCTTTCTACTTCAGTAGGAGATGAAGGAGGTTTTGCGCCAATGATTAGTAGCAATAGTCAAGCTCTTAATTTAATAGTTTCAGCGATAAGAAAATCTGGATTTATTAATGGAAAAGATGTTTCTATTTGTTTGGATGTTGCGGCTAATGAATTATATAAAAAAAATAAATATTCAATACATTCTAAAAGTTATATTTCAGTTGAAAGATCTATTATTGAATACAAAAAAATTATAAAAAAATATAAAATAAAATCGATCGAAGATCCATTTGCTGAAAATGATTGGCGAGCTTGGAGTAAACTAATGAAAGAGGTTAAAAATACTCAAATTGTTGGAGATGATCTTTATGTCACAAATTTAGAAAGATTAAAAAAAGGGTTCTTAAATATCTCATCTAATGCAATTTTAATTAAACTAAATCAAATAGGCACTGTCTCAGAGACGATTGATGTTATTAAATTTGCTCAAAATATAGGGTTTAAAACCTTGATCTCACATAGGTCTGGAGATAGTGAAGATACTTTTATTGCGGATATGGCTGTTGGGACAAACTCAAATCAAATTAAAACGGGTTCTTTAGCAAGATCTGAAAGAGTAGCTAAATATAATCAATTATTACGAATAGAAGAAGATCTTGGAAATAATGCTAGAATGAATAAAATTTAAGATGCTTAAAAATTTAAAAAAAAATTTTTTTTTATTAATTTCAACATTTTTGATTCTTTACTTTTTTTTTAGTTTAATGTCGGGTGATAGAGGCTTAATTTCATATTTTGAAAAAAAAGACATTTTTAAAAATTTACAATTAAAAGAAAGTATAATTTTAGCAGAAATAGAGAAATTAGATTCTAAAAATCTATTATTGAGTGACAATCTTGACCTTGATTATGTCGAAACTTTAATTAGAGAAAGATTTCTATTTGGAAAAAATAATGAAAAAATTTATATATTGAAAACAAATGAAACAAAAAACTAGACCTCGCCACCCTGAAAAAGTAAGAAATCCAATTAATCCTATCAAAAAAAAACCTGAATGGATTAGATCTAAACTTATAGATAGTCGAGAATTTTTTCTTACAAAGACTGTTGTAAATAAAAGTAATTTAGTAACAGTTTGCCAAGAAGCAAACTGTCCAAACATTACAGAGTGTTGGAGCAAAAGACACGCTACATTTATGATAATGGGAGATACTTGTACAAGAGCCTGTGCTTTCTGTGATGTGAAAACTGGTAAACC
>MDTD01017946.1_pt1 | contig 10143 bp, 7 predicted proteins | sample 811221 | NCBI WGS metagenome assembly MDTD01 (sample SAMN05326646, study PRJNA326480) | marine metagenome | isolation source: seawater | place: Pacific Ocean: South West | collected 2011
GTGTGTCGACCTCAATATCATTCTCGAAGTTGAAGCCGGAGTGGTTGGAGGCGAGGAGGACGGTCATGACACCTCTGGCCTCCCTGCAGAAAAACTTTATACCACGCCGGAAGACATGATGACGGTGTATGAGACCCTGAACCCTCTCGGCCGCTTCATGTTCGCTGCAACCTTCGGCAACGTCCACGGATCCTACAAACCCGGTTCCGTGAAACTGAAGCCCACCATTCTTCGAGACGGGCAGAAGGCCGTCATGGACAAGCATGGTGATGGTGCTGAGATGGACCTCGTCTTCCACGGTGGCAGCGGATCAACGATTGAAGAGCTTCGCGAAACCCTTGATTACGGGGTAATCAAGATGAACATTGATACCGACACTCAGTATGCCTTCACCCGCCCCGTGGTGACTCATATCTGCGAAAATATTGAGGGAGTCCTCAAGATTGAAGAGGAGGTTGGCAACAAGAAGGTCTACGATCCCCGTTCCTATCTCAAAAAAGCCGAGCAAAGCCTCTGTGACCGGTTGAAGCGCGCCTGCGACGATCTCCTCTCCACAGGCAAGAGCATCTACCAGTCCTGACCTTGGGGCCGGCGCAGTCCGCTCCGGGCTGTAGTCCGAGCATCCCTTGTCAGCCCGATTTTCATGTCTGATGCCAATCTCAAGCCCCCTCAGGAAAACCCTCTGACGAACATCCTCGTCAATGTGCTGGTGCCCATTGTGGCACTCACGATGATGAGCGATGATCCTGCGATTCTTGAGAAACTGGCAGCGGAGGGGGTGGAGGCCAAGGAGCCGCGTCCATGGCATCTGGGGCCGGTTAAATCCCTCATCATCGCGCTCGCTCTGCCGGTTTGCTACGGGATCTGGTTTTTCCTCAGGCACCGCAGGCTGAACTTCTTCTCCGTTGTGGGACTGGCCTCCGTTCTGCTGACCGGAGGACTAACGCTTTACCTCTGGCAGGAGGATGGCAGCGTTCGCTCCAACGCCCCCACCCTCTTCGGGATCAAGGAAGGATCGATCCCGTTGATTCTGGGCCTCGCCATCTTCGGATCTCACTGGACCAAGACACCCCTTTTGCAAACCTTTCTCTACAGCCCGCAGATTTTTGACATCGGGAAGATTGAGCGTGTCGTTCAGGAGAAAAATTCCGGGGAAGAATACAGAAAACTTCTTTTTGTGTGCACAATTCTCTTCTCGGTATCCTTTCTCGTCAGCACTCTGGCGAACTTTTTCCTCGCCCAGTATTTCCTCGGGGATATCGATTTCAATGATAAGCTGGAAGCACGCCGCCAGTATAATAATGGCGTGGGAAAGCTCACGTTCTGGGGCTTCGTCGCGATTGGAGTGCCCATCCTTGTGATCCTCATGTTTGTCATGTGGCACCTCGTGAAGGGCCTCCGGAGAATCACTGGACTCGAAACGGAAGAGATCCTTCTGCCGAGGTAGGGTCGGGGCCTCAGGGCGCCAGTTGATCAAGGCGTCGCGCCACCTCGAAGTCGGCAGCGGTCAGGCATCCCTTGGAATGAGTGGTCAGGGCGAGGGTGACCTTGTTGTAGTGAACACTGATATCAGGATGATGCCCTTCCTCCTCGGCAACACCGGCAACGGATTGCACAAAATCAATCGCACAGGGGAAGGTTTTGAATTCGAAGGTCCTGCGGATCTCGGACCCGACAAGCGACCAACTGGGGCAGCCCTTGAGATAGCCAGCGAGTTCGTCCTGAGTGATTGCGGTATCGCTTTCCATGAACACGATGGTTTCATTTCCGATGGGGGCCTGACAAGATGCTTTCCTGCATTGAAAAATGTCTGCACACTAGCCCTGACCTCCTGCACTTGTTTCAGAACGCATCCTGCCCCATGTCCTTGTTCTCCAGAATTTTCCTGCTGATGGCCACCGCGGCCGGTTGCACGATTTTCCTGAGTTGTACCGCCGTCACCCCAGAATGGCGAATCAACCAGAATGCCTCGCTCTACGAGTCGCTTTCTGAAAGTCATCGAGCCCTAGCAAGCCAGGGCAGGATCGCGAAAGGAATGCCTCAATCCGCCGTGTATTTCGCCCTCGGCACCCCAACACAAAAGGTTCGCGGCCATCGCTCAGGCACTCCCTTCGAACGCTGGGATTATTTTCGCAGGCAGCCCCATCTTCACCATTCTTTCTACGGATACCAGAGCTTTGGCTTCGGTCGCCATGGTGGCTCCTATGGAGGATTCGGCCTTGCGCCTTCGATTCATTACCTTCCCTCCCGCTCAGCGAGCGTTACCTTCCGAAAGGGTGTGGTGGACTCATGGGAGTTCTTAACCCCTCGAGCCTCTCCTCTCACTGATTCATGAAGCCCACCCCCTTAGACCAGACTCCTCTTCTCTCATGAAAATACTCCTCATCCTATCGGTGCTGTTTGCATGCTGGAGCTCGATGTCATGCTCCCCCTCTATGGGAGGAGCCGGTGGTTCGGCTCGTTACGCCGCCTTTGATCTCCCGGCATACAGAGCTTCTGACCCAGCAAGTGTCGAGGTCAAGGTCTCCATCCGGAACCAGGCTGCCTATGTCATGGAGGGAACGCGGGCCCTGCTGGTCATGCCAGTTGCGGTCGGAACCACAAGCAAGCCCACACCTCTTGGCAAATTCCGCATTTTCAAAAAGGACCACAAACACAGGGCCAATAGCCATGGCTACGCCTCAGATGGCAGCCAGGTGATTCAGACATGGCTCAACAAAAAACCGGTGGGCTGGAAGTTCACCGGAACGCCAATGCCTTACTGGTGTGAATTCAAGACTCACTATGGGTTCCACACAGGCTGGATGAAACCCTATCCCTGCACTCATGGATGTCTGAGAATGCACGAGAACATTGCGCCGAAATTCTATGATCTGGTTCAGGTGGGCACCCCCGTGATCATTGCAGCAGCACTGCCAGAGGATGCAACCATAGGTCGCAACATCCCCCGGCCCCCTGATGCTGGACCACTTCCGGACTATCCGTCTTCCTTTTATCTTGGCGAGGGATATTTCCTCAAGCACAAGACTCCTGTTCTCCGCTAGACAACGTGACTCGTTGTCTATCCCAGATGAACCGGAATTGGGCGATCATAGCGGACTCCTGTCGATTATGATCAGAAGCCCCAGAGCAAGAAGCCCTGTTCCGAAGGCAATATCAAACCCGGGGGCTGCCTTCTGGTAGCCCGACCTCACTGGTGGGAATTGCAGAAGCCAGACGTAGAGGGCCCAGAGAACAATCCCTTGACCCACGATAATCAGCCACAGGGAAGGCGCCCACCACGCTGGCCGGTCGCCGTCAACAAACTCGGTTACTACCGCAGCAAAGATGATCGCCACCTTCGGGTTCAGGAGATTACAAAGAAGACCACGAAGATAGGCCGAGCGACATCCTTCGTCATTCGCCTCTTCCTCCCCTGCCTGCCCACGACCCGCACCAAAGCCGGAGATTAACAGACGAGAGCCAAGGTAGGCTAGATAGGCAGCTGCAACCCAGCGCAGAACCTCGGTTAAGCCTGCCTGCAAACCCATCAGATAGGACATCCCGAAGACCGCAATAGTGGCGTGGACGCACAGCCCGGAGGCAATGCCCGCGGACATCCTCCAACCGGCAGAGCGCCCGTGGGCAAGCGCGGTCCGGGTCAGCAAAAGCATGTCCGGACCCGGGCTGAACTGCCCGAGTGCGATCACGCCCGCAAACACCAGAAGATCTCCCGTCACGAAGGAAGAAGAGCAGCGCAACCCGCTTCCGGCAATCCCAACACGAGAGAGCCAACCCGATCCATGCACACCACCGGATCGAAGTGCTCTTGGAAACGACGCCCGTTTCACTGCGCTTTCCTGCAATCGCCCGTCCGATTCCTCCGCCTGGGAACCCAAAAGGATGGGAAGGAAGCTCTTATACATATCGAGTCCCGCATGACACATGAGCGAAATCCTCACTAAGGAGAATTTCGGTTGATTGTTCGTCTCGATAAACCGGTTGACGTAGGCTACAGTCCAATCATGGGAATTGTCCCACGGTCCTAGCTCATGTCCTTCCCACGTGAGGCAGGGCCGACAATTCGACAGGCCTGATGGCTCGAGAACCATGAAAGCAGGATCCATGGAGCATCCCCTTCTATCATTCCTCCTCCGAAAGGACACTGCTCTTATAACCATGTTCTTTATAGGCTGGTCTCTCACAAGCTCCGCTACCCCGCTGCGGGTTGCCACCTTGAATGTGGAGTTCGGACTCGGCGAACCGGGAACCGCTGCCTTCGAAGCAACTGCAAGCGTTCTCAACCGCATCAATGCGGACGTCGTCGCCTTGCAGGAGATGAACCGGGCTGACCTTGAGGGATCCCCGGGGTCATTCGGAAGCCTTGCTGCCGCCCTCGGCTATCCTCATGTGCATGTCGCCTCAACACAGCGAGTCCTCGATTCCAACCTGCGGGCCGCATTCATGAGTCGTTACCCTCTCGCCTCCGCCTTCAATATCGCCTCGCCACCGGGAGCGTTGGATATGGTACGTCAGATCCCTGCGATTGTTGTGGATGTCCCGGGAACAGTAGCGGACCCGACCATTCTCACCCTCCACCTCAAATGCTGTCTCGATATCGACGATCCATTCAGAAGAGCGGTGGAATTGAAACGGAGCTCGGACTTCCTTTCCCAGCAGGGACTCACCGCTCAGGACAACCTGATCATCCTTGGCGACTTCAACCTTATCGGGAGCGACTTCGTCTACGATGGGATTCCCCCGGGATTACCACGCTCCTTCACCCTCGGAGATGACGTTGTCTTTCCGGTACACTATTACACAAGCCCTGCCGCCTATTTCACTCCTTGGTCAATTTCTGCCGTGGGGAGCACTCAGCTCAATGGCTCGACAGCGACGCAGGGCAGTAGCCAGTTGGACTTCATTCTCGCCACTCGCTCTCTTCTCAATCGCCCCCATGCTGGCGAAATATACAATAGCGCCCTCGATATCGACAACGGGGCAGGACTCCCCAAGCCTGGATCTCCCCTTCCTGAGGGCACAAGCCGAAACGCCTCCGACCATCTCGCGGTATTTGCTGACTTCAATCTCACATCACGGGACTCCCTTGTGCTCAGCATTTCGGCCAATCAAGTCGCTGAGGCAGACCCTGCTGGATCCGCATTCCTGACGGTTGAACTACCTTTTTCCCCAGCCCCGGGAGAAACCGTGGAGGTCCTGCTTTCCTCATCGGCCCCGGAAGAGGCCATTCCGGTCACGCCAAGTTTGATCTTCGAGAGCGGCCAGACCTCACGAACCGTCGACATTTTCTCCCGGGTCGATGGCGTGGTGGACGGAGACCAGCAAGTCACCTTCACCGCAGCATCCGTAGATTTTTCGCCTGCGACAGCAGTCTTGTTAGTAACCGATAGTTCCACCGCGGTATACTCCGTCCCCCGCACAGGACAGCCAGTGATCGTAAGCTTTGAGGACTTCGATGGTCTCTCGGCTCCTCCTCGCTGGACGGTTTCCGGAGGACCCTGGCGAGGTACCGACATCGGAGCCATGGGGATGGTCGGTCTCTACTCCTACGGGGACGAGGGGTCTCTCGGCTTCCTCCTCAACGGGGAATCCTCCTCCGCTACCACCTCGTTCCGCAACGATACTGGCATCTCTCTCACCGCAGTAGACATCTCCTATGACGCGGAGCTTTGGCGAAGCTTTACCGGACTACGCCCGGACATGATCGAGATTGAGGCCTCGGTCGCAGGAGTTTCCATTGCCCTCCCGTCCCTGACTTTCACCGCGAACTCTGCGACCGTGCTTGGCGTTGAAGGTGCAGTGGATGGCGGCCTTACCACCTCCCTGGCTGGCCGTCTTAGTGGCATTCTCATCCCTCCCGGAGAGGCCATTGATCTGACCTTTACGGTGAGACCGGGACAACCCGTGACCATGGCCGAGACCTACGTGCGCCTCAACGAATTGCATTACGACAATACGGGCGCAGATCTCAATGAATTCCTCGAGATACTGGTCGCTCCGGGATACGAGGGCACAGCGGAGGGCATTGAAGTTTATCTCTACAACGGGAATGGCGGAGGGGTTTACGGACAGCACCCTCTCACCTCGTTCTCTCTCGATCAGACCTTTCCCTCAGGACACCGTCTCTACTCCAAACTCATACCTCGAATTCAGAACGGACCCGATGGAATTGCTGTTCTCGTGGACGGTCACGTTGTGGAATTCATTTCTTACGAGGGCATCGTGACCGCGAGTGAGGGCCCTGCCAGCGGGATGACATCCGATGACATCGGAGTCCAAGAAGCCAGCCCCGTCCCGGACCCTGGTGCGGGCAGCCTTGGGCTGGATGACTCTCTTGCATGGAGGCGCTTTTTTGCCCGGCCAAGCCCTGGACAATTGAACCCCGGGCAAGCGCTGCGTCCAGCCCTGATCCCCGGCCTTGCCGTGGACAATGTGAGTGTGACTGCCATCGCAGACCGCGACCAGGACGGTCTACCCGATCACATTGAAGAGCGACTTGGCACGGATCCCCAACTCGCAGACAGCGATGGAGATGGCGTGCAGGATGGTGAGGAGGATACGGATGGTGACGGTCAGAGTAATCTTTCCGAAATACTGGTGACCGGGACCAATCCCGGGGATTCCTCTTCCAGCTTTGAACTCACGATTACTGCTAGCCTCACGATTCCGGGGCAAACCACCCTCTCCTTCCCGACATTACCCGGAAGAAGCTACACCATCTTCAGGAGTGAAGACCTTTCGGGATGGAGGCCCGTCTCCTCACACCCCGGAAACGGACAACTTCTCAGTCTCTCAATCCCGCCAACCCCTGGTGAATCCGCTGCCTTTTTCAGGGCCGAAGCCCGTCTGGAGAGATAGGCATCATACCGTTGCTTGACCTTGCGTCCGGGCCAATAGCACCCCACTCTCCCGGCCGTGTCTCTCCCCCTTCCCGGTCAGCGATGGACCAGCGCATCCCAACCGGAACTCGGACTTGGCCTGATCATCACCGCGGAGGGGGATCGCGTCGAAATGTGTTTCCCAGCTGCTGAGGAGGTCCGACAGTATGTCTTTTCCTCCGCACCACTGATCCGGGTACACTTCAAGGAAGGCGATCACATCAAGGATCAGGAGGGAAACGAGTTCACCGTTGAAAAGGTCGAAGAGCGGGATGGACTGCTGGTCTACCATTCGCAAGGACAGGAAATTCAGGAGCAACATCTTTTCGACGCCCTGAGCTTCATCAAACCGGAAGAACGCCTCCTCGCCGGGCAGTGTGATGATCTCCGCTCGTATGAACTTCGAGCTCACGCGCTCAGGCAGAATGGAGCATTCCGTAGTTCGCCCGCGCGCGGATTCTCAGGAGCCCGCATTGACCTGATTCCTCACCAGCTCGCCATCGCTGCCGAGGCTGCAGGCCGCCTAAACCCCCGGGTGCTTCTCGCGGACGAGGTCGGCCTCGGAAAGACCATCGAAGCCTGCCTGATCATGCACAGGCTGCACCTGACAGGCCGGGCCGACCGCGTTCTCATTCTTGTGCCCGAGCCATTGGTCCATCAGTGGTTCGTAGAGCTGCTCCGTCGTTTCAACCTCCTCTTCGCTATCTTTGACGAGGATCGATGCAAGTCTATGGAGGGCTCCGAAAATGAACTTAACCCTTTCCTGGACAGCCAGCTAATCCTCTGTTCGACCGAATTCCTAACCGACCATCCCCAGCGGACCGGGCAAGCGCATGACGCAGGATTTGACCTCCTGATCGTAGATGAGGCTCATCATCTCCAGTGGAAACCGAACGCTCCGAGCCCCTCTTACGCGGTCGTCGAATCACTGTCCGCAGTCACGGCGTCGCTTCTCCTGCTGACTGCCACGCCGGAACAGCTTGGACCCGAAGGGCACTTCGCCCGCCTTCGCCTTCTCGACCCAGAGCGCTTCCCCGATCTTGCCGCCTTTCGAAAAGAGGCCGAGACATATGAACCCCTCGCCGAGTTGGCAGGAAGACTGTCGGATGGAGCTCCTCTTACGACTACCGATGAAGCCTTGATCGCGGAGCGTTCAGAAAGGTCGGCCACTCTCGCAGCCACGCTCAAACCCGACGATTCTTCCGGCAGACAGAGCCTCGTGCGTGATCTCGTAGATTGTTTTGGCACCGGCCGAGTGATGTTCCGGAACACCAGGGAGCGGCTCTCCGGATTCCCCGAACGTAAGCTCCACTTAAGTCAAATCGAACTTCCAACAGAAGATGAAGCGGACCCCTTGGAGACCCGGGTGGATTGGCTGGCCGGATTTCTCCAGGACCAACCAGAGGAAAAGGTCGTCCTGATCTGCAAGTCCGCCGAACTCGCGGAATCGATCCGCTCCCTTCTCTTGGTGCGTCTTCGGATCGAATCTGCATTATTTCACGAAAATCTCACGCTCATCCAACGTGATCGTAATGCAGCATGGTTCGCAGATCCCAACGGTGCGCGAATTCTCATCTGCTCGGAAATCGGGTCAGAGGGCAGAAATTTCCAGTTTTCTCAGAACCTCGTCCTCTTTGACCTGCCCGCCAACCCTGAACTTCTTGAGCAACGGATCGGTCGACTCGATAGAATCGGACAGACCGGGATCGTCAATATTCATGTCCCGGTGATAGCGGGTTCCAGAGACGAGTTACTGGCTCGCTGGTATGCCGAAGGTCTTGATGCCTTTGCTCACCCTCTGAAAGGCGCATCAACGTTGTTCGCATCGCTCAGACCGGATCTCAGGGAATTGCTGGAGACCGGGGATAGCGCGGCCTTCGAGAAGTTTCTCGTTCGGTCTGCCTCGCTGCGGAAGCGGGTATCACGTGACATTACTTCCGGCCACGATCGTCTTCTTGAACTCGGAGCTCCAACCTCAGATAGCGCCGATAGTCTGATCGAGCATATTTCTAATTCTGATCATGATCCCGAGTTCGAAAAATTCGCTATTCGACTCTTTGACCACCTTGGGCTCGAGGTCGAGGACCTCTCGCTCCGGAGTTACATCCTCAAACAGGGAGAACGTCTCAGCGAGGATTTCACGGAGCTTCCCGAGGACGGGCTCTCTGCTACTTTCGATCGCCACTTCGCCCTTGCTCGTGAAGATATCGCCCTGATAACCCCGGACCACCCGCTTTTCCGTGATGCCATCGAAGTGCTCCTGGGCCGGGAGCAGGGAAACTGCAGCTTCGCTCACTGGAAAACTGCCCGCGGCAAGACCATGCTTCTGGAGTGCCACTATGTCCTCGAATGCCTCGGGCCTTCCCGAATGCATGCAGATCGCTTTCTCCCTCCCACCCCCTACCGCACCGTCGTTGATCACAAGGGCAATGATCACACGTCTGACGAGGGCCTGCCATTTGCCAGTCTTGAACCGGGCAGTCCGCGAAAGCTTGTCTCCCAGAGTGTCTTCCGTAAGGAAATTCTTCCCGCCATGCTGACAAAATCCGAACGACTGGCCGACGATCAGGCTCGTCGACAGATCGCGCAGGCAGTGAAGAATGCAGAGGGAGCGTTGACCGCTGAGATCGAACGCCTTGAGGATCTCGCCGGCAGGAACAGCAAGGTGTCCCCAGCTGAAATTCAAGCTCTGGTCAGACATCGGGACGAACTTGTCAGACTTCTCAGTCAGTCAAGACTCCGTCTGGATGCCCTTCGTCTGATCTGGCGAGCTCCCGCCTGAGATGGATTCAAGCGGCATCGAACCCGCAAGAGGTTTCCCTTTTCTACCGGACAACATACTCCTATTCTCACGTCATGAACCTGTGGCCCGTTCTCTTGATCATACCTCCTTTCCTCATTGCTACGGCTACGGCCGAGGAGACTCGCATCAAGCCTGTTCCGGTAGTCCACCTTGATGCAGGAGAGGCTTCGGAAGTCATGGCCCGCGCCGACAAGGAAAAAAGACCAAGAGTCATCGACATCAGAACGCTGGATGAATTCAAGGAAGGGCACCTCGCAGGAGCGATTCACATCGACTTTTTCAAGGAGGACTTTGCTGTCAGGATACAAAAGCTGGATAGGAAGAAACCGTATCTCATCCACTGCCAGAGCGGAGGCCGAAGCTCAAGGTCCCTCGCTTTGTGGGCAAAGCTAGGCTTCCGAAAAATCTACCATCTCGACGGCGGTCTGCTCGCGTGGAAAAAGGCAGGACTGCCCGTTGTCA
>MDTD01088899.1_pt1 | contig 10143 bp, 5 predicted proteins | sample 811221 | NCBI WGS metagenome assembly MDTD01 (sample SAMN05326646, study PRJNA326480) | marine metagenome | isolation source: seawater | place: Pacific Ocean: South West | collected 2011
AACCAAAACGTATTCCAAACCTCAAATGGACAAAAATTGTAAAACCTAAAGGTTTCGCCTGAAGGCGAGGGTTTTAAACCCATCGCCGTGACAATAACAAGGTATCCAACATGGCACGACCGGTGTCCGTCAATGTGGCAGAAGTGGCAACACGAGCGAACGTCTCCATTGCGTCGGTCTCGCGCGTGCTCAACAACCAGAGCGGCGTCAGCGAAAAGCTACGGTCCAAAATCCGCGCGATCCTCGAAGATGGTGGCAACTACTCCACGCATGTCTCCGAACGCGGCGTGAAGTTGGCGGTTGTCATTGAGATGGACAAGCCGCATTTGAGTACTTACACCTCATCGCTGTTAACAGGTATTGCAGACTATGCCCTGCATAACAGCATCGACATTTCCACGATGTTTGTACAGTCTGCGAACAAGGCCAAAACGGACTTTCTGCGGCTGATGCGTGAACGCCATTGCGATGGTGTGATCATGGTTTTCTCCAACACGCTCAGCAGCAAACAACTGGCCAAGCTCATCGACGCCAAGATGGCGGTGATGGTGCTCAACGGTCGTTGCGAACATCCAAAAGGCGGCCATCTCTACACCGATCCGGATGCTGGCATGAGTTTATTGCTCAACCATCTCATGCATCTTGGGCACAGGGACATCGCGTTTTTAGCTGGACCACAGGAAGGTGACTATGACAACTCTGAACGTGTGACGGTGTTTAAGGATCACCTTAAAGCAGCGGGAAATCTGCGTGTTAAACAACTGCTTGCTGAACACCAACCCACGCGACTGGCCCAGGAAGCCGGATACCTTCAAGCCAAGGACATTCTCAAACGATGCCCGGATATCACAGCCATGATCGGCAACAATGATGAGATGGCTTACGGTGCGATGCTTGCCTGTCATGAAGCCGGCCGTCGCGTGCCAACGGATATTTCAGTGGTGGGATTTGATGATTACCCAGGCAGTCAATACACCGTCCCCCCACTGACGACCGTCCGACAGCATTTGACAGACGTGGGGTATCAGTCCGTTGAAGCGATCCATGAATATGTTTGCGGATCACAGAAGAAACTTCCAAGAAAAGTACTCAAGCCGGAGTTGATCGTGCGTGGCAGTACGGCTGCGGCTTGTAAGTCGTAAAAATTTAACGTCGATTCATTGCAAAAAAAACCTATGAAAGGTCACCATGTTCAAGTTTTTTAACGGGTTTACTATCCCATGCCTTTTGCTGTTGACAATGTCGGTCAGCGCATCGGACTTGGCGTTGCTGTCCAACAACGTCAAACCGGGTACGTCCAACGGAGCCTTCCCGGCTGGCATCGCCATCGAACCGACCCAGATGAAAGTCGCGTTTGTCACCGATGGTGAATTTGCCACCGATGCAGAGTCGATCAAAACCGGCCGAGATGGCAAGGTGCTCTTTGATGGCAACACCGGCAGCAACTGGAAGAGTCGCACCTACAGCAAATGGGCAGGCGGCCAATGGGTCACCGTCCAGGTCGACCTGGGCGCAGCCTATGCGTTGAGCGCCTTTGACGTTTGGGCCTTGCATGAAAAGTCCCGCGGCAGTGGATCAATTGATGTCCTGCTCAGTGAGGATGGCAAGACCTTCACGCCCCAGGGCACCGCCAACTGCCCGGACATTGAACCTCAGAAGAATCTGTTTGCTCAACTTCGTCTGGAATTGGATTCGCCGGTCAAAGCCCAGTACGTGCAAATCCGTATCAAACGCAGCTCAACAGCCAAGCAGCAGCAGGTTGCGGAGATCGCCATCTGGGGGAGCAACTCAGCAGAGGGTGCAAGTCCTATCAAGGCCAGCAGTCAGCCCAAGGAGACCCCAAAGGCAAAACCCGTTGAGTCGGCTGCAACTCCAAAAGCAACTGCAAAACCAGCAGGTAAAATCGACACCTCGGCATTGGCGTTACTCTCAAACAACGTCAAACCGGGAAAGTCCAATGATGCCTTTGCGGCAAACCTGCGCGTTGAACCCACCGCCATGCAAGTCACGTTTGTGACCGATGGTGAATTTGCCACCGATGAAGAATCAGTCAAAACCGGTAACGATGGCAAAGTGCTCTTTGATGGCAACACCGGCAGCAACTGGAAGAGTCGCACCTACAGCAAATGGGCTGGGAAAAGATGGGTCACGATCAACGTTGACCTGGGTGCACCCTATGCATTGAGCGCGTTTGATGTCTGGGCCATCCATGAAAAGTCCCGTGAAACAGCAGGTTTTCAAGTGCTCCTGAGCGATGATGGCAAACAGTTCACCCCACAGGGCGCAGCCAGTACCCCCGAACTTGAGCTTGCCAAGAATCGCTTTGCCCGGATTCATCTTGATCTGGACGAGCCGGTCAAAGCGCGTTACGTGCAGATTCGCATTGAACGTAAAAAGTCCGCCAAGCAGCAGCAGATAGCCGAGGTGGCCATCTGGGGTTCCAAACCCATCGAAGGAGTCAGCTATCTGCAATCCGACAGTCGGCCCAAGGTGGCATTCACAGTGCAGACCATTCAGTCGGGCGTTGCGAAACTTGACTGGCGCCAAAGCACCAAGCTGGATGTCAAAGTCAGACAATGGAAAGTCTACCAATCCGACAAGGCATTTGATTCGGTCAAGACGTCTGATGTCACGCTCTTAAAGTCGGTTCCCGGCGATCAAAGTCACACGGTGATTTACCCCTTAATACCGGGGCGTGACTATTTTTTCGCAGTCACTGCGGTGTATGACCAGGGCGAGTACCCGCAGGTAAAATCAATTGCCACCCGCATGCCCATGCCCCTTGAATGCCGGACGTTCGGGGATATGGTGGCGATCAATCATTTCTGGGGCGGTGGCGGCAGCCGCATCAATCATGCTGAGAATCAGGATGCCTACGAACGCATCGCTGTGGATTTGCTTGGGCAAACCGGCATCAAGCAGATCCGCTGGTGGGTGGTCAATTCAGGCGTGTTCAACCGCTACTACGACAAAGGCATTGGCGTCTATGCTTACCCGCATGGGGGCAACCTTCAGGCGGCAACAAACCTGGGCGCCAATGTCTTTGCCGGTGCCAAGAACGAACCTGATTTGAGCACCATGCCCATCGACCGATACATTCAGGGCACAGCCAATTACCGCGCTAAAATGAAACAGATCAATCCCCACGCGGTGATCTGCGCACCATCAAGTGGCCTGGAAGATCACTCCATCGACTGGCTCGACAAGTTCTATCAACTCGGTGGCAAAGACTGCTTCGATGTCCTGGACCTGCATACCTACACCAAGATCGCAGGCGGACACAAGGTTCCCGACGGCTATCCCAAAGGTGCCCCCGAAGCGATGTACGACAACATGCGGAAAATCAATTCCGTGCTCAGTCGTCACGGCGATCAAAACAAGCCCATCATCTCAACGGAGTTTGGCTATACCGATGCACCGGTGAACAATCCCTCAGGCAAAATCACCCTCCAAACGCAGGCTCAATACCTCATCCGCGGTTTGGTGATCCATCATGCTCTGGGTTTTAAACGTGTCTTTATCTACTCCTTCTGGGATGAAGGCAAGGACATGAATTTCACCGAACACCGCTTTGGCATGATCGACCATGACCTGCAGAAAAAACCCTCGTTTTTCGCAGTCAAAACACTCATCGAACAACTGGGCGACTACCAACTCAAAGCCAAGATGGACAACATCTCCCTGCCATCAATTGGCTATGTGTATGAACATCCCACCGATGGCAAACAGGTTCACATCCTCTGGGACGGCACGCAGCCTAAGACCGGTGTCTTCCAAACCACCGCCAGGTCCGTCATGCAGGTCGACCTGTTTGGCAACACCACGCAGTTGATGCCCGATGACAACGGCAAGTTCACCGCGACCTTCGGCCATGCCCCGATCTACCTGCATGCAGACAAGCCCATCACGTTTATCCGTTCACAGATTGCCAAAGCGCAAGGCAGCGATGCGCCGTTGACGGTTGCATTACCCAACAAACAAATCATCGCTTTGCCGGAGTCTTCACAAACAGAACTGGCCGTGTCATTGGATAACCCGCAAGCTCAAACAATCACCTTGAACCTGATGGTCATGGATGAGCAGATGAACAAACTCGCCCAGCAGCAGCAGGTCGTCAAAGCAGGCCAGCAACTCACAGTCAAACTGCCAATCCCAACGCAATCGGACATGCCCCTGCTTGACAAGTACACGTTAAATGTGATCGAACAACAGGCGTCAGGCATTGGCGGCAAAGTCAGTTCGTATCCCTTTTTCATCCGCCGACTCCAAGCTGCATCCCACGCACCCATCACCGTACAAGCGGATATCAAGGGTCTGGATCAGCCGGTGGTGATTCTCTGCAATGACCAACTGGAAGTTGCCATCGACGCAGCAAAAGGCGGGCGCTTGTGGGAAATCATCGACCGAAAGACCGCAAGCAATCAGATCCATATGGACTATGCGATCCTGCCGAACATCACGAGTATCCCCTTTGCCTTTGGGATATGGGATACCTTCAACGGCAAACTCAAAAATGACCCCATGCAAATCACCAACGCCAAGGACGGCAAGCTGACACTCACCGCCAAAGCCAAAGAATTAGCAGTCACCCAAAGCTGGACACTCCGCGATGCGTCGCTGATTTTGAACATCAAGGTTCATAACCCCACCAACACCTCCCAGAAGTTCAGCTACAAGTCGCATCCTGAATACACCGTCGGCGGAACCGGTGATTCGGTCACCGATGTGCTTTACCTGCCCAAGTCCGATGGCCTGACCAAGCTGCCCTTCTGGACCGGACTTGGCGACAAACCCATCGGCGACCTTTCAGCAAACTGGTGGGCGGCAGTGGATACGCAAAACAACATCGCCCTCAAACAAACCTACACAGGCAAAGGATTGGCCCAACCGCGTCTGTGGTTCGGACAGGGACATTACAACGTCGAACTTGCCACCGAACGCAACTTCGCGATTGATGCAGGGCAAACATGGGACGCGCAATTCACATGGTCGGTGATCCAACTGACGTCCGGGAACATTGAACAAGCCTTGCAAAACTGACGATGCAAACAGAGAGAGTCTGGAGATGGTGATGAACCTTTTGACAACACAACAGCACATTAAACGTGGCTTCACATTAATCGAACTGCTGGTGGTGATCTCCATTGTGTCACTGCTGATTTCGATTCTGTTACCCGCGCTGGCAAAAGCAAGAGAATCCAGCCGAACCATCAAGTGCGGCAGCAGTATCCGGCAAGTCACCATGCTCATGGCAACCTACTGTCAGGACAACAGCGAATGGATTCCATCGGCCTGGACCTGGTGGCGCGATGATGTACCCAACGCGTGGTTTGGCCAACCCCTCTTTGCCAAAAAAGGATTGGGGCAATACATCAATAACACGGATTTATTTAAAGGTTGCCCATCGAGGCCGCATCGCAAAAGCAAATACTACGGCATCAGTGAAGTGCTTGGTGCCGGCGGATTCGGTAAAGCGGCATGGCCCCCCAAGCAATCCAGTAAACGCCTCATCGATATCCTGACCCCAAGCGATACCTTGAGCTTTGTCGATGGTTGGAGTACCAAGGATAGCTGGGTCGCCCGTCCTCTGGTCTATCCCAAGGGAGGCACCTTTGCCACCGAACGACGCTACGGATGGGAACGGCACAATCAATCACCCAACATCGCACACGTCGACGGTCATGTCACAAACCGACCCTACGACGAATTGGATGTCTGGTCCTGGTCGAACCAAAGCATGAAGTACTGGCGAACGAAGTAAAGTTTGATTCGTAAAACAATATCCAAGCCGCTAACAACTCGTGCTTAAAAGTTTTTTGAGCACCGGATGTCAATCCGGTGCAAGTGCCTTGATCGACAATCTGGCCTGCATCGCATTGACATGCGATGCTCAATCAAGCACGAGTTCTTAATAAAACTGGCATCACCACAAGATAAAAAAAACACGCCGAACTCCATCGGCGTGTTTTTATGTTCTCTCTCTATCAATGCCAGTATTTCCCACCAGCATGTTGTTGTCTTACTTGTCGCGATGCAATGCAAAAACGCACACCGTTGCAAACCGTCGCATAAATGGCAGTCGCAATACCTCACGATCAAATCCATGCAACGCTTTGACCAGTGGCCAACAGTTCGGGAAGGCATGCCAAATCCGACTGGTCAAATGGAAGTATCGTTTTTCCATCCGATCAAACGGCTTGGCAAAGGCGTTGATGTCGTTGTCGTTCAGCGGCGTTTCATCATCCGTATCCTCGAAAAACGAGTACGGGATCATTTTGCGGATTTTGTATAACAGTTGCGAGTTAATCACCGGCTCGGCAAAGACGGCACTACCGCCGGGCTTGAGTCGGTCGTAAACCTGCTGGGCCAATCCCTCCATGGGGATATGATGCAGCGCAGCGTAACCAATAATGTGGTCGAAGGTCTGACCTTCAAAGGCAGCCATAAAGTCGCCGGTCACCTGCGTGGTGAGGTTCTCAGACACCAGATTGACCTTGGCACGCTGCTGGACCATTTTGATTGATTCGGAGCTGATGTCGTATGCGTGAAGTTTGGCTCCATTGTGACAACAGATACTCGCATCAATGCCGTTACCGGAGGCGATTTCCATCACCGTTTTGCCAGCGACGGGAGCTAACAGATGGTGATAATATTCTCGTGGGTAAATCGTATTGGCCGGCGGGTTGGTATACCGCTTGGAATCAAAGTCTGATAATGGGTCGATCCCCTGTGCGGCTTCATGGGCATAGTGTGATTCAAAATGCTCGATTTCACGGGCCAAACGGTCATTTACGGCTGCCTGGGACATCTGCTTCTCCGGGGGTTCTCCGCCAATGGGTTCACTTCTGACGTTTGTATCGGTTGTATGACTACCCCAGTTAAGTCCACCGGACACAAAAGACCAATCGAACTTCGCATCGCTGGGCGACGTAAAGCGGTATAGTGATGCAAGATGAACCCGTAATCGTCACTGAAAGGACTATGCACTTTGATCCGCATGACCTGTTCAATTGTTATCGGCCTGTTGTGTGTCTTACTCACACTCAGCGCCTGTGTCTCCACCCCGTCTGACCCATCCCTTACTCCTTCCGCCAAAGGAAACAATGTGCCTTACACCATTCTTCAGGATCGCCCTGACCGCCTCATGGTTGCCTTGCCCAATCGTATGATTCTTGTCGCCCAGGAGCTTCATGCTGCCCCGGTCGTCACCGCACAAGTCTGGGTCAACACCGGCTCAGTCTATGAGCAGGAACACGTCGGCGCAGGCTTGTCGCATTTCCTCGAACACCTCTTAGCAGGTGGCAGTACCGCCAACCGCACCGAGTCTCAAAGCAATGAACTGCTGGGCAAGATGGGTGCCAAGACCAATGCTGCAACAGGTCTGAGTACCGTCCATTACTACATTGATTCAACCAGTGACAACACGGACACCGTCATTGATCTGCTCTCCGACTGGATGCAGAATTCACTGATCACGCAGACCGAATACGAACGCGAACGCCAGGTCATCCAACGTGAGTTTGAACATGGCATGGGTAGCCCCGACCGCATCTTCTGGAAACTCACCCAGCAGGCGCGTTATACCAACCACCCTGCCCGTCATCCGACGATTGGTTATCTCGACGAGTTTTTGAAGATCACCCGTGACGAAATTTATGACTTTTACAAGCGGATGTATGTGCCCAACAACATGGTCTATGCCGTGTCGGGAGACATTGACCGCCACAAGGTCATCGAGCAACTCGTCGAGCAGTGGAAGGACGTTCCCGCCCGTGACCTGCCGGATAATCTGAGCTTCCCGATTGAAAAAACCCTCACCGCGCCACGCACCGTCGAAGGCTTTGCCACCATCAAGCGTCCGCGACTGCGACTGGCCTGGCCAGGCACGCGACTGGCTGGCGAACATGACTACGCACTGGACTTACTGGGCATCATCCTCGGTCAAGGTGAATCCTCACGTCTGGTTCAAACCGTGCGCGACCAACAACAACTGGTAACCAACATCAGTGCATTCAACCTGAGCTTCACATGGGGTGAAGGATTCTTTGGCACCAACTGCGAAATCGCCAACGCCGACGATCCCAAAGCCATTGAAGCAGTCAAAGCTGCCATCCTCCAGCAGGTCGACAAGATTCTCACCGACGGTATCACCGACGAAGAACTTGCCCGCGCCAAACGACAAACCACCGCACGTGTCGCCTACAGTGGTCAAAGCGCCCACGCCTTGGCTGACTCCTTGGCGAGCAATATCTGTGGCATGGGTGATCCCGACTATGACAAGCACTATGCCAACGCCATCAAATCCATCACCCGCGAGGACATCGCAGCAGCAGCAAAAGCCATCCTCGTCAACGACCGGCTCATCACCGTCCTGCTCAAACCCCAGGAAGGCGACCAGCCCTCCGCTGATGTACTCGTCCGCAATGACAAAGACACCGACACCACGCTGCCTGTCGAAGCCATTGATCTGGACAACGCCCAACGCTTGAAGCAGATCACCCAAACACTCGCAAAAGACAAACAGGAAACCGAGCCCATCACCGTCGATGACATCAAAGTCATCACGCTCGACAACGGCTTGCGGGTCCTGATCCAAAAGAGCAATCTCGTCCCTGCCGTCTCCATTCAGATGTACACCCTCGGCGGACTCCTTGCAGATACCCCCGGTCAACAAGGCATTGCCAACGCCATCGACACCATGCTCACCCGTGGCACCAAGACGCGTAACGCCCAACAAATCGCCCAGCAACTCGAAGACCTCGGCGCGTCACTGGCAAGCAGCTGTGGCAATAACACCAGCTACATCCGAGCCATGTGTCTAAGCCAGGACCTGCCCACCGTCATGGATCTCTTTGCAGACGTTGCGCTCAATCCCACCTTCCCCAAAACCGAATGGGATAAACTTAAACCGCGAATGCTCGCTGCCATCGACCGACAATCCGACAACTGGCAAGGGCAACTGCAACTAAACTTCCGAAAGACCTACTTCGGCGAAGACCATCCCTGGGCAAGCACCACCATCGGTCAAAAAGATGTCGTCGAAACATTAACCGTCCAACAGATGCGTCAACGTTTTGAAGAACGTCTCAATGCCAAACAAACCGTCCTGGCAGTGTTCGGCGATGTGGATGTCCATGCCACCACCCAACTCATCAGTGACCTCTTTGGTTCCATGCCCGCCGAAGCGAAGAAGTCATTCGTCCTGCCCAAACCCTCGCACCCCAAGCCCGGCGTCTATGTCTATGAATCCAGCCAACCCCTTGCAGCGGTGCAAATCGGTCTTGGCCCCGGCGTCACTCGCGACGATCCTGATTTCCCAAGACTCGCGGTACTTAGCCGACTCATCAGTGACTTCCCCTCCGGTTGGCTTGAAGCTCAACTGCGTGGCAAGGGACCGGGTTTAGCCTACGCAGTCTGGGCTTACCAGGTCTCCGGCATGATGCCCGGCTATCTGGCAGTCGGCTTTAACACCCAGGCCCAAACCGCACAGGAAGCCCTCAACCGCACCGCCGAAATTCTCAAGCAGGCACGCGACCAACCCATCACTCAAGAGGACATCGATCGCGCCAAGGCATCCGTCCTCACCAACGAGATCATGGGCAAGGAGTCCAACTCCGACCGTGCAGCAGAAGCAGCATTAAACCTGCTCTACGGTGTCGGTCTGGATGACTCTGAAAAATTCATGGCAGCAGTCAAAGCCATGGACGCTACATCACTTCAAGCCATCGCAGACAAATACCTGCAAAATGCTGTCGTGGTCGTCGTGAGCAATGAGAAGTCCGATTTAACGTTTGAGTAAGCATCAAACCTGATCACCACATACAACGCAACAAACCAAACAGGCTCATCTGTCACCCATCAGATGAGCCTGTTTATTTGAGTTTTGGATTGCCAGCCAGGGAGCTTCGCCCCCCGGACCCCCTCGCGAGGTCGACAGATATCTGTGACTTTCACATTGTCAGTGCTTAAAGGTATTGAAGAAAAGATGAGATGGGACGCTGTCCCATGCCCCGCCAGCGTTCCGCCGCTGGATCACGTCCCCCAGAAGGCAATGCCGTGAACTGAGTTTTAGAGTTTTGGCATGGCACGATTTATCCTTACTTTGTCCTGCTCGTCTTTGCTTGCTTGGCGGATGATCGGCGG
>MDTD01122253.1_pt1 | contig 10143 bp, 10 predicted proteins | sample 811221 | NCBI WGS metagenome assembly MDTD01 (sample SAMN05326646, study PRJNA326480) | marine metagenome | isolation source: seawater | place: Pacific Ocean: South West | collected 2011
CTACCTCGACACGTTTATGGGCAATGATTTCATCAAGCTTGTTCATGCGGCTGCAGGGGTTTAACCGGGAATCTACCCTTATGGATACGAGATTTTTCGCACAAAAGGGGTCAAGTCTCTCTCCACGGGCAGGAAAAAGGACTTGCCGGCCGTTTCCCGCGGTGTATCTAGGCTTCTCACGGAAGCGGGTGTAGCTCAGTGGTAGAGCGTCACCTTGCCAAGGTGAATGTCGACGGTTCGAATCCGTTCACCCGCTCCACTTAATCAGCCGGGAGAGGCCCTCCTCTCCCGGCTGACTTGTCTCTTTCCAAGGGCACAATCAACTGAGAACAACCCAAGAGGCCTGTTCTCGCCGCGCACGGGCACCCCGGGATGCCACAGACCAGTCTCCCTCAATGTCGAAGTCCAAAATTATCCGAGACGTCTGTTCCCTTCTCGAAGGCCAGCTTGCAGTCATGCAGGCCGCCGCAAAAGAGGCCCGCCACAATGCGACTGGTGAAGAGACCAGGTCCGAGGGCAAATATGACACCCGGGCCATTGAAGCGTCCTACCTTGCGGGAGCTCAATCCGTGCAAGCAGACAAAATCGCTGCCGCTATTGAAGTCCTTCGGCGCTTTGAGCCTTCGCCCAACGGTGAGGGAGAACCCGTCCGGTCTGGATCGCTCGTCGAAACCGAGCACGACGGAACAATCGTGTTCTACCTCCTCGCACCTGATGGCGGAGGGTCTTCGGTTGAATACGAGGGATTTGATTGTATCGTTCTATCTCCGGATTCTTCCCTCTACCAGAGCCTTCTAGGAGCACGCCCTGGGGACCTCGTTGAAAACATGTCGCTACTGGTCCTCGGTGTAGGCTGAACTTTGCAAAAATGGGGCCTGAGGGTAGAGGCCGCTGAATTTCTCTTGATTATGTGAGGGATCTCCCTTGGGTTCTCCTATGGTCCTCCACCTTAAACTGCTCGTCACTCTGATGGCCATGGTCGCGCTCCTTGGCTCTCCCACGGTTCAGGCCCGGAAACCGCCCGTGGGCTTTGAGAAAATTGACCAGAATATCGTTATTTCAGCAATCCGGACTCAGATGAAGTATGACGTTCAGTCCTTCACAGTAAAACCCGGAGCCAAGGTCAAGCTCACCTTCAGGAACCCGGATGAACTCCCTCACAACCTGATCATCTGCACCCCCGGTGCCTCTAAAGGACAGGATAAGGGCGCGGAACTGGTGAACGCAGTTCTGGCGTTAGGGGCCAAGGGAGCAGAACTTGGGTGGGAGCCCCAGTCCCACCCAAGAATGTTGCATAGCTCCGGGATGATTCAACCAGGCAAGGAAGCTGTCTTATGGTTCCAAGCCCCGGAAAAAGAAGGAAAATACCCCTATGTTTGCACCTACCCGGGACACTTCACCCTCATGAACGGGGTGATGAACGTGTCGCGACGCGCAGCCGTTGGCATCGTCAGGGGCAAGCCACGGAGTGATCCTTTTTATACCACTCCGGGCATGCGTAAACGGCCCCAAATAAAGCGAATCTTCATGCCTGAGGCCGGGCCGGCCGCCATCGCGGTAGCCGTAAATGATGATCTGCACTACTGCTGGGACGCTGGGGAGTGTCGCCTGCGTTACATCTGGGGAGGGGATTTCATCGATGGCTGGGATGTCTGGAAGGGTAACGGCAACGGATTGGCCTCAATTGAAGGAGACATCCTGCTCCGGGAAAGTGCAAGTCCTCTTGAAAGCTTAGTCTCCCAGACCGCGGACCCTCCGAAGTTCCTCGGGTATTCAGTCACCAAAGGATTGCCCACCTTCCGATGGAAGGTTCAGGATTTTCATATCGAAGAAACCATCACGCCAACCGCTGACGGGAAAGCGCTCTCCCGCAGCTTTGATATCAAAAGCGCGAAGGGGAAGTATCCCATCACGCTCAAGTTCCAGTCCTCCGAAAAACTATCGGTCTCCGAAGAAACCCGGACTCTCAAGGGCCCGGGCCGCCTGACCGTCACCATGATTCCCCGCCATGATCCGTAGCATCACTACCATTATTCTCTCCTCCTGTCTCGCCTCTGCAGACGTCTGGACCGACGCCTTCCGCATAGAAAAGGTATCTCCTCCGCCTGGAGTCGATGCCCAAATCGGGGGTATTGCAACAACTCCGGGAGGTAACCTTGCCGCGTGTTTTCATCGTGGTGAACTCTTTATCTACAACCCGAAAGAGGAAACGTGGAAGCAGTTCGCCTCAGGCCTGCACGAACCATTGGGTATCCTTGCAGAAAGCGACTCCAGCTTTCTGGTCATGCAGCGCCCCGAACTGACGCGAGTCAAGGATACGGATGGAGATGGCGTCGCAGACCTCTACCAGACCGTCTTTGATGATTTCGGAATGACCGGGAACTACCACGAGTTTGCCTTTGGCCTCGCTCAGGACAAGGAGGGCTTTATTTATTTGGCGCTTGGCACCGCTTCAAATGGCGCAGGTATCCGGGAGGAAATCCGGGGCCGCTGGAGCACCATTGGTCTCGACCGAAAATATATGCTGAATGGATCGGATTGGCGCAAATACAAGGGCCGCGCCGGGCGCATGTACTCGCGGGTTCCCTATCGGGGATGGGTGATCAAGGTTTCCCCCGACGGCAGCACGTGGCAGCCTTTCGCAAGCGGGTTCCGGTCTCCAGAAGGGCTTGGTTTCGACAAGGATGGCCGCCTATTTGTCGCCGACAATCAGGGAGACTGGCTGGGAACAAGCAAAGTCTTTCACGTGAGGGAGGGGCATTTTTACGGACACCCAGCATCCTTGGTCTGGAAGAAAGGCTGGAATCGAGAACCACTGCAGGTTTCCGTCGCTGAGCTGGAAAAGCTGCGTACTCCGGCGATGGGGCTTTTACCTCAGGGAGAGCTCGCAAATTCTCCTACAGAACCGCGCATGATCCCGGAAGGGGTCTTCGGCGGGCTTAGCGAACAGATGCTGATCGGGGAAATGAACAGCCCTACTCTGGTGAGATTCCTTCCTGATCCTGTTGGAGATATCTCTCAGGGGGCTGCCATACCCTTTCTCCGGACAGGGGCACTAGGCGCGGGTAATCACCGGCTGACCTTCACTCCCGATGGCTCACTTTGGGTTGCCAAGACGCACCTTTCTTGGGCCGGAGGCGAAGGTCTGGTCAGAGTTCGCCTCAAAGAGCAGGCCTCAGACTTTCTTGCGATCGACCAGGTAAGGCTCACCTCCACAGGATTTTCTCTGGGTTTCACCCAGCCGATCGACCCAAAAAGTCTCGCGAAGATTGAGATAACCCGCCATACCTACAGATACCATGCGGCATACGGTTCTCCAAAAGTGGACAAGCAGGACGTTGCTATCAGAGGAACTCCACGCCTTTCGGAAGGTAACCGCTCCTGCGTGATAAGCCTCAAGAATACGGGAGACCTTAAGCGGGGCTATCTCTATACGATCCGCCTCCCCGAGGTCCGCTCAAACGCCGGAAAAAATCTTTTGGGTGACACGGTTTACTACACGTTACACGCAAAACGATAAAATTCCCAACAGGACATTCCTTTGTCTCTTGCAGCGGGTTCCATCCTGGAAGTATCGAATACCCGATCCGTGCTAGAATTGCCATAGAGATGGAGCTAGGTTCCTCCCATGCGAGGGTTGCTACCAAGGGTCATCCTCCTTCTTGCCGTGGTTTCTCTTGCTTTGACAGCGTGGACCCGGCGGCACTGGATTAACACTACGATCGGGCAATTGAAGGATTCGGCTCGCAGATCCGGTCCAGTCCCGGACCTTGCCACCTACCGGACTCTTTCAACAGACCTCGAGCAACATCGCAAACGCCTCGCCCAATCCTACCTGAAGGCCGCGGTTGGGCCTGAGAGGGAAAATCTTCTATCGCAAACTCGCGAACTTTTGCAAATGAGTCTGCCGCGCCTGATGCGATGCTGGCTCGGCACGCCCTGGGATTTCAACGGGACCGCCCACGAGCCGGGAACAGGAAAAGTCGCCTGCGGGTATTTTGTCTCCTCCGTGCTTCAAGATGCAGGATTCAAAGTTGAATGGGCGCCCCTCGCCCAGCAGGCTTCGCAGAATATTTTAGGAACGTTCCTTCCTCCGGAAAAGATGAGAATCAGAGTCGGAATGGACTACGACGCGTTTCTTGAGGAGCTTCTTCTCTCCGGACCCGGAATTTACATTGTCGGGCTCGATAGCCACGTCGCTTTTCTCGTGATTACAACCAGTAATGAAATCCGATTCATCCATTCTTCCGGCTCCAATCCCTCCTGCGTGATCGACGAACCCAGAGAGCGCTCTGATGTCGTTCGCAACTCAGAATACCGGGTAACGGGCAACCTGACAGCAAGCGACGAGGTTCTTCGCAAATGGCTCCTCGGTAAAAGATTCAGGACTCAGACCCACTGATCCCGCCGACTGATTCTGTCTAGTTTGCATCGTTACCCGTCAGTTGGTCCGCTCTCCAAAAGCGCAAGGCAGTCCTTGCGTGACCGAGGTAATCTTCCGAAGGCCCGCTCCAGAGCTGCTCCTGCATTTACCCCGTCATGCCCGACTCCTAGAAGCTCTGCCAGCCTTCGCTCATAGTGAAGAAGTGCAGGTCTATCTGCCGCAGATTTCGATAGGTAGCGAAAAGCTCCACGCAAAAGATCAAACAACTCGGGGACAGGATACTCCCGCTCGACGACGGCCTCGAGAAGCTGGCAAAAGTATGCGGCAACCATGGTCTCAGCGTATCCCCGCCGCAACTCAGCATGGAATCCTGACACCTCTACTTCTTTCAGCGCATGCAGATCGCTTTTCCTGCTCGGGCTCCACACCAGTTCCGCCTCAACGAAAAGGTCAAGCTTACCAGAAAATGGACTTGTTGCGCGACGAGCTGCTTTCGCTACCGTCTTGATCAATCCTGCTTCCCGGCTGCACCAGTGCACAATGAGACTCGTGTCACCTAGCTTGGTAACTCGAGTGACGATTCCGCGCGCCTTTTCCATAACCAACGTACTGCTTCTCTCTAAACCCCGGCATATCCACGCCCAGGCATGCGAACATGGCCGGGGGCACACTCTCAGAGGAGAATCTGCTCTACCCTCCAGATCCTGCCCCACCCTGTCAAGGATGCTCAGATAGGTCGGCAGCTTGACGGTTTCGATGGCACCAGTCCTTCTTCTCTGCTAAACGTTTTCCTGTTCCGGTGTCATGTCTGCGCTCACCTCTCTTCTAGGAATCATTGTTCTTCTGGGTGTTGCGACAATTTTCTCTTCCAACTGGCGAGCTATCCGCTTTCGCACGGTGACCGGGGCCCTCCTGCTCCAGATCGGGCTGGGAGCATTTGTCCTCTTCACCACGCAGGGTCAGGCAGTCCTAAGCTCTCTCTCCAATCTGGTTCGCGCTATTATCGCAAGCGGGGATAAGGGTATCGAATTTCTTTTTGGACCCCTCGCCGAGCAGGAGTCCATGGGCTTCATTTTTGTCGTTCGTGTCCTACCGGTAATCATCTTTTTCGCCTCCCTGATCGCAGTCCTCTACCACCTTCACATCATGCCGCTGATCATTCGTAGTCTTGGCGGTGTTCTGCGCATGCTGCTGGGCACGAGCCGGGCTGAATCCCTCTCAGCCACTGCGAATATCTTTGTTGGTCAGACCGAAGCGCCCCTCGTCGTACGCCCCTATATCCCCCGGATGACCCAGTCGGAGCTCTTTGCCATCATGGTAGGGGGGCTCTCATCTATTGCAGGCTCCGTATTGGCAGCGTATGCGGGAATGGGGGTTAAACTTGAGTATCTCCTTGCCGCATCGTTCATGGCGGCACCTGGGGGATTGCTTTTCGCCAAGATCCTTTTCCCCGAAACCAGTACGCCAGAGGAAACCCTCCCTGACGAAGATAAGGAAGACAAGCCTGTCAATGTTCTGGATGCCGCTGCACAAGGCGCGTCCGCAGGATTGAAGCTAGCGTTGAATGTTGGTGCCATGCTTCTCGCCTTTATCGCGCTTATCGCTCTGATCAATATGGGCCTTGGGTCAATAGGTAGCTGGTTTGGCTGTCCCGACATTTCTCTGCAGCAAATTCTCGGGGCCATCTTTGCACCTCTCGCCTGGATTCTGGGCGTACCCTGGGAAGAAGCCAGCAGGGCTGGAAGTTTTATCGGCCAGAAGATTATTCTTAATGAATTCGTCGCTTATAAGGCCCTCCTCGACGATGGTTCGCTCTCTCCTCTTTCGGAAGGCATTGTGACTTTCGCCCTATGTGGTTTTGCCAATCTATCCTCCATCGCCATTCTTCTTGGCGGCTTAGGTGGAATGGCACCAAGCCGCCGCCCGGATATCGCCCGGATGGGTCTCAAGGCTGTATTCGCCGCCTCCCTTGCTAACTTTATGAGCGCCGCGATCGCAGGGCTTTTTCTAGCTTTGAGCAATTGAACTCCCCCCTTCGGTGACTGACAACACAACAACCTCCAAAAAACCTATGATTGAGATTCTCCTCGCCCTTACCGTCGGGATCGTTGTCGGCATTATATTTAGCGCTTGTAAACTCCCGGTTCCAGCGCCTCCCGCTATTGCTGGAGTAGTTGGTATTCTGGGAATTTACCTGGGTGCTCAGGCGTGGCCCTTCATTGTGAAGATATTTTCCTGAGTCGAAACCCATGCCCTTTCTTCCTCAGGAAATTATCCGGCGCAAACGCGATGGCCGCGCCCTCCGCAGAGATGAAATCAATTTTTTCGTCAATGGGCTAACCGATGGAAGCATCACCGATGGACAGGCTGCCGCCTTCGCCATGGCTGTTTATTTTAAGAGCCTTAGTTCAGAAGAGTGCGTCGAACTGACCCTCGCCATGCGTGATTCCGGAATCGTCCTCGATTGGTCGAAATACCGCTTGGACGGCCCGGTAATTGACAAGCATTCTACGGGAGGAGTAGGGGATCTGGTGTCGTTGGTTCTCGGGCCGCTGCTCGCCGCTTGCGGCGGCTATGTTCCCATGATTTCAGGACGCGGGTTGGGCCATACAGGCGGGACCCTCGACAAACTAGAAGCAATACCTGGTTACAATACTTCTCCTCAAAGCACTTTTTTTCAGAAAGTGGTAAGCGATGCAGGTGTTGCTATAATTGGTCAAACAGAGCTTCTCGCACCGGCTGATGGTCGCCTTTACGCAATCCGGGATACCTCCGCAACAGTCGAGTCCATTGGCCTCATTACTGCCTCCATTCTATCCAAAAAACTTGCTGCTGGTCTCGATGCCCTCGTCATGGATGTTAAGGTCGGAAATGGCGCTTTCATGGCTACCACCGAGGAGTCACGGGCACTGGCCCAGAGCATAGTCAAGGTCGCCAGCGGGGCGGGGACGCCCACCTCGGCTCTGCTTACGGATATGAACGAGAGTCTTGCCTCAAGCGCGGGAAACGCCATCGAGGTGAGAGAGGCCATTAACTTCCTCACGGGCAATCGGCGCAATGAGCGACTTGAAGCGGTCACCCTCTCGCTCTGCTCAGAGGTTCTTCAGATTTCCGGGCTGGCAGAAACAGAAGATGAAGCCCTCCTGAGCCTTCGAGAGGCTCTAAACTCCGGGCAGGCGGCTGATCGATTTGCTCAAATGGTCTATGAGCTTGGAGGGCCTGCAGATCTTCTCGACCGCCCGGAACACCACTTGCCTCTCGCTCCCATCACGAAAGAGATCTATCCCCCTGAGGAAGGATTCGTTACTTCTATCAATACTCGTGAACTTGGTCTTGCAGTGGTGAGACTGGGAGGGGGTCGAAGCGAACCCGGGCAGGCCATCGACCCACGGGTAGGCCTTGGAAAAATCATTGGCCTCGGAGAACAAGTAGACCGTAAAACACCCCTTGCTTTGATTCATGGAGATTCGGAAGATTCTGTCCTGAGAGTCGCAGATGACTTGCAATCGGCATTTACCATCAGTGCCCGGGCCCCGGAAGAGTCCCCCGTTATTCTTGAGCGGATTGCCTCACCATGAAACGCGTAATCCTCCTGGTTATGGACTCTCTCGGGATTGGGAGTGCCTCCGATGCCTCTTCCTTTGGGGGCATCGGATTTACCGATGAAGGCGCAGACACTCTAGGGCACATCGCCAGAACGTTTGCCCTTGCCGGAACTCCCCTCCGGCTACCCAATCTTGCAGAGCTTGGACTTCTCGAGTCTTACAAACTCAAGAATGGGCTCTATCCCGCTGGGATGAGCCCTCCTGAAAAAATCCATGGAGCGTGGGCCTGCGCGAAGGAAAAAAGTCGTGGAAAAGATACTCCCAGTGGACATTGGGAAATTGCTGGAGTCCCGGTTCCCTTCGATTGGTCTTACTTTCCACGAAGTAACCCGTTCTTTCCGAAGCCGCTCAGCAAGCAGATTTTCGATCAAGGAGTTGTCGGGGGGGCCTTGGGAAACTGCCACGGATCAGGAACTGAAATCATAAAGCAGTTTGGAGCGGAGCATATCATATCAGGCAAACCGATCTTTTATACTTCCGCCGACAGCGTTTTTCAGGTGGCAGCACATGAAACGCATTTCGGATTGGAGCGCCTCTATGAGCTATGTGGCTGTATTCGACGCCTTCTTGACGCCAGCGATCTCACAATTGGTCGTGTCATCGCTCGCCCGTTTACTGGTAAAAGTGCGGAAGATTTCAAGCGTAGTGGTAACCGGCGCGACTTTGCCATACCTCCTCCATGCCCCACGATTCTTGAGAAACTGTGCGAAGCAGGTGGATCGGTCACCGGAGTTGGCAAGATCGCCGACATCTATGCACATACTGGAATTACCCGAGAGGTCAGGGCCCATGGACACCCAGCCCTATGGAAAGAGACCCTTTCTGCCCTGCGGCAAAGTGAAGACGCCAGTATCGTAATGACAAATTTTGTCGATTTTGACACCGTTTATGGTCATCGCCGGGACGCTCACGGATACGGTCGTGCTCTCGAAGAATTCGATTCTAACCTGCCCGTCCTGCTCTCTGCAATGCACCCGGGCGATCTTCTGATCATTACTGCTGACCATGGAAACGATCCCACATGGCCTGGATCAGACCACACCAGGGAAGACATTCCAATTCTCCTAACCGGGGACAACGTCCCCGCTGGCACGTCTCTAGGAACCCGGAACACTTTCGCAGATATCGGACAGACGATTGCCGGCTATTTTTCACTGGAGCCTTTTCCCAATGGCACTTCTCTTATCTAAACTCCCTATTTCAAAATGTCCTCTCCCACACCTCACATTGAAGCCGTTCCCGGAGATTTTGCGCCAACAGTCCTCATGCCCGGTGATCCTCTGAGAGCCAGACATATCGCCGATGAATTTCTTTCGGGCGTGCAACAGGTTAACGGCGTACGTGGAATGCTAGCTTTCACCGGTGAATACGAGGGAGTAAAGGTCTCCGTCATGGGCAGCGGAATGGGAATTCCGTCCATTTCCATTTACGCCCGGGAACTTTGGACCGAATACGGCGTAGAAACAATTATCCGTGTAGGAAGCTGTGGAACCTCTCACCCTGAAGTAAGCCTTCGCGATATACTGATTGGCACCGGGGCGTGCACGGACTCCAAAGTCAACCGGAGTCGCTTTAAAGGGCACGACTTTGCCGCAATCGCTGATTTCGATCTCACTCGCAAAGCCGTCTCCGTCGCCGAGTCCCTCAACATCCCAGTCAAAGTCGGGAATCTCTTTTCCGCAGACCTTTTCTACAATCCCGACCCGGATATGTTTGACGTCATTGAGACCATGGGTGTTCTCGGGATTGAGATGGAAGCTGCAGGACTTTACGGATGTGCTGCGGAATGCGGCAAGCGAGCACTTGCAATCTGCACGGTCTCAGACCACATCCGGACTGGGGAGGCAACCTCCTCGGAAGAACGGCAAACGACTTTCAATGACATGGTCCGTATTGCTCTCGGAACTGTGTATTGAGAGCGCATGCTACTCAAAGGACGCCTGCCGGCTTCTCCACTCGCCCCTTCGTAACTGCCCTTTCCAAGATGAGATAACACCGTCTTGACTCCCACTCTATGATGATCACACTTCAAATCAGATGGCGGAAAATTCATTCAGCGATGACCTCCAGGCGCTCGACACTGCAGCTCTAAAGGGCCGCCTGTCGGAACTCCGGAGGTACCTTTGACGTTCCTACGCTGGAAAACACCATCGC
>MDTD01053178.1_pt1 | contig 10141 bp, 14 predicted proteins | sample 811221 | NCBI WGS metagenome assembly MDTD01 (sample SAMN05326646, study PRJNA326480) | marine metagenome | isolation source: seawater | place: Pacific Ocean: South West | collected 2011
ATAACCATCTGAGGAGGATAGTTGTGGAAAGCGATTTATTGCACACGGAAAAGATTCTTGCGGATCGGAAGGTGTTTTTTCTCGATCTCAAGGAGAACGCCCGCGGGAAAGTTGTAAAGATCACGGAAGACGTGTCCGGCAACCGAGACACTATCATGGTGCCCGCAGAAATCCTCGGCGATTTCATTGCGGCCCTCCAAGACATCCAAGCCACCTCGGACTCTGGCGCTGACTCGGACTCTGAATAAGGCCCTCGGGTTCAGGATACCTGCCGGACGCCCTCGTAGAGCACAACGGCTGCGGCAGTGGCGAGGTTGAGGGATCGTATTCCCCTCTCATGCATGGGAACCCGGATGAGCCGGTCGGGAAATGTCTCCAAGACAGATTCGGGGAGCCCTCTTGTTTCACAGCCGCAGACGAGGTAATCCCCCTTACGGAAGGAGATATCCCAGTGAGCTGTTTTTCCCTTGGTTGTGAGGAGCCAGATACGATCGGGGCTGGTTGAGCGGAAAAACTCCTCAAGTGAATCCCAAAGCCTCAGATCCACATCTTTCCAGTAGTCCAACCCAACCCTGCGGACCTGTTTGTCATCGAGGGAGAATCCAAGAGGCTTGACAAGGTGCAGGGTTGAGCCTGTCGCGAGGCATAGGCGGCCAGCCGCACCTGCATTGTGAGGGATTTCGGGGTTAACGAGGACGAGGTTGAACATGACAAAAAAAGCGACCCCGGTTCCGGGGTCGCTGGAAAGAGGGTTTTTTGTTTCCGGGGAGACCTCCCTGTAAGCAGCTAGCTCGCTTCTGCGGCAGCAACATTGACGCGGCGCCCCTTGCGGTCGAAGTAGACGTTTCCTTCTACCAGCGCAAAAATGGTGTGGTCTTTGCCCAGTCCAACGTTTTGCCCGGGATGCCACTTGGTTCCTCGCTGGCGGATGATGATGTTGCCTGCGATGACAGCCTCGCCACCGAATTTTTTCACGCCAAGTCGCTTGCTGCGGGAATCGCGGCCGTTCTTGACGGATCCTTGTCCTTTCTTATGAGCCATGGGATTTGGGGTCTTGGATTACAGCGGGCATTCAGCCAGCGATGCCGGTGATCTCCACCTTGGTGAGAGCCCGGCGGTAGCCTTTGGTCTTATGGTGGCCCTTGCGGCGCTTGAGTTTAAAGGCGATCTCCTTTTTGGCACGAAACTGGTCGAGCACCTTGGCGGTTACCGCGGCTCCCTCAATCAGGGGAGTTCCTACCGTGGTCTTTGACCCGTCATTGAGGAGGAGGACCTCGGCGAAACGAATTTCGCCGTCGACCTCGGCATCAAGCTTTTCAATGTCAAGCTTGTCGCCTTCCTGGACGCGATACTGCTTTCCGCCGGTCTTGAATACTGCGAAGGCCATGATAGTTGGAGGTGACGGGATTTAACAGCCGGACAGGAGGCCCGGCGGGCCGGGAATTCACCACAGGCTTCCGGGAGGGGCAAGAAATTTTTGCCAAGCCGGGGCCCGCAGGGCACAGTTCCCGGGTATGGATTTTCCCCTGAAATGCGACAATCCGGGCGCTATGCAGGCCCTTGGGCGCGATCTGGCAGGGGAATTGGCGTCTGGGGGGGTAGTTGGGCTGGATGGTGAGCTTGGAGCGGGAAAGACGGAATTAGTCAGGGGATTGGCGGCAGGGATGGGTTGCGAAGGAGAGGTGACCAGCCCCACCTTTGCCATTCTTCAGGAATATCGAGCTGGGGCCCGCAATCTCTACCACTTTGATTTTTACCGGGTTGAGAGCGGAGAGGAAATCCTAGCGCTAGGCTGGGATGAGCTGCTGGAGGAACCGGCCAGCGTGGTAATAGTAGAGTGGGCGGAAAAGTTTGCCGGGTTGCTTCCTTCCAAGGCTCTGCGCTTGCGCATAGAAATACTCTCTCCGGAAGAGCGACTCGTCCTTTGTGAGGGACCCTGAGCGGTGAGAGATTTACTTTGAGGAGGCCTTCAGGGCGATGCCGTGGGAGCGGGTGGCGTCGGCACTTGCCGCTGGCAGGGTCTCGTCAACATCAGTTACGGTACGGACCCCTGCCTGGAACAGGCGGATCGGAGTCTGGATGACCCGTCCTGCCAGAGTGCAGGAGGACAGGCTGGCGATGGCAAGAAGGGGGAGAAGCCGAACGAGATATTTCATGGGGCTGATGTGCGGGAAAGAGTATGGCGGAGTAGGAACACAGGGCAAGGGGCGACCGGCGCAAAACACGACCCGGAAGTCCGGACCAGTGACGATACCCTGGTTGTTGAGGTTCCCTAGGTCTCCTCCTTCTTCAGCTCCGCAACCTTTGCAAACACTTCCCCCTTGCCTTCAGCCACGATCTTGCCGTCCTTGCTTAGAAGTTTATAGTTCGGCACGGCCCGGGGCATGTACTCTTCAAGCCCACTCTCCTTGATTTTATCCATCATCACGGTAGGCCAGGGAAAGCCCTCCTTGGCGGCCCATGACTCCGCGGCGTTCTTGTCCCGGTCGAGGCTGGCGTGAATCATTTCGACAGCGGGATTAGTTGCGATCTCTTCGTTGTATTGCTTCACCAACTGTGGAGCGGATCTAATGCAGGGCGGTCACCAGCTCGCCGAGAAGTAGACAATGTAATATTCCGGAGCCTTCTCCAGCTTGTACCCTGCAAATTTTTCTCCCGCGAGCTTGGAAAGAACGCCTTCCTTCGCCAGGCCCTTGCCGATTTTCTGTTCGTTGAGAGCGCCCCCGGCTTCCGCTCCGCCCCCAACCTTCTCGATAGCCGCTTCATTTTCCCGGATGAACGCCTTGTCCGCATCGGAAAGCAGCTCAGTAGAAAAAGAGACCGTCTTGCCGGTGCTCAGAAGGACAGTGATTTTTCCAGCGGCCTTATCGAGGGCCTTCAGCTCCCCCTTGAAGGTTTTTTTGCCATCTGCGCTGGTCCATGTCCGGGCTGTCAGCGTTCCCAAGCCCCACAAGGAGGCGAGAGCAACTGCGAGGATGTATCTCTTTTTCATGATAGGGAAAGAAGCTTGTTCTCAGGGAGTTAACGTCACACGGGCTTAAAAGTTGTCATTTAAGAGCGGAAATTTTTTCAAAGGCCTCCTCTTCAGTTTTGGCAAGGACCTCCCCGCTGCTGTCCACCAGATAGATCTCCCCTGCAAAAGCGCCGTAGGTGTTCAACCCAGTTGCCTCCCATTCCGGCATGAGCACGGTTGGCCAGGGGAAGCCTGCCTTGCGGGCCCACGCGAGCGCGTCCTTCTCGACGTCGTCGTAGCTGGCATGGATGAGCTCAACAATGGGGTTGGGCTCAATAATCTTCTTATATTTCTCCAGCAACTCTGGAGCGTGTTCCTGGCATGGGCCTCAGAAGCTTCCGCTGAAATTCAGAAGATAGTAGCGCGGGGCCTTCTGCAGGTCGGCAAGAATGTATTCCCCCTTTACCAGGTAATGGGTCCGGCCAAGGAGCTTGCTGCCGAATTCTTGCTTTTTGAGCGCCTTGACGATCTCCGCTCTCGGTGCTGGCGGAGGCTGCTGGAGGGCTGGTGGGGCAGTGGCCGTGGCCGCCTCGGATGTTTTTGAGTCCTGGCAGGAGCCCAGGAAAAGGACCCCGGAGCAGAAAAGCGGAGCGAGGTAATAGGTTTTCATCGTTTGGTTCGATCGAGGGGCAAGCCCGTGAATGTCACTGGCGCCTTGCGGCAGGAGGGCTTTCCGCGGCCTCCCCTGCAGGAGCCCACAGGTCTTGCAGGAACCCCCTCAGGAGGCCCCAGGCCCTTGTGTCCGCTTCTTGGTTGTATGCTTGAGGGATGCGGAACTTTTCGCCGACCCTGTTTGCGCCCGGGACAGTAAAGCTCTGCATCGCGTTGGGAAAATCAATCATGGTGAGGTCTGTTTTGACCCGGGCCATCTCCTTCCTGAACGCCTCCACCTTACCCTTTCTCAGATGGACATAGGGATCCTCGCGCGCGTCACAGACCATGACTCTGGCGGTCGCCCTCCGGATGGGTGGCTGGGAGGGAACGACTGTAAAAAAAGGGTGGAAGGCGACAACGCCATCGAGGCCGCGCATTCCGTTTCGCGCCATCTGCAGGCAGACGTCTCCTCCGCTGCCGTAGCCAATCGCCGCGATTTTGTTTTCATCCACCTCGGGCCTGGCAGCGAGAAACTTGAGATGGGCGAGGACGCGGGCGGCCATCTCCTTCTGGTTGCCCTTGAGGCCGCCATCAAGCTTGATGGCTGTCTGCGGATCATGGGCCTTCTGACCGTCACCGTAAAGATCCATGGCGAGTGCGGCGTAGCCAAGCTTGGCGAGCATGTCAGCCCGCATGCGGACATAATCATTGTGTCCCCACCATTCCGGGCTGATCAGGACGCCGGCGAATGGGCCCTGTGCTTTGTTCTTTGGAAGTGCCAGATAGGCCTTTGAGGTGACTGCACCAGCCTTGAAGGTTACCTCTTCGGAGAGATAGCCAGGGTCATTCTTAAATCCGTCACCATCGGGAACCCGGGCCTGAGGAATTTGTTCCCGGGGGGCAGGCTCCGTGGACTGGGCGTCTTGACTCCGTCCGGGCAGGGCGGCGGCCAGAGCCAGGGCAAGTGCGGCAGTGGCGCCAACCTTGGACCTGAGGGCAGACTTCATAGGGTGGACGATACCCGGACTTTCCGGCATCGCAAGACCCCAGATTTTCTTGTCACGAGCTTCATCATGAATAGCCAATTTCCCTCGCCCAATGGCGGACGATGGTGTTGTTTCATAGCGCATGAAAGAGTCGCTGCTGCAGAACCCCGTCTTCGGAATGGCCGCCCGGCAGTTTGACCAGGTTGCCGATTTCATGGAGCTGGAGGAGGAGATTCGGGAGCGCTGCAAATGGCCCAAGCGCCTGATCACTGTTTCTCTCCCTGTCCGGATGGATGACGGAAGAACGGAAGTTTATCTGGCGCACCGGGTGCAGCATCACCTGTCGCGCGGGCCGGTCAAGGGGGGCCTGCGGTATCATCCGAATGTTGATCTGGGCGAAGTGGCAGCCCTCGCGATGTGGATGAACTGGAAGTGCGCGCTCATGCGCCTTCCCTACGGGGGAGCCAAGGGAGGAATTAACTGCGACCCGCGGGCAATGAGTCCCCGGGAAAAGGAAGGAGTAACCCGCAGGTTTGCCGCAGAGATCCTTCCGTTTATCGGAAAGGAGGTCGACATCATGGCACCTGACATGGGGACGGATGAACAGACCATGGCTTGGATTGTGGACGTTTATTCAGCCAATACCGGGCACCTCGTGCCCGGTATTGTCACTGGCAAGCCTGTGGAGCTTCAGGGGTCAGAGGGCCGCCGGGAGGCCACGGGTTACGGGGTGGCCTTCCTGGCAATGCGGGCTCTTGATAAGCTTGGTTGTGCCATTGAAGGAGCGAGTGCGATCATTCAGGGATTTGGCAACGTTGGCTATCACGCTGCGGAGAGGCTTGCCTGTTCCGGAGTCATGGTGAAGGGGATTTCGGATATCACCGGGGCCATCTGGAATGACAATGGGATTGATGTAGCTAAACTGGGTGAGCACGTGAGAGCAACCGGGGGGGTCTCCGGCTTTGATGAAGCGGAAGGAATCGATCCTGACGAGATGTTGCTTCAGCCGTGTGAGATCCTCGTGCCTGCTGCCTTGGAGCGGGTAATTACCGGGGAGAACGCGCCCAAGTTGAATTGCCGGGTGCTGGCGGAAGCGGCCAACGGGCCGACTACGCCGGAAGCGGATGCGGTCATTTCCGAACGCGGGGATATCTTTCTCCTTCCGGATATCCTGTGTAACGCGGGAGGAGTAACCGTCTCTTATTTCGAATGGGTTCAGAATTTGTCACGCTTCCACTGGTCGGAGCAGGAGGTATTTACCAAGTTGGAGACCATGCTGGAGAGAGCCTTTGAGCGGATGCTCAATTTTGCAGGCGAGCAGCAGGTGAGTCACCGGATGGCTGCGCTTTGCCTCGGGGTGCGCGAGGTCGCTGAGGTGAAAAAGAAACGGGGACTCTTTCCCTGATCCCGAAACGAGAATCCTGATTTTGGGATTCCCGGGCTTTTTAAGCTGAAAGGCAGGAGGAAACAAAGCAGGTCCGGGTGTGGGAAAGTTGAGCGTGGATTACTAAAATCCTCGCAGTAAAACCGTCGAAAACGTGAAAATACCCACCCAGAAAGGGGACGATTTTCATTGTTGAGGGTCGATTTCTCTCCGCCCCGCCCCATATTTAAGGTATCTTTACCAACGTGGCGACCGTAACCGAGCTGGGAGGACCAGACTGCCTTTTGACTGCCCGGTCAGAATGGCTCCTTGTCCCTGGGAAGGAGGGGCGATGAACGCGGAAGAGGAGGAGACGCTCATCAAAGCCGCCCAAGCGGCCCGGGAGTATGCCTATGCGCCCTATTCGGGATTCTCGGTGGGCTCAGCCCTGCAGGCCCGCTCCGGGCGAATCTTCACTGGCTGTAACGTAGAGAACGCATCCTATGGCCTTACGATCTGCGCTGAACGGGTTGCGCTGACCAAGGCGGTATCAGAGGGGGAGCGGGATTTTGCGGCCCTTGCGATTTGTGCTGCCGGAGCCCCCGCGCCTTGTGGAGCTTGCCGGCAGGTTCTTCATGAATTTAGTCCGGACCTCTCTCTTGTCCTCGTTGACCCCGAGGACGGGACGAGAAAAAAAGTAGATCTCTCCACTCTTCTGCCTTGGGCTTTCGAAAGGGCGTCCCTGGATCTGTAATTTGTGTCCTGACAGTATTTTAGTTTATGGCTTCCATGATCTGGCCGCGCATCCATGAAGAATTCCGAGCCACCGGATTTCATGGGGAACGTCGGGGCCACAAGATCCTGCAGGCGATTGCCAGGAACGCGAGGGCGGTAGTGCCGGGACGCTCCCGGTCAGGTTTCCGGGCACAGAGCCCGGACCGATTTCTGGAACTGACGGGGAGGCAGGTCGAAGTAGGATTTAACTTCGGATGCGAAGTGGGTGTAATGCTTGAAGCCGAGGCGGTGAGCAATGACCTGGAGGGAAAACCCTTCCGCGACCAGGCGGCGGGCGAGAAGCATCCGGTGGCGCCGGAAGAGCTCCTTGGGCCGGAGCCCGGAGGCGCGTTCAACGGCATATTCCAACTGCCTGTTTGTGAGATTGAGCGCCTCGGCTACCCCGGAGACCGAAAACTCTTCTGCTTCAGCAAGTTCAAGCAGGTCCTGCCCGTCCGGGCACCTGAAGTGCTGGCCTTCGCGGGCGATCTTAAACTTCGGGGGATCTTCAGCCATACATTTGTTCAGAACTAATGATTGCCAAGTTTCAAGAAAATACCGGGAAGCCGGCCTATTCTGAGTTGTTTTCCCGCCCGCCTTTTTTGACTCCCGCCTCCTAGCCCATGCAGAAAGGATCATCGCTTCTCAGCAGCGTCGTTGTCTGTCGTAACAGCCAAGGGGCTGAAATTACGGCCAATATCCTGAGGTTACGCCGCTACTCGGTGGCCTTTGAGATCTATAACCCTTACAGCATTCTGCAGCTCTCCGAGGTTTTACGGGACTTCAGGATCCGGGTAGGGGACCGGGTTGTCTACCAAGGCGAGGCGGTAGTTACCGGCCTCGTCAACACGGGGATTCTCCTGGTTTGTGAGGCAACCCTCGGGAATGCATGGCTGGATGTGGATTTCCTGTCGGACCGGGAAGGCCGGGACCCCCTCGCCAACCAGTTTGATGCCTTTGTCCAGGATTGGAAAAGAGCGCATGAAGTTGACCTTTCATTCAAGCTGACCGTGGCCGACATGCAGAATCTTCTCGTGGGACTGCAGCGCTGGATGGAGCAGATAGACCTTGGGATTCGCGCGACAACCTCCGTGGATCGGCCCACTCTTGAGCGTGAGATCATCGATCAACTGGAGGAGAGTGTTCTCGAGGAAATGCAGGAAGCGATGGGGAGCTTCGAGGAGTCGGTGCGTAACATCCCGGAAGGAAGGGAGGCCACCCACAAGTTTTATGTCCGGCGCCAGATCCACCCCCTGGTCCTCTGCTCGCCCTTTACGTATCGCACCTTTCACAAGCCGCTCGGCTACGCTGGAGACTATGAAATGGTGAACATGATGATGCGCGATCCTTATGAAGGGGGCTCCCTCTTTGCGAAGCTGATCAACCACGCCTTCCTGCAGACGGCGCCGGTGGTAGCGCATCGTAACCGCATAGAGTATCTCACCACCAAGATCCGGGCGGAAGCGGAACGTAATGCCATGAAGGGCCGGAGGACGCGGATTCTGAACCTAGGGTGCGGGCCCGCCCACGAGGTAAAGCAGTTCCTGGAAAATGAAGAATTGAGTGATCTGTGTGACATCACGTTGCTGGATTTTAACTCCGAGACCATCGAGTATACCGGAAAGGAGCTTGCCAAGGTGCGGACCCAGGCCGGGCGGGTGACTCCCATTTCCCTGCTGCAACGTTCCGTGCACAAGCTCCTGCGGCAGGCATCCACCGGGGATGTCGATCTGAAATGGGAATCCTATGACATGGTCTATTGTTCGGGCCTCTTCGACTATCTTTCACAGAGGGTCTGCCGGCGCCTTAATGATCTTTTTGCCCGGCTGCTGGCCCCGGGAGGGCTCATGATGGTGACCAACGTGAGCGACACCAACCCCAGCCGGGCCTGGATGGAATATGTCCTCGAGTGGAACCTGATTTACCGTGATGACTCAGCCATGATGGAAATTGCCCCGCTTAACGGAGGCCAATTTGAAACCGTCCTGAACCGGGATGACACAGGAGTGAACCTTTTCCTGGAGGTTCGGAAAAAAGATGGCGATGGGAGGGCCTGATAAACAAGAGCCGGAAGTAAGGCTGACCGCCCACCAGCAGCGGTTTGAGGCTCAGGAGGATGAAGTTCGCCTCCTGAACTATCGCCGTGGGGCCTTTCTTGCCGCCCTGTTCATGGCTCTCGGCGCAGGCATGGACCTGGTGGCCTTTGGGGATGTCCGAAATCCGACATACGAAGGAGTGGTCGGAAGGCTGTTCCTGTTGCGGATGGCTTGTTCGCTAGGCCTGCTGTTTGTTTTGTTTTTGCTCTACCGGGTTCGCAGCAAGTCGCGCCGGACCCTGCATCTTCTTGGGCACCTCGTGGCACTGATCCCGATGGTAACCATCCACGGGATGTTGTTCGAAACCGGGGGAGGGGGCTCGCCATACTATGCGGGGCTCAACCTGGTCATGGTGGGCGCTGTGCTTCTGCTGCGCTGGCGGTGTGTAGATGGGATCATCAATTCCATCCTGTGCATTGTCGGATATCTAGGGGTCGCGTTTGGAACCGGGGCCGGGATCCAGAGCATTACGATCGCCCTCTTTTTCCTGTTTGTGACAGCCGCCTTTGTCTGTATCGGCCTCTATTTTTACAATCGTCTCCGCTTTGCCGAGTTTTGCCTGAGGGAGGAGGTGGTTGCCCAGCAGGAGGCGCTGGCGGAGAACCACCGGAAACTGCAGGACCTGGATGAGGCCAAGACCAGGTTTTTTGCTAATATCAGCCATGAGCTCCGGACGCCGCTTACGCTCATGCTCGCGCCCATCGAGAAGATGCAGGGCCTTAATGCGGTGCGGAACGATGCCAAGATTGCGGAACTGGTGGAGGGCCTGGAGGACAACGGCATGCGGCTCCTTCGTCTGATCAACGATATCCTCGACCTTGTCAGGATGGATAGCGGGGATATGCCGATGCGGCCCGAGCGCTTCCGGCCCCTGACCTTTATTGACGGGCTTGGGCGCAACCTGCAACCAATGGCGGAGCGCAAGAGGATCAGGCTCCACTGGCATGCGGTCTGCGGGGAAGACGAGGAGGTTTACCTCGACCGTGATCGCCTTGAGAAAGTGGTTCTCAATCTGGCAGTCAATGGCCTGAAATTCACTCCCCCGGGAGGGGAGGTCTCTCTGTCGGTGGAACTGAAAAACGGACGACTGATTCTCAAGGTGATCGACAATGGGGCAGGGATGAAGGAGGACCAGGTCAATTCAGCATTCGAACGCTTCTGGCAGGCAGATACTTCCGCTGCCAAGAAGCACAATGGGGTCGGGATCGGCCTTGCTCTTGTCAAGAGCCTGACGGAATCGATGGACGGGACCGTCACCATCGAGAGTGAATATGGAAAAGGGACGGCATTCACCATCTCCGTTCCTCTCCTGCCG
>MDTD01189482.1_pt1 | contig 10140 bp, 4 predicted proteins | sample 811221 | NCBI WGS metagenome assembly MDTD01 (sample SAMN05326646, study PRJNA326480) | marine metagenome | isolation source: seawater | place: Pacific Ocean: South West | collected 2011
CTACGAGCGCCACGGTAACGGTCAATGACGCTGAGACCATTAATGTCTCTTCCGGTATAGCAGCTTCAACTATCACAACCATGAACGCTGCCGATGCAACTACGATTAATGTTACCGGTACCGAAGATCTCACAATTGGCACCCTGGCTGGCAACGTTAACCTTGCGAAGATTGACGCTACGGGGTCAACCGGGGCTGTAAGCGTTGCCGGGACGGCTAACGGATCTCTGGTCCCCATGACGATTCTTGCCGGAAGCGGCGGCTTGACCGCGGATGGTAGTGGGCGTGACGACACAATTACTGGAGGTGCTGGCGTAGACGCGATTGATGCGGGCGCCGGTAACGACACGCTGGTAGGAAATGGCGGCGCGGACGATCTTGATGGAGAGGCTGGAAACGACAATCTTTCCGGTGGTGCTGGAGGCGACACTCTTACAATCGGCGCTGGTATTGATACGGTAGACGGCGGTGCCGGTAATGACACGATTGTTTTGGCCACCAACTACACGACTTTAGACTCTATTGATGGTGGTGCTGACACCGACACAGTAACGATAACCACCTCTGGTAGCCTCACTCCGGTGTTTACCAATGTAGAGCGAATCACAATGACTGCTGCTGGTGGTGCTGACACGCTCGTGCTTAGTTCATCAACAGACGTCGACAGAGTGACTATTGCTGATGGTGCTAACGTCGCAACCGTCATCAATTCCATGGGCTCAGGGACCGTTGTCAATCAGGACACAAGCAATACCTTGTCTGTCGATACGACAGCCGGCGCTTCATTGACGGTTTCGGCTGAGGCTGCTAACACCAACGCGTTGACGATCACTGATGCGGCATCTGTGACGCTAGCAGGTGCTGCGGCAAGTGCGGCTTTCGGTAGCACAGTCTTGGATGCGGTCGATACGACGTCTCTGACTCTATCCTCTTCCGCGGCTACTCTTGATCTGGCGACCGGAAACGTCACGGGTACAGACAAGCTCGAGACAATCACTGTTACTACCGCTGGTTCTGGTGGTGACATCGTGGTGGGTACGATGGTTGATGGTGACAGCCTGACCTCCCTCACTGTTACCGCCTCCGCTGGCGACGTCACTTTCGGGGCGCTTGCAGGCACCGGCAGTGCAGAGGCGCTTGCGACAATTGACGTTACCGCGACTCAGGGTGGACAGGTGCAGTTTGCCGCGATTACCGCCGACAATGTCGACAGCGTCTCTGATAACGACATGACGATTACGGCGTCCGCAAATGACGCGGGCTCTGACGTTGATTTTGGTGCGGTCACCAACACTTTCGGTAGCGTTACGGCGAATTTGAGTGGTACCCAAACTGTCGACTTCACGCAGGGGACTGCAACTATTGCAGCAAATTCTGTAACCGTCACTAGAAGTGGAGACGGTGCGACGACCATCGACGCAGTCGATGCGGCGACTACGTTTACTGCTACAAACAACAGTTCAGGTACCTTGACAATCACCACTGCAGATGCGGAAGGGGATACCGTGGTCACGACCTCGGCAGGCGCCTTGGACGTTACTACCACCTCTACCGACAATGTCACTTTGACTGGTGGCGCCCTGGCAGACCAGTTGATTGCTAGCGGAACCACAGAGTCCGGTAAGACCCACACTCTAGACGGCGCCGGCGGCGCTGACACCATCACAGGTGGTGGCGGTAACGACGTGCTGAAGGGTGGTGCGGGCAACGACACAATCACCGCTGGTGCGGGTGTTGATAACATTGATGGTGGTGCCGGCGACGACACAATCACGATGGCCACGAACTTGGTTTCTACGGATACCATTGAGGGCGGCGCAGGAACTGACTCTTTAACTGCCACAATAGCCGCAAATTACTCTGGCACGATCACTGGGGTCGAAACGTTCACCATTGACGCTACAGCCGTCGATAGTGGCACCTTTAGTTTTGCCAATATCGATAGTGAGGCTACCGTTATCGTGACGGCAGACACCAATAACGATGCGATTGTCTTGGGCGACATGGCCAGTGGGACTACGGTTAGAATTGCTGACGACGAGGTGAACGCAACGGCAGATACCGTCGCTGACGCTAGCTTGACCGTTGATGTCCGGTCGGCAGCAGCTACTAGTGAGCCGCTTACGGTGACTGACGCGGCGAATGTGACTTTCACCACTGGTGCTTCCGCAAACTCTTCGACCGCCAATCTTGTGCTAGACGCGGTTGATACCGATACCCTAACGGTAACCAACCCTACAGCCATCACTTTGGCCACCGGTGCCATTACGGGCACGAATGTTTTGCAGTCCGTAACCGCAACTACGTCGGTCGGCAGTGGAACGATTACGGTGGGCACAATAGCGGATGCTGATGGTCTAACAAGCGTAACGCTGACGGCAGCGGAAGCTAACGCAAGTATTGGCCAAATCGGTACCGATGCAACTGCTAACAACGCCGAGACATTGACTACAATCGACGTTTCGGCTTCCGGCACAGGCGTTACTGCGACCTTGGGTGATGTTTACCTGGATTCAACGGTAGACAGCGCTACGGATAACACGGTAACCATGACTTCATCGTCACAGACAGGCGCTACAGCTGCACTAGGTCTGATTGATAACACCTACGGGACTATCAATGCGACTTATTCTGCAGAGGGTACCAATACAACGACCACGTTGACCGGTGCTGCGATGACTATTACCTCCTCAGGAGGTGGTAGCAACACAATCAGCACGCTGAATGGAACCGGTGTTGTGAGCGTTACATCCACTGGGTCAGGGACGTTTGAGATCACTGATGCGAATGTTGATGGCGCGAGTGCGTCCTTGACAGTCGACGGGTCCGGGCAGACCGGCACGATTGATGTCATTGCGACGAACTCAAGCGCTGCCGTAACTTTAACGGGTGGAACAGGCGCCGACACTCTGACCGGTGGATCAGGCAACGACTCGCTGGTTGGTGGCGCTGGCAACGACACAATCACCCTTAACGGCGGCTTCGACACCGTTGAGGCTGGTGCTGGCACCGACTCGATCGTTGTTGCTGGTAACATCAGCCTGACTGACAACATTGACGGTGGCGCTGGTACGGATACCGTGACGGCCACAATCGACACGGCTACCGTGCACCAGTTTGGCACGTTTACCAATGTCGAGGTGTTGACCTTAGACTACACAGCGGCTGGAACTTTCAAGGCCAACGATGTGTCCGCTGCAACTATTAACCTCACCGTTTCCGACGGCGCTGCAACTGCCGCGGTCATGAACAATATTGGAACAAGTAAGACGGTCAGTCTTGAGCATGACGACCTTAACGGTGTCACGCTGGATTACACCGCTGACGCGACTGCGGTTATTCAGGTTGAAGGCGGGACCGCTATCGATGCAGGAGCCTTGACTCTGACTGATGCTCAGACCGTCACCATTCAGTCGGCTGGAGGCGCTAATCACACCTTAGGTGCGGTTACATTAGACGCGACCGATACCGATACTGTGACTGTTACAACTGCGCTTGCGGGATCTGACCTGACGACTGGTGCGTTAGCCGCTGACGACGCGCAGACGCTCACAGTGACTGCTGCACACGATAATTCATCTATCTCGATCGGTACTTCGACGCTTGCCACAGCCGACAAGCTGACCTCGATTACTCTCACGGCTGAAGTCGAGAATGATGCAGACATCACCATTACTGACCTTGGTGGCACTGCTGCTGCGGCTGCGCTCGAGACCATCACGATCACAGCGTCGGCTGACGCTACGATTGCTAGCGCTACCGGTGCTGACATTACGACGGGTGCGATTACTGCGACAGGTGCTGATCTTACTGCGATTACGCTGTCTGCAAACTACACCGGTTCTGTGATTACAGTCGGCGGTGCTGGCGGAGATCAGGTTCTGGCTGACAGCGTCACCACATTCACCGTGTCCGCAGTGTCCGGTGCCACGGTTGACGTGCAGGGTGGCGTTGACGTTACCACTATCGGGCAATTATCGGCTTCAGGTGCTGGAACGGTGATTTTCGATAACGGTGATAACGATACGGCTACGCTAGAGCGGGTAGACGTCACTATGACTGGTACGTTTACTTCGGTTTTCCATCAGACTACGGACGTCGTGACTTACACACTCGGAACAGGCACCAATACTATTACTACTGGTACTGCCAACGACGTAGTGTATCTGGCTTCAGGCGGCGGTACGGATGACGTGAAGATGAGTACCTCAAGTTCGGGTGCTATTACCATTCACAACTTCCAGGTAGGTGCCTCGGCTGATGATATTGCCATCTCGCTGCTAGGTATCAACACTGGCTTTAGTACGGATGTTGTCAACCTCGATACTGGAGATGCGGATAAGCTTACCGCCGCTGATTCAATTTCTTTCGAGACGGTAACGGGGGCAACTGACCTTGCCACTGTGACCGCAGATACCAACGTTCTAGTTTTGAACGGCGATCTCGCAAACACTGGTGCAGTCGAGACGGCGCTTGAAGTTGGAGGGTCATTCGCACTCACAGCTCCAGGCGACGGTAGCGGAGCTAATGACTTCATCACTGGTGACGCGATCATGGTTCTGTACGACAATGGAGTGGATTCGTTCCTCGCCGTTGCGGAATCTGGGGCCACGGTTGATAACACCACGTTCGCATCTGGTGACTTTACGGTGACAAACGTGATCACATTCGTGGGTATCGCGGACTGTACGACTATCGTGGAAGGCAACTTCCTAGCCGTTACAGCCTAAAGTCGCTTCAAACCAAAAGGGCCAGCTTTTGCTGGCCTTTTTTTTATGCATCCGAAAGATGAGCAGATGAGCCGTATCTTTTTACACGTTGGACCGGGTGGAAAAACCAAGGAACGAACGACCCGAGAGTTCGCCAAGCCGGAGTGGAGAGAGCTCAGGTTGGACATCGACCCCTCCGTGGCAGCTGATATCCAAGGGTCGATACTCGATATGTCCGACGTGCAGGACGGGTCAGTTGACGCCGTATACTCAAGTCACAACCTAGAGCACATCTATTTTCATGAGGTGCCAAGAGCGCTAGCGGAATTTTCTCGAGTGTTGTCTGATGATGGCTATGTGGTACTAACGTGCCCGGACCTCGAATCAGTATGCCTTCAGGTTTCCACTAAGGGTCTAGATGGAGTGCTGTACGAATCTCCAGCTGGTCCAATCACTGCATTGGATATTATGTATGGCCATGGTCAGTCTTTACGCGCCGGCAACTTATTTATGGCGCACAAGTGTGGATTTACCAAGAAGACGCTTACAGAGTCATTTATCTCAGCTGGATTCTCTAAGACCGCCACAGCTGCTCGCGGTGCCCCTTTTTACGATCTATGGATAACAGCTACAAAGTTCAGGATCGAAGATGACGATCTTCGACGGACGGCCGAATTACATTTTCCGACCTAGCCGAATGAAGTTTTTATTCGTTCATCAAAATTTTCCAGGACAATTTAGACATCTATCAAGCGCGTTGGTAGATCTTGGGCATGACATAGCGGTGTTGTGCCCGGCAGGTGCCCCAATTCACGACGATAGAATAAGGGTTCATAACTACCGTTTAGACAGAGGGACGGCACCGGGCGTCCATCCATGGGTAATGGACCTAGAGGCGAAAACGATACGCGCCGAGGCTTGTTTCTTGGCGGCACACAACTTAAAGAAGGAGGGCTACTGTCCTGACAAGATAATCGCACATCCTGGCTGGGGCGAGAGTCACTTTTTGAAGGAGGTGTGGTCAAGGGCCAGACTAGCGACTTATTGCGAGTTTTATTACCACGCACACGGCTTGGACGTAGGATTTGATCCAGAGTTTCCACGGCGCGATTTGGCAGATGGTTGCAGAATGCAACTTAAAAATTTGAACAATGTGCTCGCTTTGGAAACTGCGGACGCTGCAATCTCTCCCACCTACTGGCAAGCCTCAACGTTTCCGCCTGCCATGAAAGAAAAAATATCTATCATCCATGATGGCATACCGACTGATCTCATAACTCCAAACAATGATGTTTCGATGAGCTTAAACAGTGCACACAGGCTCACTAAACGGGACGAAGTGGTTACTTTTGTTAATCGAAACTTCGAGCCATACCGTGGCTATCATGTCTTTATGAGAAGCCTGCCGAAACTTTTAAGAGAGCGGCCAAAAGCAAGGGTTGTTCTTGTTGGGGGTGACGGAGTTTCCTACGGACAGTCGCCAGACCATAAACTTCACGGCAAAGCCACGTGGAAGCAGATTTTTATTGATGAAGTGAGACCGAGTATCCCCGACGAGGACTGGGGAAGAGTGCATTTTGTTGGCAATGTATCCCATGAAGTGTTTGTGTCACTGATGCAGCTGTCGACCGTGCATGTTTACCTGACTTACCCTTTTGTATTGAGCTGGAGTTTGTTGGAGGCAATGAGTGCTGGCGCATGTATTGTCGCAAGCGATACGGCTCCCGTGAGGGAGGTTATCCAAAATCAAGAAACTGGACTGCTGGTGGACTTTTTTGATCACGAGGGCATTGCTGACGCCGTGGCCGCCTTACTGGACTCAGAGCAGCAGCGGACCGCTCTAGGATACCGTGCGCGCAACCTGATCGAGAATACCTATGATCTCCGTGATATATGTCTGCCACAGCAAATAAACTGGGCGAAATTAATATAAACTACGCGGAGCCATAAATTACATCCAAGAGGAAACAGCCATGGCAATAACAATCGATGGAAAAGAGTATGAAATTGAGGATTTTAATGACAATGCTCGAGCACAGCTTGCTTCCATGCAACTCGCTGATCAAAAGATTGCACAGTTGCAATCTGAAATTGCCATGGCACAAACAGCGCGCAACGCCTATGCACAAGCACTTGCCGCCGAGTTATCAGACTTAGATGACGATGCAGAATAGTGTTCGGCTAGGTACAGCCTTTCTCCCGGAGCATTAGCACCCAGCCGTTTAGGTTATTTTCACATCTACTCCTTGAAGTTCTGATAGGAGGCCCAACATCAATCCTAATGCAAGGAAACGTGGCGGTTGGTGCCTCAACACAGTGGCACGCCAATGCTCAAGTTGGCTTCAACCCGCATAACTTAGGACGAAGATGTGGGAAAAGATAAGATCTCAAAGGCGTTAAAGCTTTGCCAGCAGTCCTTTACGGGCGTCGCGGTCTTTTCAGCAGTTGGCAACATTTTGATGTTGGTCCCAGCATTTTTCATGCTGAATGTTTACGACAAGGCGGTTGCGAACAATAGCCTGCCAACGCTCTGGATGTTGTCTGGCATCACAGCGTTTCTATTCATAATACTTGCGTGTATGGAGACCTTGCGCTCTAGGCTCCTCGTAGCAATTTCATCTCGCTTAGATTGTGCATTAACCCCTGATCTTTATAAGATCACTTTAGAGGCAGCTGCTTTGTCTAGCAAAAGCCGGGTAAGCACTCAACCGCTATTAGATATCAACGCGTTGCGCCAGTTTTTAACTGGAGCAGGCATTTTTGCGATTTTTGATGCGCCATGGCTCCCAATCTATCTCTTGATCCTATTTTTGTTCCATCCCCTGTTAGGTTGGTTAGGTGTTTTGGCCACAGTCGTACTGTTGGTACTTGCAGTCGTAAATCAATATCGGACGTCTCCTGCGCTAGCAGCGGCTAACGAACTGGCCAGGCAGAACAACACCGATACCATGCTTAATCTGCGTAACGCTGAAGCCATTGAGGCTATGGGGATGGGCGCTGCGGTTGAGGCTCGCTGGAGGCAGAAACAAGATCAGCTACTGCGCCTTCAAGAATCTGGGAGCCATACCGCAGGATTATTCGCCGCCATTACGAAGACGCTGCGGCTCGCGGTCCAATCTGCCGCTATTGCCGCTGGGGCCTTTCTGGTCTTGAAGCAAGAAATTTCACCTGGAATGCTAATCGCGGGCTCTATTCTCATAGGTCGAGCACTGCAGCCTGTTGAAGTTGCTGTCGGTGCTTGGAAAGGTTTCATAGAAGCTAAAGAGCAATATCTAAGACTAAGAAAAGTTTTGGATACAGCGCCGCCGCCGAGAGAGCAGATGTCTTTGCCGGCGATCAAAGGCCGAGTCACGGCGAATCAAGCAACGATAATACCGCCGGGCTCTAGAAAGCCAGTACTTCAGGGCCTGACTTTGGAGATTCCTCCCGGATCAGTTTGCATGGTGGTTGGACCCTCGGGTTCAGGAAAGAGCTCTTTTGTTCGCAGCGTGTTGGGCCTATGGCCGTGTTTAGCTGGAGATATCCGAATAGATGGTGCCGATTCATCGAAATATAACCGCGAAGAATTAGGCCCCCAGCTCGGTTACCTCCCTCAGGACATCGAGCTCCTCGAGGGAACCGTTAGCGCAAATATTTGCAGATTTGGAGTGGTGGATTCTGATGCGGTGATTCGGGCTGCACAGGATGCTGGTCTGCACGACTACATACTGTCATTGCCTAATGGTTACGATACAGAATTGGGTAAAGAAGGAGGCCAATTGTCTCCAGGCCAGAGGCAAAGGATCGCTTTAGCGCGAGCAGTTTATAGAAGGCCAAAGCTCGTGATTTTAGATGAGCCAAATTCAAACTTGGATGAGTTTGGCGAAAAGGCATTGAACTCGGCGATTCAAACTTTGAAAGCCAACGGCTCTACAGTCATCCTGGTTTCACACAGGCAGACTGTGCTTCCTCTTGCCGATCTCTTGATGGTGTTAGCTAGAGGAAGGCTCAAAGAGTTTGGTCCAGTAGCTGAGGTAGTTAAGAACCTTAAAGCTGGAGGGCAACCCAAGACTTCTCCATCAGAGCCTCGAGCTCTAACTGTACCTGCGACAGTGCCCGCAGCAAACGTCCTCATGCCCAGCAAAAAACCAATGGAAGAAGAGCCTAGTAAGTAACAGCTAGGATTAGGGTTAAAAACCGATGCGAATCATACCTAATAATTCCGACAGCGACTCAAATCTGAGTGCTGATTCCGATGCTAGCGCTCGAACTTTCGGCTACCTCTTAGTAGTTTTTCTGTTCTTTGTTGTAGGGGGCTGGGCTGTTCTCGCACCTATAGAAAGTGCCGCCTTAGCTACGGGGATCGTGCAAGTCGAGGGAAAACGTAAGTTGATACAACACTTCGAGGGAGGCATTGTCGCTAAGATTTTAGTCGGCAGTGGAGACAGCGTAGAGGAGGATCAACCGCTGCTTCTGCTTGACGCGGCGAGATATAAGGCCGACCGAGCGATTCTCGAGGGACGACTATTTAACACGCGTGCCGTGTTAGAAAGGCTCCTGGCTGAAAGGGACGATAAGGACGGGATAAGTTTTTCCGACAAACTTAGCTTAGCTTCTGAGACTGATACTAGGGCAGGAAGTGCGATCGATAGTGAACGAGCGCTCTTCAAAGCACGACTGGCAGACCGAAAGGGTGAAGAAGAGGTTATTCAAAGTCAGCGGGAGGGCTTCAGGCTAATAGCCGAGTCCAAACGAGAAATTTTAAGGTCTATAGATAGTGAAATCACTGATCTAGCAGCGTTGCTGGCTGACGGCTACGTGGATAGGCAGCGTCTTAGAGAACTAGAAAGATCGCGAGCGCAGCTTTTGGGCGAACTATCAGACCTAAACGTATCCATCGATGAAGCGGAGCTCTCGATACTCCAGATACGAAAGCGGTTCAAGACTCAAGTGGTTCAAGAGTTAACGGAAGTGCAAGAAGAGCTCCATGATCTCCAAGAGGAATATGCCGCGGCTGATGATCGCGTTGTACGGTCCACCATCAGGTCGCCTGCGCAGGGATCAGTGATTAACTTAAAGGTCAATACAATCGGTGCGGTAGTCGGATCTGGCGAAATCCTGATGGAGATTGTGCCTGATATTTTGGATCTAGTTGTTGAAGCACGAATTTCACCAATGGATATTGATCGGGTAAAAATCGGTCAAGCCGCCGAAGTCCGCTTCTCTGTTTTCAAGGACGCTTATATGATCTCTGGCGTTTTGACAAAGCTGTCAGCGGACCGACTGCTGGACGAGTCCGGAGATTTTGCTTATTACGAGGGAGAGATAAAGCTCCTCGAAGAAGATCTGCACCTTTTACAGGGCATGGCCATCATTCCGGGCATGCCAGCAGAGGTGCTGATTAAGACTGGAGAGAGGACGATGATGGGTTACCTAATGTCGCCGATGGCAC
>MDTD01008687.1_pt1 | contig 10139 bp, 8 predicted proteins | sample 811221 | NCBI WGS metagenome assembly MDTD01 (sample SAMN05326646, study PRJNA326480) | marine metagenome | isolation source: seawater | place: Pacific Ocean: South West | collected 2011
CTGTTGCAATTAGCGCTTCATACATGAACATACCTGTTGCTCATGTCCAAGGTGGTGAAGTGACAGGATCAATCGATGAAAGCGTAAGACATGCAATTACAAAACTTTCGCATATTCATTTTACTTGCACAAAAAGATCAAAAAAATTTCTTTTAAAAATGGGCGAAAATAAAAAAAATGTTTTTCTAACTGGTTGTCCATCAATTGATTTAATTAAATCTGATAAACTTAAAATTGATAAAGGTTTTAACGAAAGAAATTCTTTTGTTGGTAATATAATTAACTTTAAGAAGCCTTATTTAACATTTTTATTTCACCCTGTTACTACTGAGTTTAAAAAAAACAAAGAATATATGTCCAATTTAATTAAAATTATTGAGCATTTTTCAAACAAATATCAAACTGTTATTTTATGGCCAAATGTAGATTCTGGAACTGACTTTATTTCAAAAAAAATTAGAATTTTTTTAAATAAAAGTAAAAAAAAAACAATAGCAGCATATAAAAACTTTTCACCAGAGGATTACTTAAAGTTGATAAATAATACTTTATGTTTAGTAGGCAACTCTTCGTCTGGAATAAGGGAGTCAAGCATATTAGGTTTACCAGTCGTTAACATTGGAAACAGACAAACGGGCAGAGAGAAAGGAGAAAATGTAATTGACGCAGATAATAGTCATATGAGTATTTTAAAAGCTATTAACAAACAATTAAAAAAAAAAAGATATAAAAAAATTAAAATATATGGTGATGGAAAAGCTGGAAAAAGGATTTTAAATATAATTTTAAAAAAAAAGTTAAATATACATAAAAAAATAAGTTATTTGAATGATAAAAATTGATAACCTAATAATTATTCCATGCCGGAGGGGGATCAAAAGAAATTAAGCTTAAAAATTTTATTAGAATTAAAAAAAAATCGTTAAATGAAATCTTACGAAGAGTTGAAAGTTAAAAATTTGCCTGCTCACAATACTGCGATAGTAGTAATTGATGTTTGGGATAAAACTAATTTTAATAATTACGTAACAAAATCGCTGAATCCATTTTTGGAAAAGGCAAAGGAGGGTGGGTACCTTTTAATAAACGCGCCATCACAAGGAAAGGTCAATCAAAACCTGACCAAAGTATTCGACTATACTATATATAACTTTGAACCTATTTTCCCAATATTGAAGGAAAATAAGATCGAAAACATTGTTTATGTCGGATATGACAAAATTTTTTGTGTTTTAGATAAGCCAGCAGGTGCCTTTCATTTAAAAAATCTTGGCTTTGACTACGATATGTATGTGTTAGGATCCTTAAGCGTTTCTTCAATGCGTGAATTTGATGTGCTATCAACATACTTTTTTAATGAATTAGGTGTCACTAATATTTCCACAAATGATTTAGTAGGTGCTGATTTTAGCTATAATGGTGAATATTGGAAAAAATTTAATGAACAACCAAACATCAAAAAACTGTCTGGAAAAAAACCCTTAATCATCCTTTTCAATAATGAGAAAGGAGAGCATAAAAATTTATTATCAAAATACGATATCCCAACTTTAGAAGTTACAGCGTCTAAAAGTGAGTTCGACAAATATAGTCTGATGCAATATATAAAAAGAAATAATATATCTGATATTATTTATGCAGGTTACTACGCCGATTCATCCATACTTTTCCATGAACTTGGTGCGCTTAATATTTACATAAAGAATAAATACTATGACAGAAATTCAATAAATTCAGAAATGCCAAGAGTTTTTTTACTAGAAGATTTATTCTTTTCAAAAAACGACATGCTTGATCCCAAAGAAACGATGAGTTTGCTATCAAACCACTACAGGGGTATCGGGTTAACAAATTTGGAAACTATATCCAGTCAGCAGGTGTTTTCTACTTATTATGGTTTACGTAAAAAATTAAAAATGTTTATATGCTCTCATCCTAAATTAGTAGCGATGGCTTTGCTCGCTTTACTCTCTTTAAATTTAACGCTTGCTTTATTATTTCTCCTTAGCCACCTATCTATTTAATTTCAAAGTTAAATGTTTTGAATATTCATACAAAAGACGATTTCGAGATTTCCAAAAAATTAAAAGTATTGATTTAGATAAAATCTAGATATAATTTGAATATAATGGTTAGCAATAAAACTTTTGTAATAGCAGAAATAGGCGTTAACCATAATGGCTCTGTTAAGACAGCTAAAAAATTAATATTATGTGCCAAGAAAAATAAGGCTGATGCAGTTAAATTTCAGTCATTTAACGCTGATAGATTAGCTTTTAAGCACACACCAAAAGTTAAATACCAAAAAAAAAATTCAAAAAAAAACGAAACTCATTATCAAATGCTTAAAAAGCTTCAATTAAGTGAAGCTCAGCAATTAGAAATAATCAATTTTTGTAAAAGAAAAAGGATTGAATTTTTATCAACTCCATACGATGTTGAAGATGCAAAACTTTTAGCAAAACACGGTATTAAAAAATTTAAAACATCATCAGCTGACTTAACCGATTATTTTTTACATAACTTTCTAAGCAGAAATGCTAAAAAAGTTATAATTTCAACTGGAATGTCTACTTTGAAAGAAATTTCAAATACTTTAAAGATATATAATAAAAAAAAAACAAAAATAACATTACTACATTGCATTTCCAATTATCCATGTTCTGACAAATCATTAAATTTAAATAATATAACTACTCTTAAAAATACTTTTAAATTACCTGTTGGATTTTCAGATCACTCTAGCAATAAACTAGCAGTCATAACAGCAATGGGGTTAGGTTGCAGAGTTATTGAAAGACATATTACTTTAAGTAAAAAAATGAAGGGTCCTGATCATTTTGCATCTGACGATCCAGAACAATTTAAAAAATATGTTCAGTTGATTAGAAATAACGAGAAAATTCTAGGAGATTTTGAAAAAAAAAAACAAAAAGAGGAAGTGGAAATGCTTAAGACATCAAGGAAAGGTATATATTATTTAAATGATCTTAAAAAAGGAAAAAAAGTTACTTCCAAAAATTTATTTTTAAGAAGACCATGGGGAGGACTTTCATTATTTGATGTAAAAAAAATTCTTAAACATAGACTGTTAAAAGATGTTAAAAAAAATGAAAAATTAAAAATAAATGACTTTAAAAAGTAACATTATTTTAGGCTCAGGCGGACATAGCAGAGTAATATTAGAAAATTTATATATCTTGAAAAAAAAGAATATAAAAATTTATGATTTTAATTTCTCATCCAAAAAAAATAATACAATCTTAAAAAATATTGTTAATGATTTTAAAAAAATATCAAAAAAAGAAATTTCAAAAAATAATGATTTGTTTTTAGCTATTGGAGATAACGATGTAAGAAAAAAATACTTTGATAAGTTCAAAACTAAAATAAAAATACCTAATCTTATATCAAAATATTCAAATATTTCCCATTACTCAAAATTAGGAACAGCAAACTTTTTAAATCATTTTTGCTTTATAGGTCCGAACTCAATTATAGGTAATAATAATATAATTAACACAAAAAGCTTAGTTGAACATGACGTAAAAATAGGTAGCCATTGTCACATCGGCCCAAGTGCGAAAATTGGCGGAGCATCAAGTATTGGAGATAATGTTATGTGTGGTATAGGGTCTATAATAATAAATAAAATTAACATTTGTTCAAATGTTACAATAGGTGCTGGTTCAATTGTCACACAAAATATAACTGAGCCAGGGACTTATGTGACTGTTAGAAATAAACTTAGAAAATTATGATATATTTATCTACTGGTGGTTTTCAAAACTTAACCCCACAATCTGTAATTCAGAAATTTAATAAAAAGGGTATCAAATCTATAGAATTATCAGGAGGAAAATATGTTGATCAAAAGAAAGTTATCAAGTTTTTAAAAAAAAGGAATGACTTAAATTATTCTTTGCATAATTATTTTCCTGTACCAAAAAAAAAATTTGTAATTAATTTGGCTTCAATTGAAAAAACAATTTTTAAGAAAACTTTTTCAAATATAAAAAAAAGTATTAACATATCAAGTAAGCTAAATTCAAAATATTTCAGTTTTCACGGGGGTTTTCTTTTTAACCCAAATATAAAGGATTTAGGAAAGAAATTTGCTAAAGTCAAGCTGCAGAATAGAAAGAAATCTATGAAGTTGTTTTTAAATCGTGTGAATTTATTAGCTGAAGAGGCAAAAAAGAATAATGTTAAAATTTTAATAGAAAATAATGTTATAACTAAAGAAAACTACAAAAGATTTAATCGAGATCCTCTTTTGCTAACTCATCCAAAAGAGATCGTAGACTTTTTCAAAAAATGTCATAAAAATGTTGGATTATTATTAGATGTTGGTCATTTAAAAGTTTCAGCGAAAACATATGGTTTTAATCTTTTTAAAGCGCATGAAATGCTTAAGCCTTATATCGAAGGTTACCATTTAAGTGACAACGATGGTTTAAAAGATAGTAACAGAGAGTTCACAAAAAATTCATGGTTTTATAATGGGCTTAAAAAAGACGTGAAATATATATCAATAGAAGTATATTCAAAAAATTTAAAGAAATTAAAATCACTTCAGCATCTTATCAAGAAAAAATATGACAAATATTATTAAAGATTTTACAACAAAGCTTCCTCAAAACCTAAATTACATACTAAAAAAAATTAATAGAAATTTAAAAGGATTGATTTTTGTAATTGACGAAAAAAATAAACTTTTAGGATCGATCAGTGATGGTGATATTAGAAGAGGATTAATAAAAAAGAATATCAGCCAGATAGTCACAGTAAATTCAAAATTTGTAAACAATAAGCCTTTCTCCTTAAATTACAAAACTGATATAAAAACAATTCTTTATCATTTACAAAATAAAAAAAATAAAAACAAATTTAAGTGTATTCCTTTAGTAGATGATAAAAAAATCATCAAAGATATATCTACAATAGAAAATTTAAGAAAATATCCTATTGCAAACTTAAACTTGGGTGATGAAGAGTTTAGCAAAGCTTTTGATGCAATTAAATCTGGATGGATATCTTCTAAAGGTTCGTATGTAGATCAATTTGAAAAAGGCTTTTCCAAATACCTTGGAGGCGGATATTCAGTAACAACCTCAAGTGGGACCACAGCATTAGAACTGGCATTAAAAACATTTAGAGTAGGTAGAGGTGATGAAGTAATTTTACCGAATTTTTCGTTTGCTGCCAGTATTAATTCTGTCATTAATGTTGGAGCTACCCCTGTTGTTGTTGATATTGAGGAGGATACCTGGACCATTGATATTGAAAAAATAAAAAAAAAAATTTCAAAAAAAACTAAAGTTATAATGCCCGTACATATATATGGTCAACCCTGCAGGCTTGACGAAATTATTCAAATTGCAAAATCAAAAAAAATATATGTTATTGAGGATGCTGCAGAGGCCTTAGGTGGAACTTATAAAGGAAAAAAAATTGGATTAAGAGGTGATTGTGCCTGTTTTAGTTTTTACGCAAACAAAATTATTACAACCGGAGAGGGCGGTATGGCAGTATTTAAAAAAAAAAAAAATTCAGAAATTGCATCTTTAATTAAAAATCATGGCATGAGTTCAAAAAATTTTTACTATCATACAATTGCTGGTTCTAATTATCGTATGACAAATCCACAAGCGGCAATTGGATTAGCTCAATTAAATAGAATTAATGAGTTTTATAAATCTAGAAAAAAAACTTTTGATTATTACAATAAAAAGTTAAGTATTTTTGGATTTATAAAATTTCTTCCTAAAAATAAATGGTCAAGAAATTCATTGTGGCTTTATACAATAATTATTCAGAATTTTAAAAAAAAGAAAAGAGACATTCTAATAAAAAAACTTCTTGCAAAAGGAATTGAAACAAGACCAGGATTTGTCTCTTTTAATCAAATGAAGATATATAAAAAATATTGTAAAGGAGCTTTTCCACACAGTGAGAAAATTTCTCAAAGCAGCTTAAGTTTACCAACGACAAATGTAAGCTACAAAGATCAAGATTATATAATATCTCAATTGTCATATGAAATTGATAAACTAAACAAAGTTCAAAGATGAGAAAAGTTGTTGCCTTAATTCCTGCGAAAGAAAAAAGTGAAAGAGTTAAAAATAAGAATTTAAAAAAAGTATGCAAACATCCACTATTATGGTGGACCATAGATTCTGCAAAAAAGTCTAGGTTTATTAATGAAATTTACGTATCAAGTGATTCTTTAAAGATATTAAATTATTCAAAAAAAAATAAAGTGAAGACTTTAAAAAGACCAAAGAACATCTCAAATAGATCTGCAACAAAAAGGGATGTAATTTTTCATGCTTTAAATTATTTTAAAAAAAAGAATAAATTTTTTGATTATCTAATCTACTTACAACCAACCTCACCACTTAGAACAAACTATCATATTGACTATGCTTTAAATAAAATTTTAAAGAAAAAATTTTCTGGTTTAGTATCGGTCCTAAAACAATCTGATGAAAATTTATGGAAAATTGAGGTAAAAAACAATAAGATATTAAATGATACATTAAAAAATAAAAATTTTGCGAAAAGATCGCAAGATTTAAAAAAGATTTATAAACCAAATGGGGCTATTTTCGTATTTAATTTAAATAAATTAAAATATAAAAACCAATTTGATATATCAAAGGGATTTGAAATCTATGAAATGGATAGGCTTAGCTCAATAGATATAGACGATGATTATGATTTCAAATTAGCAGATTTACTATTGAAAAAAAAAAAAGGAAAAAATTAATACAAATTGTTATTTAATTGTTTTTTCTAAAAATTTTCTCATCTTGTCACCTGCAGTTGCATCTACATTTCCTAAGAAAAATTTTAAAGTTTTAATGTCAGGTTTTGTAAGTTTTCTTTTTTTGTACTTTAAATCTAAATAAAGCTTTAGTTTTTTATTAAACTGAATTTTTGAATTAACAAAATATTTTTTATTTTCAATCTTTAATAAAATATTTTTGTAAATCTTTTCTTCATTGTTAAAGTTTGGAATAACCAAATTTCTATTACTCGCAATCGCTTCAAAAATGGCAGATGAGTGAAATGCTATTACCACAGAAGCGTTCTTCAAAAGCAAATGACCAGTACCGCCCTCTATAAACCTACAGTTTTTAGGTAAGTGATTGATATTTGGTTGTTCTTTTTTATGAACGCCAGTCTTACCTTTAAGGATAATTTGAATATCTGGATTTTTTTTTGCAAACTCAAAAAGATAATCTAAAGTTTGATTATATAATTTTTTCCAGTTTATTTTCTTCAGACGTAATAATCCAGTTAAGGGACGATTATATTCAATTAAATAAAATACAATTATTTTTTCTTTTGGCGCAATTTTTCTAAGTCTAAAGGCATAATCACTTCTAGGGGTTCCGTTCACAACTATTTGATTTTTATGAGCAATCTTACTTTTAATCAGTATTTTCTTTTGATTTTCAGTGTAAACAGAAATTTTATGGCTAAGAGACTTAGTGTTAAATTTTCTATAAATAGATATTGCCTTTAGTTGTTCCGAAGCACCGAAAGCAGATTCTTTATGCAAAATGATATATTTTGATTTTAAATTTATACAAGCTTCTTCAAAATATTTTTCTGGAAAATAAAATATATTAAAACTTATATAACCATCTAATTTTACGAGATTATTTAAAGATTCAAACACTAAAGTTAAAAAATTTACATATAAATTTTTTTTTTTAATATCTTCTATTTTAGTTAATTTTGTAAAATAATCTTTTTGGTACTTTTCTCCAAAATTTAAATTTGAATGAATCTTTTTTAAAAAGGATCTTGGTAAGAGAAAAAAAATAAAATTTGTTTTTTTATTGTTAAAGGCCTCTATCAAGTCTTCAGTTCCGCCACTTTTAGCAAAAACCAAAATTTTTTTTTTATTACCTGAACTTGATTTAACTGATTTTAATTTTCTCATATTTAACCAAATTACAAAGGCACATAGTTTATGAGAGTTTATTTTAACCGATAAATTAATTAACATTAAAGATAGATTTACAAAATATTTATATATTTTTTTTTTCATTTTGAATTTAAATATTCTTAAATTTTTTGAATTTTTAATAAATACTGTAATTGATAAACCTTAAAAATACAATTAAATCCAGCTTAAAACAAAACGTCAATCCTAATAATTAATTGATTTTGAAACAAATAAATTATATTAAATTTTCTATAAAATGAAATTTGATAAAAGAATTAAAACAAAAAATAATAAGTGGACTTTTAAAAATAATTTTCAAATAGAAATAATATATTAAAAATAATAAATAAATAAAATTTGATATGAATATTTATATAAATCTTGAAATTGATACTAGAGAGCTAGACTCTAAAATTTTATTAGCAGTTTTAGCGGCTGATAGGGGACATCAAGTAATTGTTTCTGACTTGAGTGGTATTGAAAGAGGATTCAGAACCAAGTTTTTATCACCAGGTATATTTCACACAAAGTCACTTACTCCTGGTAAAAGGAAACTTGAGTACCATCAGAAAATAATTGATAAAGGTTCATTAATTACAAGTATCGATGAGGAAGGTGGTTTGGTAAATCATGGATATGAAAATTTTGCAAAGCGAAGATACTCAGATCATTCAATTGGAATGTCTTCCGCAATATTTGGTTGGGGAGAAGAAGATGTAGAAACCTTAAAAAAAATTTACCCTAAACATTCATCAAAAATACATTTAACAGGATCACCGCGGGCTGATTTTTGGAAAAAAAAATTTTCCAAATTTTGGAGTTTACCACCCTCTGAAGTTCCTAAAAGACCATATCTTTTAATAATTGGAAACATGGGTGAAGTCAATGCTGATACTCCATATTATAAGAGATTTATAAATTTAAAGAATAGAGGATATTTTCAACGTGATCAAGAAATGTTAAGAACTTTTTTCATTAGAGGCTCAGAAAAATTTCTTTTGATTCATGAATATATTGAGGCAATAAAATATATGAATAAGCATAACAAAAATTTTGACATAGTTTTTAGACCACATCCTAAAGAAGACATAGAATCTTGGAAAAATTATTTGGATGACATATCTAATGTGTACGTGACTAAAGAAGGTCAATTAGGTGCCTGGATAAATAATGCATTTGCCGTAATGCAAAATGGTGATACTGCGGCTTACGAAGCTACCATATCGCAAAAACAATTAATAACATTTGTTCCGTTTGAAAGACAAACTGATAACCTTCCAAACCAATGTGGCTATGTTGTAAAAACTAAAGAAGATCTCTTAAACAAAATTAATGAGTTGTTACATAATTCAAATAATCAAAAAGACCTGTCAGATCAACTACCAAGCGAAGTATCTAAAAAAATTTACCTTGATAAAAATGAATTATCTGCTGAAAAAATTATTAATTTGTGGGAGAAACTAGAAAATAAAAATCTTTCAAAAAGATCTAATATAAAAATGTTCATACTTTTTTTAAAGATTGTTGAAATAAGAGATAAAATCGGATTTTTCCTAAAAAACATGTTCCCAAAAAGATTTGAAAGGTTCAGATTTAATACTAAGTTTTATCCTCTTGATAAAGATGATATTCAGAACCGTATTGATAAATTGTGTGACATTTTAAAAATCGAAAAAAAATTAGAATTAAAATTAATTTCAAAACGAACTATTCTAATAAGGAAAAATTAAATATATGATCAAAACAATTCTGTTGTAAATATAAAAAATTGATTTGAACCTAATGAACACTATAAAAAAATACTTGTATATATTGTCAGCTCGAGAACTTAAATATGCTGCTATATTATTGATAATGATGGTTATTTTGGCTTTGCTGGAAATGGCTGGTGTTTTATCAATTATGCCTTTTATGGCGGTTTTACTTAATCCTGAGGTTGTTGAAACGAATAATTTATTAAATTCTGTTTATAGAAATTCAAATATTATAGGTATTAACACTAGAAAAGAATTTATTTTTTTTTTAGGTATCGCAGTTTTTTTAGTCCTGATTATCTCAATTTTATTCAAGTTACTTACTAATTATTTACAAGTACGTTTTACAGTTGGACGTAATTACAGTTTAGCAAAACGTTTAGTAGAGGGATATTTAAATCAACCATATAGCTGGTTCTTAA
>MDTD01090307.1_pt1 | contig 10139 bp, 11 predicted proteins | sample 811221 | NCBI WGS metagenome assembly MDTD01 (sample SAMN05326646, study PRJNA326480) | marine metagenome | isolation source: seawater | place: Pacific Ocean: South West | collected 2011
ACAGACAAGGTCGAACGCCTGATGGTGGGTGACGCACAGCGGGCAATCCAATTTGCGCGTGTCTGCATTTTGATGCTGGATGCGCGCCAGCCGCCGCATCGTCAGGACATGGTTATAGCACGTCAGGTTACAGATGAGGGTCGGGCGCTGGTGATTGCAGCAAATATGTGGGATGACGTGGCTGATAAGCAGGCTGCAATGCAGCTGATTAATGACCGTCTTGAAACCTCTCTTGCCCAGGTTCGCGGTGTGCCAGTTGTGCCTGTATCAGGTTTGTATGGTCGGGGTCTTGATCGGCTCATGCAGACCGTTGACGATGTTCACCGTCTGTGGAACACCCGAATTTCAACCGGCCAGTTGAATCGCTGGCTTGGACCCATGCTTGAGGCACATCCACCGCCAATGTCACAAGGGCGGCGACTGCGCATTCGCTATATGACACAGGTGCGTACGCGCCCGCCTACATTTGCACTTTTTGCCAGCCGCCCCGCCGACTTGCCGGAATCTTATTTGAGATATCTGATCGGTGGGCTACGGGCTGATTTTAGCCTACATGGAATTCCCGTGCGAATGCTGTTGCGTAAAGGAAGTGAAAATCCTTTTGCGCCTAAACGATGAACTAAGCAAACGACCTGCTCAGTGTTCAGTTAGTACGGCCACAATTTTTTCAATCACCTGCTTTACAGTCATAATCTTAGCATTGTGCTGATTGTTTGTCTGAGATTTGTAAAGCCTGCGATTGACCTCAATTTGCAAAACCTCAATAGGTGGGATGAAACCATCCTCTTTTGTGGTTAAACCATAATGTCGGGTTATATAACCACCAGCATAAGGCGTATTCCAATGCCAGCTGAATTCCGTCTGGCTCATGACTTTGTCAATGCGCTCGACAGCTTTGTGTGTCAATGTAGCTCCATGCAGGTTCCCAAACACAAAATCAGGCAGACGTCTCGACGCTAGAGCAAAAGGTTTTGTTCTTGAAGGGCGGTCAGGATTATCCGGCATTGAATGTAAATCAATCAGAAATGCATTTTTATTATGCGTGTGGGCAAGCCGCAGCAAATCAGTCAATATCTGGTGATAAGGCGTGTGCCAAAGTTCTAGCACCTTTTGCCATTGCACCTTTTCCAGAAACCTCTCATATAAAGGTTCTTTATCTGCGCTCAGGCGAGGAATAACTCCATAGCCGGCAGCCACATAATGCTTAAAGGCAATGGGAATAAGCGAATCAGCTCCGGCACATAACAGCCCGTCAAGGGCTTGCTTTGGTCTATTTAGATCACAAGTGGCCCGGCTACAGCTGGCGATAAGCACAGGAAAGTTGCCGTTGGCCAGCATGGTCCCCAATTCTGCCGTGCCGGTATCTGCAAGACTGGCGCAGCGTTCAAGGTTATCTGCAGTAACCAGGCTTTGAGGATATTGCCAGCCTCCATGCGGAACAGACAACACGATTGGGCTGACTCGCTTGCTGGGATAAAGGTGAAAGGGATCGATATGTTCATCCGGCAAGATTCGAGCCACTAGGGCCTCAGCCTGCTCGTCACTATCCTTATGCCCTATGGTATGGCGGGTAGGAATATCATGTGATAACTCATTCATAAGGAACGCCTTAACTGGCTTTTTCATCCCGCCAGAGGATTCATTTGTGAACAAATAAGCAAAAACAAATACGGCTTATATAATCACTCTTTACGGTTATTGTGATACTCCGGCTCACTGCTTATTCTTGACTTGATTAGAAAACTCTTCTAATCCTGACGATAATTCAGACCTCTAAATTTCTGCTGCTTGCGTGAAATTGGGGTTTAGAATGGAGCGTTAGCTCAGCGGGAGAGCACTACGTTGACATCGTAGGGGTCACTGGTTCAATCCCAGTACGCTCCACCATCGCGGACAAAATGAGCGATGTGCTTTTTGGGTCTTTAGCATGCAGCGCTCCAGCTTGTTTCAGTTCGAAATCGGTTTGGTATTAACCTTTCAGGTGGTAATCTTAGTTCAAAGGCTTTGTTATTAGTGTGCTAGCCTGAGTTTTATTTCAGGCACGCCACGCGGTGTTCAAGGGTAAAGACTGATATCACTGATGTCCAATCGTTTATAGGGGCGATACTGGATGGGCTTACTCTGTAAAGTATCTCAATAGTAAAGGCCATCGCCCTGATGGGCCAACTGCATATAGAACAAGCAGTTCAGACTATTGCTTTGACTAGTTATACCCCAGCATCAGCAAAGCAACTGATACTGGCAAGCTGAAATATTTTTCGGCAGAATGAACGCAGATGAGTGTTTGTTAGGCTAAGAAGTACTATGCATATGCGCTAGGTCAATCTGAAACAACTCATCTTAAAGGCTATACAATGAGCAAATAAATACTTCTGGAGTTCAATTGCTGGCAATATACTGTTGGCCTTTTGTTAAAAAAACCAGTAATCTTTCCGTATTTTAAAGGCAAATGACTGTTGAGGGCATTATGCGGATATTTAAGATTTTACCGGGTGTTATGGCGCTATTGATGCTGACATCCTGTACCGCTGTCGATAAACTTACCTCATTCGTCAGTTCGATAGCTGATGGGATGGCCCCTGTCATCGGTGCGGACCCCGTTATATCTGCGTCTTCTTCTTATGAAAAGCTTTCAGCAAATGAGGATAACCCGTTCAGCCTGCAACTGCATGTTGCCGATGATGACCTACAATATGGCGATAAGCTGACTTTTTCGGCGGTTCGTCTACCGAGTTGGCTTTATCTTACGCTTGATGGTGTTCTGGAAGGAACGCCTGAAAACGCTGATGTTGGCGCGCATGATGTGCAAGTGCGGGTGACCGACCTATCCGGACAGTCTGACGAATTGAGCCTGACTATTATTGTCAAAAATACCAATGACGCCCCTACTGTATTAGCAGGACCGCTTGGCTTTGCCACACAGGATATGTTGTATGAACAGCAGCTTGATTACGAGGATATTGATCTAATCCACGGAGATAAATTACGATTCTCAGCCGTAACTTTGCCAGAGTGGCTGATGCTTACGCCAGAAGGATTATTGACAGGCACGCCTTCAAACGCTGATGTTGGCGTGCATGAGTTGGTTGTGCAGGCAACTGATGAGGGAAAACTGTCCGCTGAGCAGAGTTACGCTATCGAAGTCAAGAATGTGAACGATGCACCGAGCTTTATAAAAAAATAGTGTCATTATGCTACGCTAATTGCGCCAGCTGGGTATAAGGTTGTGTTTGCTGAATTTATTATCCTTCGAAGATAATACTCTGCAAATTAACGACGCATGTCGCAGAGTAATCTCGTGTCAACTTTTTGATACTAGCTTCAACTAAACCATCTGATTTCATGATGCTAAATCGCAAATGTTAAACTGTGTGGAAGGTGTTTTGAACCCCAAAAATAGTCTGTTTTCAGGAAATTGGATATAGTTAAAGTTATAAGTTTGGACCAAAAACAGCAAAAAAAGACAATTATTCAGGCTCTGAAAGGTAATATAAGTGGCTTGAGACTTGCTAAATCTGTAACTCTTTCATAATGTTGTCCATAACAGGGCGTAAAGGAATGCTGCAACACCTGCGCTGGGTGAGGGGAAGCTGATAATGAATGTGACACTTTATGGATTAAAAAATTGTGACACCTGCCGCAAAGCCCTGATAGAGATTGAGGGCGATGGTCATAATGTAACGTTAATTGATGTGCGTGAAGATGGCATGGATCCGGGGCTTCTGGCCGGACTTTTAGCCAAACATGGCGACGAAGTCTTACTTAATCGGAAATCAAAAACATGGCGCGAGCTACATGAAGATGATAAGGGGCAAAAGGCCTATACACTTCTGTCAAAACATCCATCTCTCATGAAGCGGCCGGTTCTTGTTATCGACGAAGGTATAAGCTTTGTAGGCTGGTCGGAAGAAACTCGTGCCGAGCTTAATAAAGCCTGAACAAATGCAGATTTAAAAATGAGCAAAAAAGCCTACTGGATTTCAATTTATAATGAAGTACTCGATTCTGATAAACTGGCCGCTTATGCGACGCTTGCCGGACCCGCTCTTACAGGAGCTGGGGGGCGTATTCTTGCTCGTGGCATGCCAGCCACACTGCATGAACACGGAAAAATGCAGCGTACAGTCCTGATTGAATTTGATAGTGTTGAGGCGGCAAATGCAGCTTATAAAAGTGCTGGTTATGTTGAGGCTTTGGCCGCGCTGGATGGTGGCGTGGTGCGTGAAGTGCGCATCATTGAGGCAGCTGACTAATCTTTCTTCATCATGCTAGACAAAGCTTCGCTGATTTTCTGTCTGTCAACAGCATGAACGGTTTTTAGTGCTGCAACTTTGTCTTCCAAACTTATTTTTGTTTCTGCTAATAGCGTTTCAAGAGCTTTTTTTTTGGCCAAATCACTGTTTCTGAAAGGTGGTTTTTCTATCATTTCTATGTTTTCCGCCATTAACACATAGCACACTATCTTAGATTAGCATAAATTTGGCTAAAATTGCCATTCCGCTTTATTGCGCACGAATGTTGACGAAACTTAAATGTATGCAGATAAACTTAGTTGTTCGTCTGTCGTTGTGACCACAATGTGAGTTCGTCAAGGGGCTGTTTGCTAATTTTGGATTGGATAAAGGTATATGACCTGTTTCGCGCGCAACCTGGCAAAGCTGATTTCAGCACAGCCTTTTTTTGTGCTTATTGTTATGTTGGTGCTGGCAATAACAGCACTGGCCGCTCCGCCTTCATTTGCCTGCTGTTATGATCCACCGGACAATACTGACACATTAGAAGAGGCACAGCTACCTTCTGCTGCCCCGTCTGATGAGGTGGGTCAAGACAGCGCAACTGATCAAAGTGTGCCAGAAGAAGCCCAGCTTTTGCTCTATTCCTCAGAGCCTTTTGACCAACAGGAATCGTCATCCGCTGGCACTGGTGTTGAAAACTTTCTACTAATCAAGCGATTCATGGCTAATGGTCAGTATCTGCGGGCAAGGCAGATGGCAGAAAAGCAGCTGGAGAAACGCCCATTTGATTTTCAGCTTTGGGGATTGCTGGAGATAATTTACAGCAAAATGGGGCTGCAATACAAAACCAGCACAGCAGCAAAGAATAAAGAAGTAATGAATCCTCGCCGCCGGCCACCTCAACAAACTGCCCCGCCAATATCTCAGCAGAAACGCTATGTTGCAAAGCTGCTTCAAGCAATAGGTGAATATAAGCCTGTTGAATAAATTTGGATTATTTTAGTTTTATGGTGGCAATTTAGCTAGAACTTGATTGGGCTGAAACTCTTTCATTCCTTGTTTTAAGGCGGGTTTACAGGAAAATTATTAAATCTGGATCATCGGCTTCACTCACTGAAAATCAGCCCACAGAACACCTCTTAGCAGACAAGATTACAATAGCCGTCGCCAGCTTCTTTCGAAAGTTGGGCATTGCATCCTTGTCTGAGTTTACGATAGAGACAGAGCGTCAAGTTTGTTTTGTCACACTCAGCCGCAGCCACGATATCAACATTATTAAAGCAGAATCATCACTGCCTGAATTTTTCAGAGATAAAAATGGCCAGAATATTTGGGCTGGGCAGTTCAATTCTATTTTGCAACCAAAAGATATTCACGATGCAAACAATAGAGCCCAGCCGCAATGACGAGTGTTGTGCCCAAAAGAGACAGCAGGTCTGGCAGGTGCCCTGTCAGCAGGCTGGACAGACCGGTTGCAAACATAATCGCTGTATACCGAAAGGGGGTAACAAAGCTAACATCACCGACCCGCATTGCGGCAATGCTCAACACATATGCTGCAGGTATTGCCAGTGCTGAACCGCCCATCAGGAACCAGCTGGATATTGGTGGTGCCTGCCAGCCAGAAGCGACAGTGGCCATGCCGCCTGTAACCGTAACGGCGAGCGCAGTGACCAGTGCAACAAAAAATGAAGGGGTATGAATACTTAACCTGCGGGTTAGAAGATCTCGAGCCGCAATCAAAATGGCTGCCGTTAAAGCAGACAGGGAAAATAAAGAAAAACCATTCAATCCTGGTTTGATGATCAGCATCACGCCTATAAAACCAGTGCTGACCGCCGCCCATCGCCTCCAGCCAACCTGCTCACGCAGCATGATTGCAGCAAATGCAGTAAGAATTAATGGAACGGCCTGTAAAACAGCTGTCACATGGGCTAGTGAAAGATAGGCCAGCGCCAGCAAAAACAGAAACGTAATCGCGATTTCCAGTGCTGTGCGGCAGGCAATGATACCGCGGTCATTGCGCGGCACAGTCACAAACAGCTGATGTCGCTGCAGGCAGATCAGAAACAGCAGGGGGCAAACAAATAGCCCACGCAGAAAAACACCCTGAACAACAGAAAGCTCTTCAAAAACCAGTTTCATCAAAAAATCATTTAGGACGAAGGCAAACGAAGCTCCCGTCATCAAAGCGGCTCCCTTGCTGTTTTCACTCAGCCTTAAGCGGTTTTGCAAAAGGCCGTTCAAGATGTTTCCTTGCAAATGATATAGGTTGTGTCTTGGGGAACAAATTGGGTAGGTGTCGCGCTAACTGGGCCAAATCGGCTGGTCAGCGTATCTGCAAATACCTCTGGGTTCACATAAAAAATTTGATTATGGATTTTAGCTGTTTCAAGGCTGGTGATATTTAGTATCAGCCCATAGTGGACGAGCGGCCAACTAATGGTTAACTGGCGCAGAATATAATCTTCCCAAAGCTCATAATTGTCAGTGTGGCAAAGATTAAACGTGCCTATAAAAACAGCAAAATCCGCAGGTTGTTTTGGCTTTCTGCCCAGTGAAAATCGATGTTGGTCATAGGGATTTTCGCGTTTGCAGTAGGCCACCATCTTAGGCGTGATATCTACACCATTGTAGTCTATTTGACGCCAAGCAGGTTTGCTCCGGATATAATTAAACAGCGCTCCATAACCACAGCCAATATCTGCCATGCAGAAACTTGCTGATCCAAACTCAGTTTTCATATCTGCTAGCACTTGTTCAAAACGTGCTATCTGACTGACCTTTGAGGACCAGAATACGCCTTCTGCTTGCGCGCCTTTTTTCTTAAATCGGCGAGTATAGGCAGATTTGATAGAAGCTTCAAACAAGGATTGACTCAGACGTGTAAACATAATTTTTTGACTTAGCTGTGTTTTTGTATAATTGAGGAACCTAAAGGCGGGCGTCTGAAAATTTGACATACAATAGAGTCAAAGTAACTCAGTTTCATTGTGAGATATTCAGGACCAAAAGATATCTGGTTCCATTTTTCACAGAAATTCGCAACCGAATTAAAGATTTTATTCCCGCTGTAGGTGTTTCTGCAACTTTTTCCAATCTTAACTCATTTACATACTTATACATTTGCAAAAGGCCATGCTTTCCCAGAATCTAATTTGTTCCCCAAGACACAACCTAAATCATTCTCAAGGCTCTCTATATTGTTCACTTTAGGCATCATGGGTACTACTTGGCGAGTAATTGTTGTCTCCTGTCAATCGAAAATTTTGTTGCTTATTTCTTCTTATATTTATCTATCCTGGCCTAATATGACTGCGATTGGCAGTTGATATTTTTGGGTGTTTCATGCACAACGGTAGCTATGACTGACATTCAGCTTCCAGTTCCTGTGACCCTCCTTTTCGCCTCATTAGGGATAACTGATCCGGCACGGATGTTGATTATACTGCTGAGCTTGGTTCTTGCAGTATTATTAGTTCTTATTATGCTTATTGCTTTTCGTGGCCGGCCAAACAGCAGCAATTCATCACACCAGAAAAGAAAGGCTTCTGACTCATCTAGAGCTGAAAAACCAACTGCAGAACCTATCATTTCCGAAACCATTCAGCCTGAAGGGAGTGAGGCTCTAGCTGCACAGAGCGCTAATAAAATAGAAAATTCCGAATTTGAAGCAGAGCATGTTGAAGATTTTCAAATTTTCAAACGCCCAAGACAAAAATCAATTCCTGCAGACCGGACAGTGCCATCTTTGGAAACACATGATCAGATGTCTACAGCAGACCATCTTCGGCTTATAGAGAAGGAGATGGTAAGACTGCGTGAACTCTATCAGGGCGGTCACATTACCCGTGACATGTATATTGATGAAACCCAGTCGTTATATTATCAGGCGCGCGAATTATCATCTATGTCCTGAACTGATTTCCCCAGTTCTTTTCTAGTGTCAAAAAATCGACGAGACTGGGCATAGTAAAGGGCATCATGGTCATTTATGTTCTATGCCTCATTCTACGATACTAGTAAATAAAAGAAACATAAAGTTTAGCTGATGGCAAAAGAACAACAAGCTAACACACCACTTGCACAGTCGAATCTGCATGAACAAGTCACGGTGGATAGGCGCTTGTCCCGACTTGAGGTTAGTATCCTTATGACAGGTCTACTTTGTCTATTGGTTTCTGGGGCTTTGTTTTTGAATAACCAGATAGCGCAGAACCAGACCAGCCAAATGACTAGCCGGTCCCAGTCTGTTGCTGACTGGATTGCCGCGTCCCATAAAGTGCGAAAGCGGAAAGCAGGACTTGTCCCTAAACGTCGTCAGCGTCTTAGAAATCCTCTTTCCACCTGTTTCCAGGATATGATCTCATCTGGTCAACCACTTGAAGGGTAAAAAAATATTTATTCAGTTGATCAAAAAACCGCCCCAGCCTTCGCCTTTGTGGCCGTGCCACATTTGGGTAGCTCGCTGGCAAGTTGCCGCGATCTGCCTTCACCCATCTTTATTTCTGCTCCAGGGCAGAGCGGAGAGGGCCGGCCAGAAAATTGGACGGGTGTGATTATTGTCCAGCCGGCTTCTTTGTTGAATAATTTGTCTTTAGTGGCCAACAGTCTGTCTGTGGGCTATTGTAACAGGTAACAAAGGCTGTTTTGGATAGGCTCTTCTGTTCCTTTTTAACGATGCCTGAAAATGGGAATGGATAGCTTTAAACTGTCTTAAATGTGGCGTATATGATATATTGGCAGTGATTTTGCAGAGTTTTGTGTTTTGAGTATAAAGGCAGGATAAGAAATGGAACAAGGCCAGTCCATTTTTGTAGGCAACATCAAAGGCGGTGTGGGGAAAAGTACCATTACGGCCTTTCTATACGACTATTTCAGATCATGTTTTCCTAAGCGCCCGATTCAGATGTTGGATACAGATCGTCAAGGAACATCCTTTGAACTGCTTGCGTCTGTTGCTGATGAGCGCGATATTCGTCATGTTCCTGTCAGTGACCGGTTTGATGGTCTCAGTCTTGTCACGCTAGATAGTATTATGCGCCGCATGCGCTCAAATGAAGACTCTTTGACCATTGTTGATACTGGTGCAGGGTGGCCGGGTAACGTTTGGCAAATTGCGATGATGTGTGAATGTATTATCATCCCAACTTCACTATCTTGGGCTGATTTAAGACCAACCGTTGAATTTGTGCGCGAGATGGATGAGCGCAAAGAAAGCAGTGGGTCCGTTACCCCGCACCTTATCATTGTGCCAAATCGTATTCCGCCGGCACAACGAGATCTGTCAGCTATTTCTCAAATCCTTGAGGGTCTGAATGTAGTTCTTGCCCCTCCTCTTTCTGATTTGTCGCTTGTCCGCCAAATGTCTGGCGAGTTCAAAGGTTTGGGCGAGGCAAAAGGGACCCGTTTTTACAATGAATTTGAGCGGCTTGGTGATTTTATTCGTGACTATGTTTTGTCAGGTAAGCTAAGCAAAATGTTTGAAGCGGAGCTGCAGAAAAGTGGTTCTACTTAACCAACTCTTGCACTGCTGCAACTCAATCAAAAAATTATCCTGGCCTGTCTACATCATACGCCACGCCACCCATTTATGAAAATGATGTGTTGGATAGTCCATGATTGCAGAAAATTTTCCACCATCATAAGAAGGGGCCATGCGCCCAGCCTGCATGCCTTCGACAACGCCTATATCTTCAATGAATACCTCTTTCCACATCGTTGCATTTTTTGCACGCATGAATGCATAATCCTCTGTCAGCATCTGCTGGTTCGCATAATAAAGGGCAATACGTTCAATAGTGGTTTTCTGACCTGTTGGCACCAGCACTATAGCAAAGGCGTGGTCTTTATGAACTCCATACAGAACATTCGGGAAAAACGCGCAATATTCAGCAGCCTTAT
>MDTD01126802.1_pt1 | contig 10139 bp, 16 predicted proteins | sample 811221 | NCBI WGS metagenome assembly MDTD01 (sample SAMN05326646, study PRJNA326480) | marine metagenome | isolation source: seawater | place: Pacific Ocean: South West | collected 2011
ATTACACAACTAACCAGAGTATTTCTTGAGGTGATAGATACTTATGAATAGTATGAAAACATTTGAAACATCGGATATTGGCGTCGCGGCTTACGTAATGATGAAGGGTTTAAAGCTCCAGTCTGCTACTCGTGACGGAAGAGGAAGATTTAAATTTATCTTTGAAGATCCAAAAAATGAAGGCGGTTTGCTTTCTGTTGACTTTGTCAATAGTGAAGCTGCTCTTTTCGATGCACACATAAAGAACCTAAAAAATATCTTGTACAAATCTTGATAAATGCAAACTAACCTAATACTTATAAGAGAAGTAAGTCAAAGGCAGTTTAGCTGCATGTAGGGTTGAGTTTATCACGCGTTTTAAAACAATTTATTTTTAGGAGAAAAAAATGGCTTCAAGAACACAAATTAGACTAGAACAGCTGACAGGCTCAGCTGTTGATTTAAAGTCAGAGGCAGTACAGTACGCCTTGCCTAGGACAGCTGCCGCATTAACTGGATCTGATGTAAGAGATCTTTTCGGTATGATCGGTGCTGCACTTAATAGAATTCACGGTGCTGGTTCCAGTGAACCTTTCAATTCTGCAGCCGGGGTATTTAATCAAAATATTCAAATTACTGGTACAACACCAAAAATTACAATTGGTGATGCTGGAGAAGAAGATACAATTTTGGCATTTGATGGTAATGCACAAGATTATTATGTTGGTTTAGATGATACTGATGACAAGCTTCACATTGGTCGAGGACAGGTACCTGGAACTACTCCAGCAATAACAATTGATACAAGCGGTGACGTCACAATCGCAGGAAGCTTAGATGTTAACGGTACGACGACAACAATTGATACAGTCAATCTTTCTGTCCAAGATTCGATTATCGCATTAGGTGTATCAGGTTCTGATGGTACATTTAATAACGTAGGTGACAGAGGTATCTTGTTCGCAAGAGCAACCAGCGTAGAACATGCACTACCTGGACTTTGGTATGATGGAAGTAATAGTGATTTTAACTTTGCCGATACAAACACAGGTCCTGCATCAGGCTCTTTTGGTACAGTATCAGCTTATAGAAACTTAAATGCTGGTAATTTAGGTGTATATAGCGCAGCATCTCTTAAGGGTACATTAGAAGTTTCTTCGAATGATATCGTTCTTTCTTCATCTGCTGGTAACGATATAATCTTAGATTCTAATAGCGGAAAAATTCAATTAGAAAAAGATGGATCTAATGTTGGATTCCTTCAGGCATCTCCAGGCCCAAGTGGTAATGGCCTTATCTTATCAGCATCAGCTCAGGAAACTCTAATACTTGATGCTAACACAGGAATAATACAGTTCGGTAGAGAAGCTTTAGCAGCAGGCGGAGGTATTAAAGTCGCAACGGTTATTCAGGGCGACGAAAATACAGAAAAATTCTCTTTTGTCAAGTCAGATGATGAAAATGATATTAATTTTACTTTAAAAGTAGAGACACACATAGGTGGAACTTTTGCAAACCAATTTGTTGGAGTCTCAGGTTCATTAAGACTTTTTGAAGAATCTCACGGGCAAGCTTATGTTGGATTACGATCACAAGCAAATACAGCAACTAGCTACAATATCCAGTTCCCAAATGCAATTGGTTCAGCAAATCAAGTCATGACAATTAATTCTATAAGTGGCGATAACGCTCTTTTAAATTTTACAGACATTAGCGACCTAACTGCTCCTTCTAAAGGTATACACATTGTAACTGGTTCACACGCAGCCGGAGTTAATTTGCCTACAAACGTAGACATGATTGGTGATAACATCGATGGTTTAACACTAACAGAAGCTCAAGGTAAAACTTTGGACGTCTATGTCAATGGTCAGCTTTTGCTTTCTGGAAACTTTGACAGCGGTAATGTTCAAGCTGGTAGAGATTATTCAATCAACGCAGACTCAATTAAATTTGCTTTTGACTTAGAAATTGATGACGTTGTTCAAGTAATAAAGAGATAATTAATAATTATCAAGATGCTACAAAGAGCACGGTTTACAAACCGTGCTCTTTTTTTATTATTATCTATCTTTGGAGGTAATGTGAAAATTGAAAAATTAAAAGAATACAAGGTAAGTGAATATTCTGTCTATAGTGATGTAGACAAAAAACACGTTGCAAATTATCAGCAACTAATTAAATTTTTTGAAAATGCAATAAGTCAGTCGATTAATGGTGGGGAGACTAATTACAAATCTTTACATCAATCTTGCTTACAAAGCATAAGATTTCTTGACAACTTGATATTTACTTATGATAGCTCTGTCCAGAGTGTTAGGTTTTTAAATAGCACCATTGATAAGATAATTAGTGAAAATAGTGATAGCAAAGAAGAAAGAGAAGACGCTGAGGGAAACGAGAGCGGGTATGTGTCGCCTCTGTAAGAAAAAAACCTAAAAAGTTAAGAATACCAGGTACTAGACCGATAAGTTTAAGAGAGATAAGAAATGGCAGACGCACAAGTTAAATTAGTAAAGACTGTTAATTTTGGCAAAGGTTTAGCAGACTTACCAGCTAATGTTCATTTTTCTCTATATGATACATTAGGCGCAGCAACTATATTTAGATCAAGCGGAAGCATATATCAAGTAGGCATAGGTACAGGAATATACGGTTCAGAAGTTTCTTTAAGTCAGCATTTTAGTGGTTCAATACTCTGGGAAGTGACAGCATCAAACGGTAATGTTGTCTTTGCTTCAGATGAAGTTGAGATCGATTCACGTTTAACAAGACACTTTACTGTAGGTCAGTGGGAGATAGACAAGGCGACTAATGAGATGATATTCTATCAAGATGACAACGTAACTGAGATGGGAAGATTTGATCTTAAAGATTCGTCAGGTAATCCATCTACAGGAGAAGTCTTTAAAAGAATTAGAAAATGACAGTTAATAGAATTGTAACAAGAGGTATGGGTGGAGGACAGACTGTTGGCATGATCCTTCAAGGTTTTACTCTTGACACGACGCTTAGAATTATTCGAGGTGGCCGAACAGTCGCTAAAGATGTTTATGACAATCTTTTAGAAGAATTTACAATTGCTGCTAAACTTCTAGAGATTAATGGAAAAGAGATCCTTGCACCGATATTTAATAGACGTAAGTATATTATTGACGAAAGCATACAACATAAGGTCATTGTTGAAAATATTAAGGTACAAAATATAGATGAAAACAAGACAAACGTTTTTGCTAAATTGCTTAAAATAAATAGAGGTTCAGATGGAAATAATTAAACTAGATTTAGATAATGAAAATGAGATGACTTTTAATGTTGTCATCGAAGGAACAAGACCTGGTGAACCACTTTGCAGGTTGATGATTGAAAACGAGGACATGTCCTTTTCAATGCAAGGTGACTTTCTACCTAACAATGAAGTGTCAATTGTTGTTCCTAAGTTGAAAGGTATATTAAAAGAAGGAAATTACGACTCCTATCTTGAAGTCTTAGTTGATGACAGAGTTTTTATTCCTTTAGAAATGAAGATAGATTTTGAAGAGTCAGTAAAAGTTATGGCTGAGACCGTTAAACGCAAAAAGAGAAAGCCGTTAAGTGCATCAGCTAGTCTAGTTTCTGCTAATGTTAAAAAAACAGGAAACAAGGAAGGAAGAAAAGTTATAATGGAAGAAGAACCCATTGAAGAATCTGTGGTAATACATCCAGCTAAAAAGAGAAGAGACGCTAGAAAGGTAGTGACAGGGGATGATATTAACACGATGGTTAATGCTTTAAGAAAAAAATTAAATCGAGGTTAAATTGAAAATAGCGGTAACTTTATATGTAATTTTGACGATTGTCTTTTTTATAGACATTATGCTTTCAATAACAGTTTTAGAATTTGTTAAGCAAGCCATTAGTGTTAGAGAAAGACCTAAGCTGGTCATAAAAATCGAAGAACTTAAAAAAATGAGAAAATATACTATCTTTTGGCCGTACGTTCTCTATAAATTATTTAGGGATAATGCTAGCTAAAAAATACAATAGTTTAGTCACTGAGCTGTCTAGTTTTATTTTAAAACACAATGAGTTAGAAACCATTAAGGTGAATGCTGAATTTGATCTTAAATGGCGCCTAACACAACTTTATGAAGAAGTTGCTGAAGAAGATGAACAGAAGTTTATCGATCTAGCCGGTATGCAAGGTCATTTAACAACGACAGCACAAAAAAAAGAAATTGCAAAAAGAGAGAAAAAGTCGTCACAACAAGCTCATGACAGTCATTCAGGCATGTCAGAATTAATAGAGACAGATAAAAAGACAACAGATAAAAGTTGGGCAAAGTCTCTTTATAGAAGAGCTGTAAGAAGATGTCATCCAGACACATTAAAAGTTGCTGACGATGAATATAAAGAAGAACTTACTGAGTTATATAAGAATATAACAGAATCATACGAGAATAACAATCTAGACATTCTAATGGTTGAGACCTATAAATTATTTATAAAGCCAAAAGAAGTGATCAGTGATCAAATACAGATCCTCGAAGAATCAAAACAGAAATATGATAAAAAGATTAAAATTATATTAGGCAGTCAAGGTTTTGTGTGGTCAACTTTTAGTAGTGAAATGAAGGAGACTTTTTTAATTAATCTCATGAAGCAAAGAGGCGTTAGATTTGTTGACAAGAATAAAATTAAAGATATTCTTAAACGAAAGATTAGTAAAAGAAAAGGTGGGCAGAGGCCTAAAAATAAGTTACGTGACCGTGTAAAAAGTAAGAAATAACTATATAATAGTTATATGACTTGGCAACCACCTAAATCACCCTATACACTTCTGCAGGAACAGCTTTGGCAAGATCCATGGAAGATATTTGTCTGCTGCATCTTTTGCAATCTTACAAAGAGGCTGACAGCAGAACCCTATTTCTGGGAAGTGTTAAAAAGGTGGCCAACGCCTGAAAAGCTAGCGGATGCAGACTTTGATGAACTAGTAAAACTTATACAACCTTTAGGATTATCACAGAGACGTGCCAAAGCACTTAAAAACATGTCATATGAATATACTCATAAAGACTGGAAAGATGACGCCACAAAGCTATACGGGATCGGAAAATATGGCTCTGATGCTTATCGTATCTTTTGTAAAGGTGAATGGCGCGAAACTGATCCAAAAGACGGTGCTTTGGTAAATTATAAAAGATATTTGCTAAAAAATTTTAGTTAGGTGCATGCTTTGCAACGATTTGTTTAGTAATTTTCTCAGCATTCATAGCTCTTAACTTGGCAAGTTTAGCATCTATTTCTCTACCCTTAGCTATGGCTTCGGAACTTTTGACAACAAAATCTTCTGCCCCATCGTACATTTCCTTTACGCCTTCTAGTATTTGAGTAGCTATTTCTATAATTGCCTGTGTCAGAGGATAGAAAGATGCTGTTTCTTCTGGCGTTATGTGCTTCTTATCTTTGTACTTGTCTCTAAACATGTGATTAACAAGTGTACCGAATACACTGTCAAACTCTTGTCCTAGTAATGCCATGATGTATTCTGCTAGCTTTGTCATTAGAGGCGCTGCGATTGCTACTTCTTCTTTAAGATTATTAAAAATTTTAATAATTCCTCCTGCAGGTATTAGGCTTATAAGACCGAATACAACGTCGTAATACATTTGCTTGTCAAATTTATTAGCTACGTCCGCTAGTGTAGCAACTTTACCTAACGCACTAAACGCCGGCGTTAGCGCAGGAAAGTAAGCAACTGAAATTACTTCTGCCATTCCTAATGCATTCGCAGTTATTTCAATCCCTGTATCTCTTAAGTAAGAACCTATACCCTCTTCTTCATCTTTAGATAGTGGGTAAAATAATTGACTAGTATCTTTTGCATAGTAGATATTTCCTTTTTCTAATTGATCTTTGATCTTGCTTAAAGCATTTTTTGTAATGTTAGGATTAAGATTTTTAACAGCAGTCGTTACATAATTTAATTCACTGCTCTTTCGTCTGTTGCTATCATAAAAAGATTTTTTATTTTTTGGAATATCTGCGTTATCGTCTGCCATAACAATTAAATGAAAAAGTGGCTTACGCTTACCTATCAATAAAACAGGAATAACATTTTTTTCGTCAGGACCATAAAATAGTGTCTGACCGTATTTTGATTTACCTATATCAGACCTGTTACTTTCCCACGGCATTCTTCCTAAGTCCCAGTCTAAATTGATAGTTTGGTTGTATAGTTCTATCGTATCACCTAATATTGTTCTTTGCTTTTGAAAACTCTCTTTTTCTTTTTCTTCTTTGACTAGTTCTTGTCGAATTAATTTTCTTAATTTTATTTCACTAATATACATGTAAATTCCTACTAAACTGTTTATAATAATTATCTAATTACATTTTAAAGTTTAATTTTTTTTGGAGATTATATGCCTGAAGGACCAGAAGTAAGAAGATACGCAGATTTTTTGGAGAGCAAGCTAAGAGGAAAGAGGCTGTCATGTGTTGAGATTGTATCTGGAAGATATAAGAAGCATGGACCTTTTTCTGGATATGAAAAAATACCTCTTAACATTATAATTCGAGGTGTGGAGTGTTACGGTAAATTGTTATACATTAATCTAATAGATGAAAACGACATAGAAACCTTCCTGCTGTCAACGCTAGGAATGTCCGGGGCGTGGCAAAGTAAACCTACTAAACATAATAGAGTCACACTTAGACTAGACGATGGTAGTAGTGTTTATTATAATGATATAAGAAATTTCGGTACACTTAAGTATGTTTCTCATGATGAGTTACAAAAGAAAATTGGTAAAATGGGATTAGACGTTTTGCAATATACATGGGATAGTGATAAGTTTAATCATAAAATGAATAAAAAACCTAACAAAACTATAGCGGAATTTTTAATGGATCAGAGTATGTGTGCGGGTATTGGTAATTATTTAAAAGCCGAGATTCTTTATGAGTGCCAGATATCGCCACACCGCTTAGTTAAAGACATCCCTTACAGCGAAAGACAGAATTTATTGCGAGTCATGACAAAAATTACACGCATGTCTTATCGTTACGGAGGTGCAACCATATCAACTTATAGAGACGGAAATGGAAAAGAAGGATTGTACAATAGGCGTTTTGCTGTGTATAATCAGAAAACAGACCTACACGGTAATCCTGTTATCAAGGAAAAAACTAAAGATAAAAGGACAACACATTGGGTACCCAATATTCAAAAATAGGAGAAAAAATGAAATTTTCAGATGAATTAATCGCAGATGTAGCTAGAACTTTGCAGATAGCTATTTTAACAGGAACAGATATTGTAGATCATTTAAGAACATTCGAGGTAGAAGATGAAGGCGGACTTATCAAACTTACAAAAGATAGTAAAGCAAGAATTGAAAGAGAAATTGAAGAAATGGGACAAAGAGTTAAACGTGAACGAAGCTCTAGTTCCAAAGAGACAACCAGTGAGTAAAGATAGATTAAGTCAGATATTTGAGATGAGAAGACAGTTTATCTCAGATCTTAAAGCTACTATCCCTTCTGCAATGCCTGATAAGATAGATCCAACATCAAAGTCAGGTCAGCAGTATCTTCGAGACTTGGCATTGCACGGTGTTGAAGAGATGTTTGAGGCTTTGCAACACCTTAAAAATTGGAAGACACATCGTCAAACAGATGTAGGCGGAGGATTTGATAGAGATGAATTTCTAGAGGAAATGGTTGATGCTTATAATTACTTCTTTGCTTTGATGATAAACTTAGGTGTTACAGAAGATGAATTTTTTGAGGCATTTTTGAAAAAGCACGATATAATTATAGATAGACTAAAAACAGGTTACTAATGGCTGAACTTATTGTCACATCAAGTTTAGAGCAAATTGATAAATATAAATTTTGTAATTCTGAGCAATTGCGCAGTATTATAAAAGGTATAAATAAATCTAAACTAACTGGCGAAATTGTATTTCCAAAAGCAGGCACAATCATATTTACAGATGTCGACACACATACTGTAATAGATGTTTGTAAGGATTATAATGAGCCTCCAAATGGAGTGACGTATGATCAACCTCTTCTCGGTTCAAAAGAAATTTAATCAAAAGCTTTACGGCGATAACCTGTCTGATAAAGAAAAAGCAGAAATAACAAAAACGCTTAGTCTATGTTTGCACTCAGAAGTGAGTGAATTGATGCAGTCAGTGACATTTAAAGATCACCATATACAAACTGACAACATAGACAAAGTTAAAATGTTATTTGAATCTGTTGATGTTATCAGATATGTTATCGCCATTTTAAATTTAAATGATATTAATGCACAAGATTTTATTAGCGCTTATCTAGATAAAGACGTATATCTTAATAATTTACACAAAGACCAGAAGTCTTGGGACGGCAAACAGAAAGTTGCTGTTATCGATATCGATGATGTAATATCAGAATTTAGATCTCATTTTGCTAAACATCTCAATAAAGAGTATGACCTTTATCCAGATGTAGAGAGTGAAGAGTACTATTTTATCACAGCACTATCAAAGCTCGATATGAATCCGGAACAAGTCTTTGAAAAGTTCACTGATCAAGGTGGGTTTAGAGATATTCCAGTTGTTAAAGGTGCAATTGAAATGCTCCAAGACATACGGGATCGTGGGTACTGGATACAATTATTGACAGCTAGGCCTAAGGAAAATCTCAAATGCTTGTATGACACATACTATTGGTTGGATAATAATGATATACCGTATGACGCAATAGATTTTAGTAGCGAGAAATTTAGGTGGTGTGCTAAATCAAGATACTATGATGCTGGTAAGATTGAATTTGCTATCGATGACGCACCTAAGAATGTTTCAGATTATGCAAAGCACGGAATATTTTGTTACATGCCTAAGAAGAATTATAATAAAGAAGTCAGAGACATGGCAAAGACTAGCACCTATTCTTATCCAAAAGACATATTCCAGGGTTGTTTTTAAAATCTTCTAATAATTATAGTAGCGGAGGAATTATGAAAATAACCAGAGATAGACTCTTTATGCTAATTGAGAATTTATTATTTGAAGAGGATAATGTATACCAAGATCTAATAGATGAAATTAACAGTTCAGAAGCAATTAAAAAAGGTTTGATAAAAGCTTATAAGTACATAATAAGCACTGACTATAATCCTAAGTTTTTAAGAGAAATGACTGTTGAAGATAAAGAAAGATTTATAGCACAGTTGCTTTTAGAATTAAAAAAAATTGTTGAAACAAAAGAGAAAATTAAATTTTCTTTATCTGAAGGCAAAACAGACGCTTACGCACATTTAGGCACTTTTGAAAAAGATGGAAATATTGAATTTGAAATTGTGTTATTTGTTGATAACATAAGCAAGAAAAATTTAAAGGGCGACGAACTATCAAAATTTGTTGAAGATAAGATATTTCATGAATTTATGCACGTTGAAAATCATTTTGCAAATTTAAAAGCTAAATTTAATGAAGACGCCTCTGGTATTATGATAACATTAGACAAACTAGAAACAGACGATTACATAGGAAGATATTCACAATTACAAAAAAGTACTTTAAAAAAATTCTATAAAGAAGAGCTAGACCCGAATACAGGACGAGGGGTAGACGAAATACGCGTAAGAATAGCAATGTTTGAAGCAAACAATAATCTAGAAGAAGCACTTGAGTTTGCCAAGACCAATGACTTAACATCAATTATTAAAAAATATGGTGACTCTGATGCACCCTGGTTGTTCATGTTAGATTATTCAAAAGGAATTCCTAATTTAATTAGAATGATGGATGATTTGGCTAAGGCAGGCGCCGGTGGCGTGCAAACTTTTAAAACTTAAGTTATAATAGAAATATATTAACAAAAAAGGAGAAAACATGATTTTATTTTTTATTACATCATTATCATTTGCACAAGAAGTAGAACCAAAAATTGTTTATAAATCAAAGACAGAGATTGATTTCGAAGGGTTAGAAATTGATGGCGATATAGTCAAGCCAGATGGTGCACTTATCAGAGAACGAGGCGAGGCTAAGTTTAATCCTCTAATTGGACTTAGAACTGATTTTAGTTATGAAATGAGAGCTTCTGTTAACGAAATTAAATAATGTAAACTTCACATTTATAAGTTACAATTTAAAAGTTAATAGGAGAAAATATGCCAC
>MDTD01030058.1_pt1 | contig 10138 bp, 17 predicted proteins | sample 811221 | NCBI WGS metagenome assembly MDTD01 (sample SAMN05326646, study PRJNA326480) | marine metagenome | isolation source: seawater | place: Pacific Ocean: South West | collected 2011
AATAATTTTGCTAATCCACCTATTGACAATCCATTAGCAAATAGCACATATTCAATAGTTAACAATGGTGTGCAAGAATTAAAAAACATGCCATTTTTAATGCATGATAACACATTAGTTACTGATGACAGGGGCACGCTGTTTTTAAATCAACCTATTTGTTGGGCTGGTCAAACAGAGTTAGTATTAAGTGTAAGAACAAATGATCCAGCAAATGCATTTAGTGGTGATGGAACAGAAACAAATGCATTGTTAAGATTTGATTTAGTAGGTATAGGTTTAATATAATGTGTTTGCACATTTTCTAAAAATTTGATTATGGACAACACAGCATTATGCAACATTAACAATCCTGTATTATTACAGGAAGGATTTGAAGTTACTAATATTAATCCACCTGGTGTTAGGACAGGATTTACAGAATTTAGATTAACAACAGATCGTGGTGATTTAAAATACCTTGACTTTTATCCTCTTAATTACGAGGCAAACACAATCATTGATCCGGCCTTTGTTACAATTAGTTTAGGAGGACAAAATTTAGTACAAAATAGCAATTTAGCACAATGGGGAAATAATTTTCAATATGGCAGAGATCATAAATGGCAGATTAGGGCAAAATTTTCTGATGGTCAAATAGGAAATGTTTTTCTAAATGGTCAAAATGAGTTTTTGCCATCTACTCAACGACATGACGTTCAAGTGGTCGCTAAATACACAAGCCGACAACATGAAAAATATTTAAATAATTTCCATTTAAAATTTGGACAAGGATTAAAAAGACGTGAATATTTTCACATTGTACCTAATGTCGCAGTAGTTGACAACATAAGCGAGACGCAATACGTTTCACCACGTAATCAAGGTCAAATAATTGGTGTTGCAGTTAGTGTTGTTGTTCCTCTACTTGATGCTGGTAATTATGCAAATAATGAACAGAATTTTACATTTGTAGATATTCTTGCTGATGGTGTTGAAATAATAAAAAATGTCAGCACGTCTTATTATAACATGTCAAATGGTCGTGATTATTATTTACAACCTATGTGCATTAATCCAGGTGCAACATTTACAATTCGTACACGAACAGCATTAGCAAATACAACTACATTTAACGTATATTTAAGTTTATATTTTGATAACTAATGAAAATATAATGACGGCCGGTCAAGGGCAGTCAATGGATCCTTTATTAAACTTTTATAGTAAGTTAAAATCATATACAACTATAATTGAGCAAAGCATAACAGCTCCAGGGGAAGGACGAGAGTTAATTTGTCCGGATGGGACGTGGTGTTGGGAGCTAAATGCATATCCGGATTTAATAACTGGTGGTCTAACACCGGCACCTCAAGAATTTATTTTGTATATTAACGGAACACGTGTTGACATGTCAAATAATAATAGTTTAAATAGCTCTCCTTTTATACAAATTTTTAAGAAACCAGGGGTGCCATATTTACAAGTTTTTGACACGTTACAAATACAAAATTTAAATTTTATTGGTAGATTTCAATTTATTTTTCACAGAGTAATGATTAAGGATTCATGATATTTAAACCGGATGACATATACAATATTATAGATACTAATAATTTTAAAAGTGTTAGGATCTATGAGGGTTTTATTGAGGATTATAAAAATAAATTACCTATTGAACATAATGTTTTCACAAGCTCACAACAATTAAAAGACCGTCTTAAATCTTATGAGAATTTATACGATGGCAAATTTACATTTTTACTTGGTCAAGGTTTAAAAAATGAGCAGTTACGACATTTGAAAAAATTTAAAGTAGAATATTATAGAAATTATATTCAACAACCAAATGAAATGCAAGGCACCTTAGAATATGTGCGAGCTGATGAAATTGACAAAAAAGTAAATTTACTTTTAAAAGATAAATTAGCAGAAATGGAAAAGCAAAAGGAAATTGCAGAAATGAAAGAAAAGTTACAGGAGTTGGACACAATGAGTGGAAAACTTAATTATTTTTTGACAAAATTTGTAGATGGATATATTCAAAAATTAACAATGAACGGATCGCAAATGAACGGATTTACACAATACAACCAATCAGAAGTTGAAACAACAAAAAATATTAATCAATTAGAGAATGCATTAGCAACATTAGTTGATTATATAGGGGAAGAAAATGTAATAAAATTTTCCTCTAAAATAAAAAATGGTCAGGCCGAACACGTCAAACCTATTATTATAAATTTTATTAATTCTTAAACTGAATATTATGGCATTATCAAGAGAGGATCTAAGATTAGCAAGAAAAGGGGGTTTTAAGAAAAAGGCACCTAAGAAACCAAAAAAAATGACAGAAAGTAATATGATGTCATATTTATCTAAATACAGAGAGTGGGAAAAAGAAGCTAAAACTTATGCAAAGGCCGGAAGAAAATTAGAAGGGCTCAAAAAACAAGTACATGCAACACGTCATTATAGATAAAACGTGGCACGTAAAAAAATTCAATTAACGGATTTTCAAAAAAATGTGATAACCTATGTTGCGTTGGGTGGTGTTGCTTATGCTGTTTATTTAGTTATAAAAAACAATAGATATAAAGATGCACAGCAAGGGATGGACGCATGGTTAAGACAAAACAACATTCCACAAAGAACAGCCGACAAAGTTGAAAGTTTTGCAATTATGATTTGTGATCCAAATTTATTTGTATATCCAACACAAATAGCATCATTAATTACGACAATGAATGCCCAGGAGCTCGCAGATTTTCATGCAGTTTATAACAAATTTTATAAAAATTTACTTTGTGATGATTTAACACCACGTGAATTATTAAAAGATGAGTGGGGTAATTATTATGCCGGTGTAGAAGATTTTTTGGAACAAAACGGATATTAAATGGAAACATTAATACGTCCGTTAAATATTAAAAATTTTAACATCATGCCTGGTGGATCCTTTTTTAGTAGGAGGGGCACGCAATATCACCAGGCAAGTGATTATTTAGTGGGTGTTAATACACCGGTTTATGCATCAAATAGTGGAACACTAATTGATGCGTCCGGTAGTAAATGTGGTATTGGTGCAATAATTAGAGGTAACAGAAATTCTAATTATCAAACAGGATATTGTCATTTATCAAAATTTGCACCGGACATTGAGTTAGGATTAAATAACCTTGGATCCGTTGACGTAAAACAAGGTCAATTAATTGGTTATACTGGTAAAAGTGGAAATGCACAAAATACTCCAGCTCATTTACATTTTAAAGTAAGAAATAAACAAACAGGTATTGCGTTGGATCCGGAGCAAATAGTGTATAAACAAAATTATCGTTATAAAGGTTTTAATTGGTGGTCTGTTATATTTGGTGCTTTTACTATTTATGCTTTAGTCCATGCATATAATGATGAGAAAAAAAGACCATTAAAAAGATGAGTTATTATAAATTATCCGGCAAAGAAAAACGACAGGGTTTTATAGAACGTAAATTTCGTGAACGCTGTAAAAAAGAAGTATTAAAATATTCTGGTATTGCTTTATTAAGTGGTTTAATTATTGGTTATTATATAGGATCAAATTCATAAGCTCCATTGTTCGGCCATTGCCTGTGCAATTCCAGGAAATGTAATACTTCTAAATTTACTTCTTTCTTCTTTTGACATTTTCCATGCCTTAGCATACCAGCTCGCCATAGTTTTACCACTTTTATATTTTATTCTTGGAGGTGGTTTTACAATTTTAGTTGGTTTTAAATTTTTTAAACCTTTTAACCATAAACAGGTCAATTTTTCAAAAGGATCCCCAAATTGATAAGGATGTATGATTTGATTTGGCTTTCTATACTTTGTACTCATTATTCCTACTGGGTTTTCGATGGCTATTTTATCACAATTTGCATTAGCAAACATCATAAAAAATTTAATTGCATTTTTTCTTAATTGATGTCTTTCAATTGCTTTATCACCATACCTTTCGACATTAAACCATCTATTTCCTGTACATGTTAAATAAGTGCATGGAGGAAATGCAATAATTATGTCCCATTTTTGCTTTAATAATATAGTTACATCATCTTGTATATGCCATTCTGGATGGCCTCCACTACATTTTAATATATCACAGCTATAAGCATCATGACCTAATTTCCTAAATTCTTTTGTTACAGCTTGGCTCTGTTCACATGCTAATAATACTTTTAATGTTTTAGACGTGATATTGGCATATTCATTGGCATTTTCTTGTTGTTTTTTGCTCATTTTTATTGATATTTTGATTATTACTTGCTATTTAAATATATAAAAAAAGGGGCTAAACAGCCCCAATTTTCAAGTAATAAGCATCCGAATATGTAGCGTAAACATAAATTAAATACTCAATTCAATACAATGTACAGAAAAATTTGTTACATTTATACCAAATGTTTGTTATTCTAAGTGCTTTAATCCACTTTCAATATCAAATTAGCTAATTAAGAAACATTTTTGTTAAAAATTTACCCGTTTTTGACGTGGGAGAATTATGTTTTTTTTTTTGGCTGACAGGTTACGTTATAAGTACTTATCCCATTGTACATATCCCAAATACAAATACTAAAATTTTACAAAAATTTTTCTTAAATACCTATACCTAAGTAATAATTCAAATAAAAGCGAATGAAAGTAAAAAAAGATAAAAAAGGATTCTATAATATAAATGGAGCTAAAATCAAACCATTTTGTGATGATGGTGTTTGTATAGTTGAATTTAAAAATTATATATATTTTATTGATGACCAAAAAGGTGACCAACAAGTAAGAGTTTATAATAATTGCGATTGTGACCGATGTATTGAGGATCCGATAAAATCAATGTAACATGAAAGACCAAATTTTAGAAGAAACATATTTTTATATGCGTGAAAGATTTAATAAAGATCTTTATTCGGCACGTAAAAACGATTATGAATTATATTTACGTAAACTAAAAACTATAAATCATGGCAAAACAAACAACAACAACAGCAGAGTTAAAAAAAGAATTAAAAGGACGTTTAACACAAATCAATAAACAAAATAAAGAAGTTGTCAAACTATCTAAAGACAAAGAATTATTAAAAAAAGAAATAAAAGATTTAAAACTTTTAATAGATCGTCAACGCATAGATATAAAAAGCTATAAAGCAGTTGTAACAGAGCATAAAAAAATGCTTGAGGAAGTTAACAAAGAAGTCAACAGATTAACTAATAAACCTAAATTAACTACAATCAGAGGTAATTTTTATAACAAAGAAAAAGCAGAGTTATTTATTAAAAATAATTGTGGTGACAAAATAAATTACACTTATAAAATAACCGAGAATACAGAATATCCAGGGTGTTATTTTGTAGAACAAACCGAAAGATCATGAAATTACTTTATCAAGGTAAAAAAGTAAACATTGATAAAGTACAAAGGATCCGGCCTGGTCAACCTGGTTATGGAAGAAAAAAATTTCAAGTTTATACAATAGTCAATAAGCGTATAAAAAAAATAATGTTTGGTGATCCAAATATGACAATTAAGAAAAATAATCCGGCACGCAAAAAAAGTTTTAATGCACGCCACAAATGTAAAACAGCCCGCAACAAAGCAACGCCACGTTATTGGTCTTGCTTAATGTGGAATAAATAAATAAAATGAAACATATATCCGAAATATACAGCGTAAACAATAATATGTTTTCACCTAAAGAAGTAACAAAACATGAAAGTGAAAACTATGTACGAAACAATAAAAGAAAAAAAAGGGAGTCAAAAAATGTACCTAAACTTGTACGAGCTAATCAGGATCCGTTAACTGGTGAAATAACATTTATACAGGATGGTGATGGCCGAGCACGTTTTAAATTTAAATGTTGGTGGAAAGATCAGTATATTATTAATGGCAGATCCTCAAATTATGGTGCAAGTGCTGATGCATATTATAAAATGAATAATGGTGAAAAATTTTATTATGTAGACGAAAGAACAGCATATCAAAAATTAATTCATCTTGCATTGTACACGTGGAGAGGTAGATTTAAAACTTTTATGATTTTCATGCATGAATATGATTTTCCATTATGGAGTGAACATCAATACAATATTTGTGTTTATAAAAATTGTTATGACAATGAATATGAATTTCACAAAGGTGAAAAAATAAGGCCGTTTAAGTTTACAGACGTTGAACGTGTTGCACGTTCAAAAAACAATAAACATTTAAAAGTTGATGAAAATTACGTTAATATGATGCTATATAACGCTAAATAACTATATATTTGTATCGTCTTAACTAAATGGAGGCAATCTATTTACTCAAAGCACAAACAAACATTTGAAAATGCCAGGAATTAATTTTCCTGGTTTTTTTTTATATTGCAATATGTTTGCACGTCCAATTACTTTGAAGCAATCAGGCACGCAATTTGACACAATAAAGTTAATGTCAGATGTAGCAAAAAAAAGTGCTCGAAATCCTTTTTTTAAAAATTATATACGTGTACACAATATGACAGGCACAACAGAGGATTTAAACAAATTTTTTAATGATGTTTTTTATAGGACATATTATAAAAAGGATCCACCAGGCCGTCAACAAATAAGATCTGGGACCAGGTTATTAAGGGAAAAATTTGGAAATTGTGTTGACTATTCTGTGCTATTTTCAGCATTTTTATTAAATTTGAAAGTGCCACATTCATTTAGAATGATAAGCACAGATCCAAACAATCCGGAACAATATAGTCATATATATGTGGTTACAGATGATGGATTAGTTATGGATGCCGTTTTAAATCAAGATCAAGACGGCAACGAGTATAAGAAACCTATTAGTAAGCGTAAACCATTATTTAATACACAAGGAAAGTATATACAAAAATACGATCTAAAAGTGTTATAAATGAAAATAGAATTATTAAACGGATTTACTCGAGTTAATCCTAAAGACACAGCAAACGTCTATAATTTAGAAGGAAGGCACAGATCTCGTAAAATGAAAAAACGTAGATTAATGAGGTCATTGTCACCGGAAAATAGAGAACGGATGCAGATGCGAGCTCAACGAATGCAAGCTCGCAAAAAACAAATGCCGTTAACATCAATAGCATCTGACAAAGCATCAAGACGAGCACGCATGGAGGAACGTGCAAGGGTTGGTAATAAAAGAATGAATCCACAACAAATGTTAAGGGGATATGATGTAAATTATAATTTAAAAGATAATGCAATATATTCTGATACAGAATTATTACAATTTCCAGGTGCTGGTCTGTTGGCACGTAGATTGATGAAAGGTAAAAAAAGCAAAGGCATTCCACGTGTAGCAAAACGAGGTGCCGTTAATCCAATTACAGGTCAAACAATAGAACAACAAGTCCCACTAAGAGGCCAAGCCAAAAGACAGGCAAGACGTGATAAAAGACGAGCTGACAGAGAGGCAAAGAAATCCACAAGAAAACAGGCAAGACGTGATGTACGCAGACAAAAAAGAACAGATAGGCAAGAGGCACGAAGAATGCGACAAGAACAACGCCAACAAAATAGATTAGCAAGAACACAAGCAAGACAAGACAGAAAATTAGCTCAAACAGAGGCAAGGCAACAAGACAATATAATTAAAGCACAAGCAAAGGCCGGAGCAACCGAAAGTGGCCAAACATTTGGTCAAAAGGTTGGTGATTTTTTCGGAAATGTTGGTGAGGGTGCACAAAATTTGTTGGCTAATAATCCTGGTTTACGTGCTGGTGTTTTCGAAAACATTGAGGATGTTACCGGCATTGATCCTAATGAATTTATAGACACAAAATCCGGTGAAGAAGTTACCGAAGATCAATCATTCTTTGATAAATATAAAATACCAATTTTGATAGGTGGTCTTGGCATTGGTGCATTTTTATTAACACGTAAAAAGAAATAATGGTTACAAGTGATTTAAATAAATTTGGCCGTAGGGAAAAAGATATGATGGTAGATTTATTTGTTCTGTATAGAGACAATAAAATATCTAAAATTGCTAAAGATTATTTTGATTTTGGCACAATGAAACCGGCATACAACATAAATAGTGGATATGTTTTTTTAACTGATGATGATTATAACGTGGTGATGGAAAATGACGGCATGTTGGATTTATTTATTTCAACACCTTATGCTGGTGTAGAGGGTTTCTATGACGATCTAATGGAGGATGAATATTTTGACATGGATGAAGAGGATAAAGAATATATGGATTCTTTGCAAGGACATAAAATGATGAAAAAAAGTAAAACAAATAAAATAAATAAAATTATGAACGGAAATTGTGCAATGGATGGATTTTCACGTGTAGTGGTGCCATCTGAATTAAACGGATTTACACGTGTTAACATGGTGTTGCCGGAAAACATGCAAGGTTACACTTTGAATGATTATAGATTAAACGATTACGAGTTAAACGAGATGCAAGGCCGAACAGCTCGCAAAATAGCAAGGTTTTATAGAAAGAATGCACCATGGTCGTATATAGGCACGGCAGTCGCTGGAGTAGTTATAGCAGACATATTAACTAAAGGTGCTGTAAGAAAAAAATTAGGATTAAAAAAAGGACGTTAACTAAAAAAAAATAAAATGGCAGTTAGAAAAAAAACAGGATTTAATATAATGAATGTGGTCAAAGCAACCGGAGGAGGTGCAGTGGCCGAAGTAGTAATGAGTTTAGGTGCTAAATATATTCCACAAGTAAAAAACGAACCGGCATTAGGATCACTATTACCGGCCATTGTTGGAAGTGCTGGTTTATATTTTAGCAAAACACGAAATAATGATGCAATTTATTTTGGAATGCTCGGTGCATCCGGTGGTGAGCTCGCAGACGTACTAATAGGGGATAAATTAGACGGATTAGACGGATTTAGCCGTGTAAATTATGTAATACCGGAAAATTTACCTTCACAACCTATGGTGACTAATAGTGATGTACAAGGGTTTACAGACGAGGAAATGGACATGATGGAACAAGACATAGACATGATGCCATAATTTTTTAATTTTTAAATTTAGAATATGTTACCACTACAAATACAAAAAAGGTTTGCCAATCCTGGAAAATTGGAAAATGATTTTATGAATTATATTACTAAAGCTAATCTACCTGTACAACAATCCAAAACGATTGCAACGCAGGTTTTATATGATGCCAAGCAAGTAAGCACGTTTCAAAGTGTAGAATTTTTTACAGGAAATTTTGTACAAAATTTAACAAATATTGAAGGTGATTTTGTTAGACCAGCATCTGAGCATTTTTTAATATATGGAATAATGGCATCATATTGTGATGTTACTACAGCCCAGGCAACAGCCGGTCAATTCCAATGGCTAAAAGGATTTACGTCTGGTCAGGCATTTGGTGATGCACCGGAAATACCATTCCAAAACGCTCAAGTGTCTATTCAGGTTAATAGTGTTAGATATTTAAAGTATGTGCCGACAACAGAGTGGGATGGTGAATTAAAAACGGATGCGTCCGGTTGGTGTTATCTTAACACTCCAATATTATGGCCTGGACAAACAAGTTTAAATCTAACATTAGAAACAAACGCACAGAATATAACATTTCCACAACCGGCACAAGGATCGCAAACATTTGTGAGATTTGATCTTTACGGAATAGGATTAATTTAATTATAAAATACAAAAAGTTATGTTACCATTAGAAATCGAAAAAAGAATAGAAAATCCAGGTTTACTGGAAAATCAATTTATACAATATCTTATTGCTGGAAATTGGCCAATAGATCAAAGTAAAAGTATTGCGTATGAAGTTTTAACCGATTACAGAAATGTAAGTGGAAGAACAAATGCACAATTTTTTACCGGAACATTTATACAATCTCAAACAAACATACGTGGATCTTATGTCAGACCACAGGGTGAACATTTTGTTATATATGGTATTAGAATATACTATACTACATTTGATGGACAATTTGATGCACAAAATATTACATGGAAAAAGGCATCTTATACAGCTAATAATTTTGCTAATCCACTTATTGACAATCCATTAGCAAATTGCACATATTCAATAGTTAACAATGGTGTGCAAGAATTAAAAAACATGCCATTTTTGATGCATGATAACACATTAGTTACTGATGACAGGGGCACGCTGTTTTTA
>MDTD01105848.1_pt1 | contig 10137 bp, 4 predicted proteins | sample 811221 | NCBI WGS metagenome assembly MDTD01 (sample SAMN05326646, study PRJNA326480) | marine metagenome | isolation source: seawater | place: Pacific Ocean: South West | collected 2011
CATCTCAATCTGCTGTCCATGATGTCTCATTTGCGTTTCAGACATCCCGTTGTAGCTGACCCGTAATGGTGCAGTGACACCTGCTTCATTGATGATTTTTATGAGGTACCTTTTTGTCTCTCCTTCGTAAAGTATAGGTTTTGCTGGTCCCTGCTGTGACTTCACTCTGGATTCGGGATTGATGTGTACTGCTGCAATACATAATGGGTCCAGTATAGATTGTATTTCAGTTGCTATTAGTGAGTCTGTTTTAAGTTGGGTAGCTATTCCTAAATCATCAAGTGTATTTTGGCCAAGCGGAGAACCCAGAAAGTCGAGATGGCGTGTCAGTCGTTTGGTATGCTCTGCCAATGGTTGAGCGGCAACTTTTGAAATAATTGATAATTCAAAATGTTGGTTTACGGTTTCTTGATGTTGGTGGCATCCTGAAATGAGTAATCCTAACAATAGAAATGGGGTGAGGGGGTTTCTCATATTCAGGTTTCTATAATTGATTTAAGATATAATTTATAAAGTAATCATCTATAAATCAAATATTGAAAAACACGAATGAATAAGTGTTCCTGAGCGTGTCTAAGCACAGCATTGAATAAAGAACTTGAAATAACCTGATAGCTATAGTGAGTGGGTTGAAGTAGGTAATTAACCTTAAGATGATTCAAAATATCATTTACCTCGACATAATAAAAATTAGTAAATTAACCACTTTGTTTATTTACCATCCAGTTAGATATTTTTTCAAACATTTAATAATGACAATTTTTTTAAGAGGGTTAATCATCCTGTTTTTCCTAGCATCTTGTAGCAAAGTATCCAAAGAGTATAAGGTTTGGGATACCTATCGTGGAGGTCCCGAAAGCATCGCATATTCTTCGCTTGATCGGATTAACAAAACAAATGTAAAACAGTTAAAGGTAGCATGGGAGTATCATACAGGAGATATTACTGAAGGAGCTAGAACGGCGATTCAATGTAATCCTATTATTGCTAATGGGATGATGTATGTTACATCGCCAAAGCTTAAATTGATCGCTCTTGATCCAGCTAGTGGTACGGAAAAATGGACGTTCGATCCATTTAAGGGACGGGAAGGCTTTGGAGTCAACCGTGGTGTAATTTATTGCGAGAATAAATTAGACAAACGTATTTTCTATTCGGCCGGATCATGGCTTTATGCAATCAATGCTGACACTGGAGAACCTACAAGCTCTTTTGGTGACAATGGAAAAATTGATCTTAGAGTTGGTTTGGATAGGGATCCGGAAAATATTTCTGCGGGTGCCACATCACCCGGGATCATCTATGAGGATATTTTGATTCAGGGTGTCACAGTATCAGAAAGTTATGAAGCAGCTCCTGGATTCATTCGTGGATATGATGTACTCACAGGTGAACTGATATGGACTTTTAGAACCATTCCACAGCCTGATGAATTTGGTTATGAAACTTGGGAAAAGGACAATTATAGGGAAGTAGGAGGAGCAAATGTGTGGACGGGCTTTAGTTTGGATAAGGAAAGAGGAATCGTTTATGCGCCTACAGGATCAGCTGCATTTGATTTTTATGGAGGCTATAGAAAAGGAAAGAACTTATATGCCAATAGCTTGATTGCTCTGGATGCCAAAACAGGTGAGAAGATATGGCATCATCAGCTTGTTCATCATGATCTTTGGGATTATGACTTACCGGCACCGCCGACATTGGTCACTGTGAAAAATAACGGAAGAGAGGTCGATGCCGTAGCTCAGGTGACTAAAATGGGAATGGTTTTTCTGTTTGACAGAGAAAGCGGTGAGCCTGTTTTTCCTATTGAGGAACGTCCGGTACCCCAATCAACAGTTCCAGGAGAAGAAACATGGCCAACACAACCATTTCCGGTTAAACCACCTCCGTTTGTAAGACATAAATTTACAGAGGAAGATTTCAGTAATATATCAGAAGCGTCCTATGAGTTCATAAAAGACTTTTTGAAAGAAGCAAATTATGGTCAAATATATACCCCGCCAAGCCTGAATGGAACTGTCCAATTTCCTGGTACCCGAGGTGGTGGAGAATGGGGTGGTCCTGCTTTTGATCCGGAATCGGGGATTATGTATGTCAATGCCAATGAAGTTCCAATGTTTATCCGTTTAAAACGATTAGGAGTTTCTAAAGATCAGGCTTTGAGCGGTGCTCAATTGTATCAACTGAATAATTGCAGCATGTGCCATGGCCCGGACAGGACAGGTGTAGGGGCTTTTCCGTCATTGTTAGAGATATCAAGATCTCCTGAAGAAGTTATTTCCCTTTTGGGTACCGGTAAAGGTCAAATGCCAGCATTTTCCAATTTGACCGAAGAACAAAAGAAGAACCTTACTGACTACCTTTTTAACCCGGCGGCTGATAAAGAAGAAGAACCAACTTTGGGTGACTTGAGATATGTTCATGATGGGTGGAATATTTTAGCCGATCAAGATGGATATTTTGGGGTAAAGCCCCCATGGGGTACATTGAATGCCATTGATTTGAATGAAGGAAAAATTCTATGGAAGGTGCCACTTGGTGAGTATCCGGAGTTAATAGAAAAAGGTTTACCACCAACAGGAACACAGAATCTGGGTGGACCATTGGTCACAAAGGGTGGACTGATTTTCATTGGTGCTACCAGAGATGAAAAATTCCGGGCTTTTGATAAGGTGACAGGGGAAATTCTTTGGGAATATCACTTGCCGGCAGCAGGGCACGCCACTCCATCAACTTATGAGGTCGATGGCGAACAATACATCGTGATTGCTGCTGGAGGAGGAGGAAAAGTAGGCACAAGATCAGGTGATGCTTATGTTGCATTTAAATTAAAACAATAATGAAATGCATTTTGATGGTTTTTATAACTCTTCACTTGCTCTCATGTAGTAAGAAGGAAGGGCTGGTAATGACCCATTCTCTTCCTGATGAAATTTCTGAAAGCTCACTCTACTCCCTTAGGGTAAATGGAATAAAAGTCCCGATAGAGGTTCTAAAACCTAATATGGATATGGAAAAGCAACCTGAATGGTTTCGGTCAGCTCCATATGTTCATGATCAGGAGATCCATATTGCAGACTTTAGTGCTGAAGGAGAGTTATCGATGGAATTGAAAATCTCAGAATCATTCAGTGAGGTCAATATTTCACCAAAAAGTCGTCAGATTTCTCCGGTTATTAAAGAGGATAGAATTTCCTTTCAGTTAAAAGGACCTGATAAATTATACATCCGCATTGACAGCCTTCCTGAATTTTGTCTTTTTGTCAATCCGATTGAAGACAAAACAACGGATACCTTACTTTCAAATACTCGATATTTTGGACCCGGAATTCATAGAACAGGATATCTGGAATTAAAAAGCAATGAGGACATCTACCTGGCTGCTGGGGCCTATGTCTTGGGAGGAGTAAGGGGAAATGGTGTTAAAGATGTGCGCATCTATGGGCGGGGGGTAATCGAAGGTGAATTCAAGCATCGTAGGATGGTTCTGATTGAGAATAGTTCAAACATTACGATTGAAGGAATCAGCATTAGAAATGGACGTGGTTGGACCAATACACTTACAAATTGTGATGACGTGAAGTTTGACGGAGTAAAAGTAATCGGGTTTGGACCATCCAGTGATGGGATTAATCCTCTGGGATCAAGGAATTTCGAGATCAAGAATTCTTTCTTTAGGTGTACTGATGATTGTATTGCTATTAAATCTCCAGATTCAACACTAATTACTGAAAATATCACAGTAACAAAGAATACAATGATTGGTTATGCGTTCAGTGACGGGATAACTATAGGTTTTGAAACGAATGGGCCTGAAATAAGGAATATTCAGGTTAAAGACTGTGATATTTTAATTGCACGGGGAGGAAGCCGGGTGGATGGGCATTCGGCTTTTAGTATTATTTGTGATGGTCCTGCCTGGATACATGATATTGTTTATGAGAATATTAGGGTGGAAGAGCCAGTCAGAAAATTATTCGAACTTCATGTGACGGACGGGACAGACTACGGTATTAATCCTCCTGGAAGGATTAGTGATGTTTATTTGAAAGATGTTCAATGGAATTCTAAGCGCCCGATTATTTTATCCGGTTATAATAGTAGCCATGACATTGATAATGTAACATTTGAAAACTGCTTTATTTTGGACACACTCCTTACCTCAGTTGATTCAACTATTTTCAATATCAATGAATTTGTTTCAGGTGTGTCTTTTAAATAACCTCATTCCAGAGAGGAGAGAAATGCAATGACATCTCTAATCTCACTTTTTGACATAATTTCAGCCATAGGAGGCATACTTGAGGGGAGGTTTGTCCTTGCTTTTATTCGAGATACCGGAACTTCCAGTGGCTCAGCATCTCCGGTTTTTAATATGAGCTCATCCTGACTTTCATGCATAAGTATGCCAGCAACAGTTTGACCATCATTTAGTGTAAGCGAAACAGTCCCATAACCAGGGGATAGGCGCGAACTTGGAGTAATCAATGCTTCTAATAATTGTTCTCTACTCAATTTTTTGCCTATTCCGGATAATGCAGGGCCCACATCCCCGTCTCTTCCTCGTAAAGAATGACACCTGGAACACTGTCCGGTGCTACTTTGCAGAAAATACCTTCTTCCAGCTTTGATGTCACCACCATATAAAGTAGCTGAGAAAGCATCCAGAACACTTTCTCCTGCTTGAAATTCCGTAAGCTTCAGTTTCAAGGAATCGATCTCAGTTGATTGAATAGCTTCAGCCAGGTCTAATTGGATGCCAGGATTCAATTGATCACTTATTAATTGGTCCAGCAGTTGACTAAATGTCTGCGCAGTATTTAATACCGGCATTTTGGCCATTGAGGTAATGAGTTGCTGTTGCTCACTTAAGGTTCCTTTTTCAAAAATGGGAGCTACAATTAAACCAAGATTTTCTTTATCAATATCTAAGTTGGGCAGCAGTTCGATGGCTGTTGTTCTTACATGAGAAGATCGGTCATCCATGCCCTTTTGAATGGCCACTTCTACATTCTCATACGATAGGTGATTCAGGGCTCGTAGTGCTGCAGACCTGACTAGTTCCGATGTGTGATTGTTTAAAAGAACTGCCATCTTACCATTGTACATGTCCAGTCCTAAATTCTTGATCATATAGATTGTTGATACAAGAATTTCGGGATTTTTGGTGTCCAGAAAATCTGCAATGTTTTCTTTTACTTTTATTCTTACATTTTCGGGGTCTCGCTCAATTTTTCCTCTATATCTACCATCAACCCGATCAAGGACAGAAGGATTTGGCCAGGTGGCTAGTGTAGCCAATGCTTCTGCTTTTAAAACAGGGGATACATTTTCTCTCTTAGCAAAATCAATGAGCATATCAATCTCTTTATCGCCTCCGACTCTTAAGGCGGCGTTGATCGCTCTTCTGAGCAATGGTTCCGAAGTGAACTGTTCTTTTTGGAGGACCTGAGCCAATGCTGGCAATGCAGGTTCAATCGACCAATCATCATTGATCGCCCGAGCCGCTTCTGTGACAATATACTCACTCGGATCATCAAGAAACCGCGATACATTTTTATTCTTAAGTCTTCTTAATACAAGTACAGCTGCCGTTTTCACTGCTTTGTTTTCATCGGAACTTAAAGCGATGATGGGGTCTGCTAAACCAATCCTTGAGAGAGCCAATACACCAGCATGACGAATGTATAAGTCTTCATCATTATTGAGACGGATCATCTGAATCAAAGGATCCACAGCAGGAGTATACTTTAGTCGTCCCAGGGCCTGGGCAGCATAGAACCTAACTCTGGCATTTTCATTTTTTAATAAAGGGATGAGCTTTGAGGAAGCCGGTTGATAATAAACATCACCAATTACTTTTGCTGTCTGTGCAACAATTTCTGCATCATCATCAGAGAGAAGGTTGAGGAGAGGGCTAGCATAGCTACTATCTTCTTCTGCTAATTGCCCTAATCCCCAAATTCCATGAATCCTGGCAAGTTGGTTTTCACTTTGGTCAATGGCTGATTTTAAAACCATAGATCCTGGCTTACCCCTTTTAGCCAGTTCAAACTGAGATTTCTGTCGGATTCTCATGTCTTGATGATATAGTAAAGCCAATAGTTGATCTCCGGTTTGTTCACTATAGTCTAACTTCATCAAACGCTCGGTTTCTTTTCTCAATTCGGCAAGGTCATTGTTATTATCAGTCACATCCATTTTCCATACTCGGCCATAGTTTTTAGTGCCCCAGCCGTTGATCCAATCTGCCACATATAGTGCGCCGTCAGGGCCAAATTCAATGCCTGTAGGTAGGATACCCTGAATAACTCTTTCTTCAGATTCAAATTCATAAGTTGCTCCTTTAGGTTTCAATTTGAATGACCAAATAGGAGATTTGGCTGGATTCCCGACAAATTCAACCAAAAAGAATTTATTTAACCACTTAGATCCCAACGCCGTTCCGGGGTTATAAACCATGCCGGTTGGGCCATTGTGATAGTTTCTAATGGGAGGTAATATATGAGCTGCCTGGCCCTCCCATCTGGGGAGGAAGTACTTTTCATCCATCCATACCTTATAATCATTGTTTTTCGGGTCAGTATACTTTCCAAATTGCCAGTTGGTTCTCCACCCGGCATCATATCCCTCTACAATGTGTACCAGTCTTTCGCTTTCTCCTGGATGATCACCATCATTGTCCGCACTGATGATATTTCCATATTGATCAAACACAAATTCATGTGTGTTTCTATGTCCCGCTGAGAAAACTTCGAAATTGCTACCATCCGGATTGCACCGCACAATGATCCCCTGATTTGGGTATTTGTAGTTAGATCCATCTTTTGCAGTAATATTTGCTCCAATATCGCCTATGCCCCAATAGATTTTACCATCCGGGCCTTTGATAGCGCCGGACATTCCGTGACCACTAAAGCCGATGTGAACCGCATAGCCGTGACTGATTGATTTCAATTGATCAAAATAACCATCTTCATTGGTGTCATTTAATCTCCACATATCTGGACCTATACCCAGGAAAATATCCTTACTGTCGACCAGTAAAGCACCGGCAACATCAGTGACCTCTTCATTGAGTCCTTTGAAAATCATTCGGCTTATATTGGCTAACCCATCCATATCAGTGTCTTCCAACTGCCAGATTTCATCCTGTTCAACAGTCAGGTCTTTCCAGTCATGAATACTATCATTATTCAAGTCTTTTAACCAGCTATTCTCTTCACTTTTTTCAGGGGCAAATGTTTTTCTTAAAAATGCTCTTCTGTCTTCCACCGTTTGAAACCCAATGGATGGGGTCATCCAGTCCCTAAACCCACGGATGTCAAATTCTGAGTTTTTCTGACGATTTGTTCTTGTCAGGTATACCTGACCCAAGTCATCAACATCTAACGCAACTGGGTCGATGGCCAAAGAATCTGTAGCCCAAACTTTGAGAGTGAGCCCATTGGCAATCTCAAGGGGTGTTTCACTTTCGATTTGCTCTGCAAGAAGCTTACTTTCTGAGGCGGATTGGTTTAAAGTTATTAGCTCTACCTTGTCTTTTTTATTGCAGGAGAAAAGACCAAATACTAACAAACCAAGGGTATAGAAATAGTGAGGACGTGGGTATATAAACTTCATATGATTAATTAGTCGTTGTTTTGTGATTGAGCTGCTATCCTGACAATTATGTGATTAAAGAATTCTTTGCTTTCTATAATTTCTGGGTTAGCATCGCCAAATTTATAGGAATACTCAAGTCCTACCATGGTTAAATCCCTGGGAAGAAGACGAATGATTTCACTTACATTGCTTTTGCCTGTTCCCCATGGAACATCATGCCCTTCTGCATTTAATTGATTTAGGTCATGTAATTGAATGGTAAACAAGCGATCGCCCAGTAATTTGATTGACTCGAGAGGGTCAAATTCGTTTCTCGTCCAATAGCCGGTATCACCGCAGACTCCAATCATTTTACTTTTGTCTTCCAGCAATTTAAGTAGTTTGGATGGATCATGATAGATAGGAGAGAGGCGTGGTCCGTGGTTATGTATAGCTACTTTAATATTGAATTTCTCACAATATTGACCAATAAGCTCTAAAGCTTCGGGCTTAGGTTCAGATATCAGTGTCTCGATCCCCATGTAGCTTGCAAACTCAAAAATTTTATTGCATTCTGCTTTATTATTTGGGATATCATGGATATAATACGTCTTCAGGTTTACTCCTGATTTGATTAGTTTTTCTCTGACTTGGAGCATTTCCAATTTGGACAGTGAATAATCGAAATTTTTATCAATTTCTTTGCTTACTTTTTGCACATTCAATCCGCCTACATTCCATATTTCCATAGATTTAGCATGGTCTATTACATCAAAAAAAGTATTGTCTTTGTATGTATAAGCCTCAATTCCAAGGGAAAGTCCTGTCTTTTCCTGTGCTATTGTGGAAGCATTTAGTTTACCGGTTGGCGTAGTGGGAACATCCAGGTCGCCAAGTGCATATTGAAAACCTCTCATATAGTGCTCGAGTATTCTCATGTCCCAGTTAATATGAGGGTGATGTCCTAATGAGGAATTAAATACTCTACCTCTACCATAATCCTTTACCCAACTAATTGGAAAGTCATTGTCGAGTCTTCTTTCCGGTAACAGTCTTCTGTCTTTCATGTCAGTTTTTTCGGTATTCACTGATAATATCACCCTCACATAGTCATTGTCATATAGGTTCAGATACTGATAGATTTCATCACTGATGTCAAAGTCAGTAGAAGTAAATCCTGTGTTGATAGGGTGATCCGGTTCATTTACTTTCAGGTTGATCCATTCCCAAGTGTGCCAGGGATGCCCACCATTTTCATAGCCTCCCATCATCCAGCCAAATTCGGGGAATTGATCATATTTTGGATATTTAACAAAAGTAGCACCTGCGCCTGCATGAATTCCAATAATTCCTTTTCCCTGGTAAACGAAGTCCAATAATGATTGTCGGGCTTTCGGACTGTGGAAAAGTATGCCGGCTGTGTTGTTAAGGATCAATGCATCAAACTGGTTAAGGTTATTTGGTTCAAATACAGTAGAATCATCACTAAAATATGCTGTATAAGCGCCAGTTTCTTCACCTATTTGGTAAAATGCGTAATTGGCATATGGAACGGAACTATGAGCATCTTCTTTTAAATAAGTATAAATAAGGAGCTTGCGGTCTTTTCTGGGGCTAGTTGCAGACTGTTTAGGTAAAGCCTGCTTTATTTGTTTTTTAAAGTTTGAAGGAATATCTAAATATTGACCAGCATTCTCGCCGGTATGGTAAGGTTGTGTAATACCCGAAAAGGGTAATGCCATTGCTGAGATCAAAATCATCAGAAAGGGCTTATAGATGAAAGCTTTCATTTAAAGTGGGGTCTTAAGAATGGTTAATGTGTTTAACCCTTAAAATTAGAATAATTAACCAATAGCTGCATTCCTTTTGGGTGCCCATTTTACAATTATTATTAATTGCATAAAGATGATGGGAAGGGTAAATAAAAGCATCCTTTCCCATCCCAGAGTGAAGACGATCCATCCGGCAGACAAGGAAGCAATCGCCTGGCTGCCAAATACAACAAACTCATTAACCGCTTGTACTTTAAATCTTTCGGATGGTTGATAGGACTGAGGCAGTAAGGTGGTACCTCCGATAAATAAGAAATTCCATCCAATTCCTAATAAGACAAGTGAAACCCAATAGTTTCCAATGTGATGTCCCATGTACGCAATGCCAATACACAAGATATATGCACCCAGCCCTGTAATCATCATTCTTGTTGTCCCCAACTTAGAAATGATTAAAGCAGCAATAAGTGAAGGAACAAACATGGCCAGGATGTGGCTTTGAATTACCCATTTTGTGTTTTCCAGCGAATGGCCATCGATGACATGCATACTAACAGGTGTGGCTGTCATTATAAAAGACATGACTGCATAACCTACCGTAGCGCTCAATATAGCAACCCAAAATACGGGCTGTTGTGCAATTTCTTTTAGTGCTCGCTGGGGCGCATCTTTTGAAGAATGATCTACTGCAGGGTTTTGGAAAAAAATTAAGATGATCAGGCAGAGAAGGAATAAAAAAGCCAGTAGAATGAATGATCCTGTATATGGAATTGAAAAA
>MDTD01156652.1_pt1 | contig 10137 bp, 5 predicted proteins | sample 811221 | NCBI WGS metagenome assembly MDTD01 (sample SAMN05326646, study PRJNA326480) | marine metagenome | isolation source: seawater | place: Pacific Ocean: South West | collected 2011
AATGATCAAGTCTAAGGCAAAGTCGGAGCCTTGGTCGACCACTAAGTTATATGTTCCTGCGCTCATGTATTTTCTCCATTTTGAAATTATATCTCAAAGGACCTGTTTAGTCAAGTTTTATTTTTCGGTGGTTAAATCTATGTTAGAGGAGTAGTGCTGCTTAAGTTACCTATGAGCACTCTCAGTGTTCCTCCGTCAATAATTTGTATTGCCTGTTCTGCGGCACTAATCATGATTCTGCTAGTGCTTGTTGTTCCAGAGCCGCCCGATTGAAGTTTAAGTCTTCCTGCTCCAACCACAGTAGAGGCGCTACCAAAAGGAGTATTAGCACTTAATGCAAGGCCTGTTGATGTTAATGCACTTGCAAAGTTTGCTATTACAGTAGAATTAGACTCTCCATTAACTTCTGTTGTTATATCTGTAACTAAGTCTGATTTGAAGCCAATTCCTCTTGCAGTGGCAAGAGCCACAAAATTATCTAAGTTTGCAGTACTTGTAGAAGTGTTGATAGCTGTTGATGCATCTTGTTTATTTCCTACTGTAGTAGAAAGAGCATTAAAACTACTAAGCGCAGCATAAGCTCCATTTGCTGCAGTCGTTGTTATATAAGGAGACAGAGCAGAAGAAGTTATAAACCCTGAGTTATTAGTTAGTTCAGAGATATTTTTTCCTGTCAATGAAATACGGCTAGCATTGATAGTACCCGTTGTAATATTTCCTCCATCAATCTCTGTAGTACCACTCGACCCAAAACTTAGCCCGTTTCCAGAACCGTCTGCAACAACACCTGTGCCCGTAAATCTTACAAGTCCTGTGAAGTTTGTTGCTGCGTATACTACAGTGCCAAAAGAAGGTTGGGTCGTACTGTCAGAGGGGTCTGACTGAACTACATTGTAGTATATATACCACATCTTGGAGTCGCTTGTTCCACCTGTAGCAGTAGGAGCAATTTGGTTCCAGTTTGTAGCACCTGTGCCTATGACACCGCCCGACATCAATCCTGTTGACCAGTTGTAAGCCACGCTTGAGTTTGAAGGAGCTGAAGGCGCATTTGCCTGTTGGGTTTGATAGTATAGATACCCCGAAGCTGTTCTACTTGCTCCGCCTGCTTCCTCTTGCGCTTTAGTGATAGTAACAGTTTCTGTGGCTGTTATACTCGTATCTAATTCTTCTTGTACCGTTACAGTGAATACAAGTGCCCCATCAGCAAAAGTAATTGGATTTGCACCGTCATTCGCAGCACTGTGCAGAGTTACAGAGTGTGGCTCTGAAGAGATCGCACTGAAACTTGTCTGAGCAGTTTGGTCTGTCTGACTAAATCCTGCTCCGTTTACTTTTACTTGAGGATTTTCAAAGCCTACTGTCTGAATCTTTAATGTAATATTGTCAAAGGCTGTTTTAATCGTCCCATCGCTTCCATACATAAGAGAAGATACATTTGGAGTAGCGACAACTGCACGAGAGTTATCAGCCAAAGGACTGGTAAGTGTAAGGTGCGGTTTTAGTTCATATCTTACAGAAGCTGATTCACCTGGATCATATGAGACGTCTGCTATAATAAAATCTTTTAAAAAGTCTGGGTTAAGTTCATCCCCTTGTGCAGTTGTTCCTGCATTTACAGCCGAAGTAAAACTCCTGTCCAGAAATAAAACAGTATCGCTTTCTATGTACGTAACTCTTGCCGCTTGGGTCGAAGAAAACTTAATAACTCTACCAGGAGTTAGACTTGTAAAACTTGTGTTTGTTCCAACTACTTTATTTGAGCTTGCTGAGACAGCAACTGTACCACTTAAATTTGTCCAAATACTGTTTGCATCTGCAATGAACTTATCTGCATCGAACCAATAAGAAATATCTAAGTTATCGTCTCTTTTCCACGCTATCAATCTAAGAGGGTCGTTTGATCCATGAGATACATTAGAAATATCATAAAATAAGTGTCCTACTGCAGCATTATTCGTATCTTTAAAGCCAGTATAAGACCCGCTAGAGAGACTCGCAACAGACTGGCTAATTGATAAAGCATTGCTTGAGTTATTAGATAGAAGAGTAGATACAGTTGTTCCATCAAATAAAGAAAATGTAAGTGGTTGTAAACCAATTCTATAAGACTCTTTCTTGAAGAAAACATTTCCCGTGCTTCTATTTATATCAATAGCAGATGTACAGACACCACCTTGACTTAAACCATGAAGTCTATTTCCTCCTGCAAATACATCTCTAATTGCTATATGTTGAGTTACAGGTCTAGACCTTCTTCCCAAGCCACTTACTGTTCTTACTTGTACTCTATATGTATTATCTCGTATATTTGTTATTGGAAGGCTTGTGTCTGTTGCCGAAGCTTTAACTTCAACACTTTCGAGATTATTAGTAAAATTGTGCGTAACAACAAATCCTCCAAGCGTATCATAGTTATCAGGTGGATCCCATTGTATAAGAACTTCCTCTCCCTCCTTATGTGGAGTTGAAATTCTAAGTATTCTTAAGTTTTTTGGTGCTGGAGGAGTAGTACGAGCTGTTTCTGGAGGAAAAACGGGGTCAACAACAGAAAGCCTAAAATCTTCTTCGATTGAATCAAATTTTGCGTTATAATGCTCTACTGCGGATATTGCAAACTTTCCATCTTCTCCAGTTTGTGCAATAGCCAATATTTTATATTGTTTCGGAGAAGATAAAGTTTCTACTCCTGTGGAGGCTATTTGTTTTATAGCCCATATCGCTTCTGGTAAATGGGCAACATTATCTTCGTCTAAAGATGTGGATAATTGAATCTTTGTTTTTCCATCAACAGCAGCAGCAGGAACCTGTACTGTTACTCCTCCTACTGTTGAAGTTCCAGTAAGAGTTCTTTCTTGAACAACAGTAGCGTCGTTCAATAGAAGAGCTATAGGATTATTACTGTCATCTAAAGCATTACTTATATTTAACTGACTTGTTGTAGAGCTAGTAACAACTAGGGTTGTTTGAGAACCGCCTGAGACAGTTCTGGCAGTTGTAACTATATCCCCCCTATTGAAAGTGGCTCCATTGATTGTAGCGGACTCTTGATTAAGAATAGCTGCATTTTTTGGAATAATAACAGACAGTTCATAAGTGTAGCCTGAAGTTGGAAGAAAAGAATCTATATTTCTGTCAAGCGTGAGAAAGTTGCCTCCTGATTCTGTGTATGAACTCACTCTTCCACTAAAAGGTATATTAAAGTCATCACTGTCAGAAATATTTATAATATCCCCAGGAGTCAAAAAACTTGCATTTATCCCTGTTTCAAAATTAACTATTTCTGTTTGATTTATTGCTGTCCAAAGTTTCCACCTTCCATACCTTATAGCTTGACCTTCAGAAGTACAGCCAAAAGCAACTGCAGTCTCTTTTATAAGTTTTCTTGTTTTTATTATATTTTCACGATCTTCAACAATTAAAGGTTCAAGCTTATAATTAGAAGCAGGATTATTCCATGATATAATATATTGATTTGCACGAGTTTTGCTTCCTGTGCTTTCATACTGAAAAGTACCGTCTATAACATTGGATTTAGAAAATTGGTATATCGGTTCTTTTGCTTCATCTATAATCGGGCTTACTAAACCATCCATCCAATAAAGCATACCTCTAAAAATAGTCGCAACATCTTTTAAAACTTTATAAGCATCAGTAGCTTTTTGAAAATAAAGATTTGCAGTAAACCTAGGTTCCTTACTACCTTTTCCATCGGGAACAAGTTCATCGCAGTATTTTCCAATTTTATAAAGAGAATACACATCTATATCTTGTGCTTTTAAAAATTCTCCCAATCCATACCTATTATTAGTGAGAATATCATAAAATACCCAAGCAGGATTATTTGTATAAACTTTATCAGCCCTAAGATTTCCATCCCATGCTTGCGGTAAGGGATTATTGCTACCGTCTACTACGGGAACACCCGTGCTCACATTTCTACTATATAATGCTACTGTTTCTTCTGGGTATACAACACCGCCTACAGTTCTGCCTTCTGTAGTAGTATTTTCATCTCTTGTTATGTAGTTTGATGGAACAGATACTTTAAGTCCTTTTACCTCATACGAGCGTCGAGGAAGATTAGGAAACTGTTTTGAGTTAAAAGATAGAGATGCAACAGCAGTATGAGGAAAATTTAACCTCTCAGTAAGTATTGCACTCGCAGAACTTATGATAGAGGCAGAAATATGCTTCCATTTATCCTCTGTAGGAAAGTTACTTAAACTCCCTTCGTGCCCTTGCCCCCTTCCAAGGCCGCGATTAGGTCTACCATCATGATTTGTTATGCGAGTAACTCTTATAGAAAAATCTGTAAAAGGCTGAAAAGGTGCTAAATCTACATTGAACTCTAGGGTTTGAGCGGTCTTTTGGACTCCTGCGTGTGCCATAAGATTTTCTGTAGCAGTACCTATTCCACTAACTCTATCTCTTGGTTCGTTTGGTCCTCCTGCAGAAACAAAAGTAAAACCAGATCCCCTATTTATACCAACTTCAACTCTATATGCTATACCAATGGGGTAATCTTTGCCGTCACTTTCATCATAAGCATAGAAACCTTGAGGATAAGAAAGAAGAACTCGAACTCTGTCAACTTCTCGTTTCTGTCCTCCAGTTAGCGCATCGGATGTTATAGTTTTGGAAACATTTTTTTCAAGAGTTCCTGAAGGTACATTTAATGGGATTGAAGTATTTCCTTCTCCAATAATACCACCCAAAGGAGTTTGTGCTATAGTTCCTGTTCTAAATTCATAAGTAGAGCCAGGATACTTTTTATTCTGTTGAAGACCAGGAGCAGCAACAGGACCTTGAAAATATATGTTTTTTCCACTAAAAGCAATCGTTGATGCAGAGGCAAGAGTTACACTTGTTCCGCTAATTGCAGAAATTTTATAAAAGAGAGTAATCTTAATCTTATGGCTATTTCCATTCGCCGTATCACTCGTATGAAGATAATTTTCTTTTGCGGATAGTTTATTCGTTTTAAATTGAACTACAGTAGCACTAGTAAAATTGCTTACATACCCTACTAACTTTTGTCTACTGTGTGACAGAGTAAGCTCAATTAAAGCATCTCCGTGTGCTAAATTTTTTGCACTTATCATACCATACTCACTTGGAGTATGAACCATTGTATCCTGAAAGATATTAGTTGTAGCTGTTAGTGTTGCAGTTAGACCCCAAGATATTGACTGTGCTTGCTCTATGCTAGAGCCTACACTAGATAACTCTACTGTTCCTTCTAGAGCTTCTTTTACTCCTAGAAATAAGTCGCCATCTTCATCTGTTTTTGTTTGAGAAACCGAGCTAGTCAGAGTGACTGCTGTGCTATTATCAGAACAAGATGCAGTAGTAGTGACTGGGGGAACAAAAGGGGCTTCGCCAATGTCAAAAAGAGGATCTCCATTCAAAAATATACTAGAACCGCCCTCTGCAAGACCTTGAATTTCTCCTTCTGAAATTATTTCAGACAGAATAATATTTTGACGATCAGAAGTTGATGTTGCTTGTATAAGCACATCATTTCCAAAAGATGATTTTCTTCTGTCTCGTGCTGTTAATCCCGCTTGTGTGCTCATTTAATCGAAGTGCCCCCCTGTATTGCCGCCCTGTTGTGTATATATAGCAGCATATATATTTTGACCAGAGTTTATAATATTCTCCATTTCTGTATCCCCGTCAATTCCCTCTTGAAAAGGTCCATTACTGTTTGAGTCGGGAGCAAAATTAGAAAGTTCAAAGTTTATAGGCTGTCCTGGCACTTCTAGTTTCCCATATAGAACAGGTACAGGATCTCCTTCAATAATATTCTGTTCTTGTCCATTAAATAAATAAGATTCTTCCTGATCTGCATCAACCGAAGGATCTTGAGCCATCATTTCCTGTATACCCACTAACGCTAAATTAACTGCTAATCCGTATAGGGCCATTTGTATAAAACCGCCCCCAGCTATTAAACCTCCGCTTGCTGCTACTCCTACTGTACCTGCTGCACTGGTTGCACCAGCTGCAGCAGCTCCCGTGCCTGCCTGCGACACAAATAGAGTAGGAGCATAGAAAGCAAAGGCAGCAATTGCTACAGCAGCCAATATCTTTTTAAATCCACCTCCTGCTCCCTCTGGAACGGGAGTAATAGTAATGTCTCCTTCATGTAGTGGAAGTAATAATTCTTCACTATATTCTATTTCATTGCCTGCAACATCTATTGCAAATCCAACTCCTTTATCATGACAGTCTAATAGATACTTTTTAAGGCCTGAATGATTTGCATCTATTAGTTTAAATACATCTCGTACTGTGGGCGCATTTATGCTGTGCCGATGCCCAAATAGCTCTCCCATTTCTCCCTCTATGTAAACATTACGCTGCATATCTATATGCTCCTACTAACCATTTATGCCATTTTGGATATATGTTCTCTCTACAAGATAGTCTATTTTCTGCGTGATGATAAAAAATATCGTTTCCTAAGTAAACACCACAATGATTATTTAAATCTGAATAAATCTTAAAAATTAAAACATCATTTACTTGTAAATCAGTTTCAATATTTACAGGGTGTCCTCCCCAGTTTTTAACCATATCGTCATAAAAATAATCTATACCTTTATCCCAATAGTCTTCTACAAACATTGCTCTTGGAGGCAGCTCAATATTTTGAGTGAGTAAATAATCTCTCATTGCTTCAAAACAGTCTGCTTTTCCAAACTCATACTCTCTACCATAAAGTTCAGTAGTATCTATTTCAGGCTCTATAACTTTTAAGTCCATCTCTGGGTAGCTAAATATATAGAACTTTTTGCCCATAGCATTACAGTTATTTATGTCTAATTCACTTGGTTCTGCAGACTGATCTGGGTGGCTATGAACTATAGCTATAATATCCGAAGTTCTTGCTATTTTTAAATACTCTTGAGTATCTATTATAAAATGGTCGTTTTCTTCTGCTATATTTGTACAAGGAAACCACTTCTGCTTTCCTTCAACGACAGAAATAACACCACAGCCTTCTCTAGGGTATTCTTTTTTAAAATGCTCTTCTATTTCCTGTAAAAAATTCACTATCTAAACTTTCTTGTTCCTGGAAAAGCTCCAAAAGGTAAAACCGCCTTAGTTGATAATTCAGTTGAAGGTATGAAATCATTGCCAGTGGCAGTTGTTGCACCTATGGCTTGGTATCTTAGCTTGCAAGATTGTAATAGTTTGCCACAGACATCAGCTCTTTGCCAAAAAGAAGCTCCCGCTGCTGGAGCGTTATCATTGGTTGAAGTATGCGCTACCACTGCTCGCCAAACTACATTATCTCTTAAAACTATTGAATTGCGTTTGGTGTCTGTAGCATCCACAGTATAGCTTTGCCCGCTTGACCATGTTGTATAGACTCTTACCACCCTCCAAAATACTTCTCCTGCTTCTGGATCATTTCCTTGGTTAGACGCAGCCTTAGATTGATAGTATATATTATTTTTAGTAACAAAGGCATCCAAAGCATACGATGTTGAGTTCGACCAAGCATTTACTGTTCCAAGCGATGAAAGCTGTAATATAGGCTCATCATGTTCATTTACAAAAAGAGTATATGTGCTAGTTCCATCATCTATTTGTGCATTTCTTTTCCAAATACAAGCACCTCTCCTGTCGGACGCTACTAGCTCTGACCGAGCTCCTTGATATTCCCAACCACAATACTTTCCGACTACTGTTCTTGCGGGTACTCTAACTCCCGCAAGGTCAAATGGAGCAGCAAGTTCAAAAGTAACAAACAAATTTGTTTTTTGCTGTATTCTATCAATTATATAAACATCTGTGGGAAATTCAACTGTAGGGCTGCTTGACAGGTATTTCTCTAAAGTTCTTCTTCTCGTTAACCTTGACCCTACTAAATCATCTAGTTTAAAATCTGCTGCTGCTATAAGCTCGTCATCAACTGTTGCATCCCATGTTCCGTCTTCCATCTGGGTCTTAAATTTTGATCCTGTTTTTAACATAGACTCAACATTAGCAATGGTAATGGTAGGTCTGTTTGCTGCACCTGAGCTTGTTATTTCAATTCCTGTTAGTAAAAGAGGAAGAGCTATGTAAGTATTTCCATCGTAAGTTATATCTTCTGCGTTTTCATTTTTTCCATCATGAAAAAAGAGAACATTGTTTGATCCCTCTCCTACTTCGAGCTCAAAAAACTCAAGATATCCACTACTAATTTCTTGCTTTGCAATGTCTACTGCTAATTCTTGGCTCATGGTTCATACACCCTTCTAAATTGTGTCTGTATACTGTAATGATCAGAGTTAGAGTAATTTATTGTCCAGTTTTCGCACACAACTTTTACTGTTCTTTCGTTTGAATGTGTGAAAGTTAAAACTGTACCATTGTCGATTGTTTGAAGAGTATCAACAATTATAGTAGCTGTAGGAGACTGATTTTCTGTAACTTTTGGTGTGCCATCAACTCCTGTGCCCGAAACTGTAGCGCCCACAGCTATAGCAGGATTTGCCTCAGTAATTTGTAAAGTTAAACTGCTTGAAGGCCCCGCAGAAAGAGTGGAGGTAGTTGTAGAAGTAGAATTTGTATCGGGATACGTAAAGTCAAAAGCAGTTACTCCTCCTTGTGTTTCAAAAAAAGCTGCAAGATCGTCCGCATCTATCTTTGGTTTATTTACAAAAGTTACTTGAAAGCTCTCTACAACATTATTTATACCCTCTGCAAGTCTTTGCTCATATCCATCTCCAAATTGTTGCCTACGAACACGAGGAGTTTGATTTCGAGCAAGAGTTTTATCAGGTGTGAATAATTTGCCTGATCCTACAAATCCTATTGCCATTATGCTGCTCCATAGGGGCTAAGTATTCCGCCCGAACGTTTTTGATTCTGAAGTTCATCTTGTACTGCTTTTGCAATTAGTTGGCCCATTCTTTCGGCATTTGGACCATTTGATTGGCTTGAAGTTTGGGGAGCTCCTGCACTATCCATATTTACATTTACCGTAACATTATTTTGTTGTCCCATTCCTCCACTTAATTCTACAGGAATATGACGATTATCTGGAAGAGGAACAACTGCTTCATTTCCATGAAGAACTGCATTATACCCTGATTCAGGTCCTCTTGCCATTCCTCCTCTACTATAGTCTCTCATAGGTGAAGTGTAGCCGCCTCCTGCGTATTGTTTCTTCTTGTCCATAGAAACAACACCACCCATTGCTGCCGATATAGGAGGAGTAGTTCCTCCTCCACCAAAACCAAAGAAGGAAAAAAGACTGCTTGAAAGAATTCTTGCAGTTATCATTTCTGCAATTATTTTTGCAAGTTGTTTTAGTATATTTTTTGCCATATCTGCAAATGCTTCTTTCGCACTTTTCGTACCATCAATTATAGAAGTAAAAGCACCCTCAAAGCCTTGCTCAATACTATCAAAAATTGCTTGACGTCTCTCTGTCGCTGTAGCTAAGTCATTCATAGATTTTGCTTGTTGTTTTAATAACTCTACATTTATCTCTTCGGGCTCTAATCCTGCCTGTCTTTGCTCCTTATATAACTGGGCAAAAACCTTTGCCTCTCTACCAAGAGCAACAGCTTCTCTATCAAATTGTAAAGATTCTATTTTATCCTGATTATTATCTGCTAAAGCTTTTCCTATATCTTTTACTTGATCAAGATTTAGCTTAGCCTGCGCAATATCATTTTCTGCCTGTGCAAGTCCACCTGCATCTTTAGCTTGGGCTTGTGAAGTTGCAAGTTCAAAAGCGGCTAAAGACTCTTCTTGGGTTGCAGGTCTTCTTCCTTGAGTAATTCTATCTTCTTCCAGACCTTGGAGTCTTGTAACTTCTGCATTATAAGCTTTAAAAGCCGCTTGTCCTCTTTGAACAGCTAAAGTTTTTTCATCCTCTAGTATTTTTATCTGATCTTGTCTTCTTTGAGCAGCATTTCTAAAGCCTCTTGAACCTAAACCTTGATTATCTCTTTCTTGTTGTATTCTGGCGCCTGCAATTCCTGCTTCAAGATTTGCAATTCTTTGTCTTGTACTCAGCAGGTCTCTTTCTAGATTTAGTTCTATTCTTTTTGCCGCTATACGAGCCGCTTCTACTGTATTTTGTCGCTCTGCTAATCGCAGTCTAGCATCGGCTATATCTTTTAAATC
>MDTD01161581.1_pt1 | contig 10137 bp, 9 predicted proteins | sample 811221 | NCBI WGS metagenome assembly MDTD01 (sample SAMN05326646, study PRJNA326480) | marine metagenome | isolation source: seawater | place: Pacific Ocean: South West | collected 2011
CAGTTTTGCGACAGACACGGTTGGTGACGATGCTCGTGCTAAGGTCGCAGCTTTACAAGCGGGCGAGGTCGTCGTTCTCGAAAACGTGCGGTTCAACGCCGGCGAGAAGAGTGGTGATGCCGACTACGCGCAGGCTCTTGCGGAAATGGCTGACATTTATTGCAACGATGCTTTTGGAACCTGCCATCGCAAAGATGGCTCCATGTTTGCTGTGCCGAGTGCGATGGAGGGGAAACCGAAAGTCGTCGGTTTTCTCGTTTCCAAAGAGATTCAGTATTTGAGTGAAGTGATTGCCAATCCAGAACGCCCCTTCGTGGCGATTCTTGGTGGGGCAAAGGTTTCCGACAAGATCAACGTGATTCAAAATCTGTTGGGAATCTGTGATCAAGTTCTGATCGGTGGTGCGATGGCCTACACCTTCTCTTTGGCCAAAGGTGGAGCAGTTGGTGAGAGTCTTGTCGAGCCGGATAAGGTGGAACTTGCAAAACAACTGATGGAAAGCGGGGGCGATAAATTGGTGCTCCCGATTGACACTCATTGTGGCGACGACTTCTCGGGTAGTTGCAACAAACAAGTCGTTGACGCAGGTCATATTCCCGACGGCTTCGAGGGGTTGGATATCGGACCGAAAACCGCAGCCGCTTACGCGGACATCGTTCGTTCGGCTAAAACCGTCGTTTGGAATGGACCTATGGGCGTTTTTGAAATGCCGCCTTTTGATGAAGGCACCAAGGCTGTGGCGCAGGCTATCGCTGAAGGTGACGGAACAAGCATTATCGGTGGTGGGGATAGCGCGGCCGCCATCCAGCAGTTGGGTTACGCCGATCAGGTGACCCACGTTAGTACCGGTGGTGGTGCGAGTCTGGCAATGCTCGAAGGCAAGCCGTTTGCCGCCGTTGAGTTGTTGGATGAAAAATAACAAGACATTCGATGAGTTATCTCTCCTGAGCGAGAAGGCACAAGCGTGACGAATCCGGAGCGGATCACAAGCTCGCAAAATGCTCGCCTGAAGGAAGTACTCCGACTTCGTAAACGGCGTCATCGCGACCGGCGACAGAGTATTCTGATCGACGGCAGTCGCGAAGTCTGTCGCGCAATCGAAGCGGGCGTCGACATCCAAGAGCTGTACGTGACCGATGCGTTTTGGCAGGCGACAGAGACCGCAGGCTGGCGGACAACTTTGGATTCCAACGTACGAGTCAGCCTTGTCTCAGCCGATCTCTTGGATCGCATTGCTTATGGAGATCGAAACGAGGGTGTGGTGGCTGTAGCGGTGCCTCCGGCCACTTCGCTTTCTGGTCTCTCGTTGCCACCGGACCCGTTGGTGCTCATCTTGGAAGGAGTCGAAAAACCTGGCAATGTGGGTGCTGTTATTCGCACCGCCGATGCTGCTGGAATCGACGCGGTGATCGTCGTGGATGCGGGCACCGACTTATTCAATCCAAATGCGATTCGCGCAAGTCTCGGGACACTCTTTTCCATGGCAATCTGTGCCGCTGACCTGGATGAAATTCAACCGTGGTTGGCGGAGAGGTCATTGCAGGTGATCGTGACCCGTGTCGATGGAGCTGATTGGTACGATCAGTTTGACTACTGTCGTGGTACGGCGATTGTGTTAGGAAGTGAGGCCGACGGCGTTACGGAGTGCTGGAAATCAGCTGCCTATCAGGCCGCGAAACTACCGATGCTTGGGATTGCCGACAGTCTCAATGTTTCGGCGACGGCCGCGGTGTTTTGCTATGAAGCAAGTCGTCAACGCCGCGCCCTCAAACCTTAGCGAGCGTCGTTTTGTGTTGCGGCTGCGGTTAGTGTGTTCCGCAAAAGCATCGCAATGGTCAGCGGTCCCACGCCACCTGGGACGGGTGTTAGATGGCCCGCTACCTCACGCACGTCATCAAAATCAACGTCGCCGACCAAACCTTCGTCCGTGCGATTGATTCCGACGTCAATGACCGCCGCGCCAGGCTTGACCATGTCGGCAGTGATCAGCTTAGGCTGCCCCACTGCGGCGACGAGAATATCGGCCTCGCGAGTGATTGACGATAGCTCTTTGGAGCGACTGTGACAGACGGTCACGGTTGCGTTGGCAGCCGCAGAACCGAGTGTTGAGTCTCGTTGGACGAGCATCATCGCCAAGGGTTTTCCGACGATGTCACTGCGACCTACGACCACCACGTGCTGACCGCTGACGGGAATGTTGCTGCGGTGCAGAATCTGCTGAACACCGTGGGGAGTGCAGGGGAGAAAACGAGGTCGACCTTGGGCAATTCGGCCGACGTTATCGGGATGGAAGGCGTCTACATCCTTCGCGGGATCGATGGCGTCGAGGACTTTGGTGGCGTCGATATGGCCGGGTAGAGGCAGCTGTACCAAGATGCCGTGAACTTCCGACGATGCGTTCAGTTGATCGACCAGATCGAGAAGCTCTGCTTGGGTCGTTTCGGCAGGAAGCCGGTGCAATTGACTGTCGATTCCCACACGTTCACATGCACGTTGTTTGTTTCTTACATAGACCTGACTGGCCGGATCCTCACCCACCAAAACTGCGGCCAAGCAGGGGACGACTGAGGTGTCCTCAATGAACTTCGCGACCTCTTTGCCGAGTTCCTGCTTGATCTCGTTCGCAATCGCTTTTCCATCGAGTAATTCAGCACTCACGTTGTTCTTCCTTATCGCGGGCGTTGTTTCTAGGAATCTTGTTTTCGCCGAGTTTGATTTCGCAAGCCTTGAAGAGTGCGACTGTTGATCATCTTATCGAAGAGATGTGATCCACGTCACCCACCAAGAAAATCGAGTTGCAAGAGTAAATGCAGGGCGAGGCACGAGTAGACGCCCGCAACGACATCGTCCAGCATGATCCCAGTGCCATCTGGGAGTTTTTCAAGTTGCCGTGCGGGTGGAACCTTCGAGATATCGAAGATGCGGTGCAGGATAAAACCCACGATCAACACCGAAGGACGCGTCAGCAACTCCGTGGGAACCAGGAAAAAGGTAATGGGAACCGTCGCAATCTCGTCCCACACGACCGATCCCGGGTCCTTTTTCTGGAGTTCACGAGCTGCTCGAGTGCACATTGGAATTCCAATGGCAATGAGTCCCGCGATGATGATCGCCTGGCCGATGATTGAAGGAACCAGGCTGATGGCCCAAGCTAACGGCAAGCCCCATAGAGTCCCTACAGTTCCAGGAGCAAACGGGGAAAACCCGAAGCCGAATCCCGTTGCGATCCACAGCACCCAACTTTTTCGAGGATTTGCTTCCGTGCTTTCCATAGGTTTGCGTACGTGTCAAGGTTCGAGGTTCGTGGTAGGCGATGTGATCGGTCAGGGGGCAGTCTTATCGATCTTCGCAGCCAGGATGAAATCGTTTTCACTCAGGCCGCCAATGGCGTGAGTCCACAATTCGATGGATATATTGCGGTATCCCGCGATATGCAGGTCTGGGTGGTGGCCGTCATCTTCCGCGATCTCTGCCACACGGTTGAAAAAGTCCATGCCTTCCATGAAATTCTTGACCGTCCAGTCCTTACGGATGCGTTGACCACCTTCGGTCAAATACCAGCCATCCAGCCTTTCGAGTTGTTGCTGGGCTTGGGGCGTTGTGCAGGGTTCAACACCGCCTTCGCAAGGCTTACATTTTTTGCCGATGAGTTGTTCGGGAGCTTGGATTTCCACAGTCAGTTTCTCCTCAGATCAGATTGGGGATAATGGTGAATTGCGCCAAGCATTATTTCCGGACTGCCTGGAATGTCAATCAGACGATTCGGACGCATTGTTTTCAAAGCCCAGGGGAGCCGAAATCTCGATCATCGCGTCGATCACGAATTGAATGTGGTCATCAAGCGGTTCGCCTAAATCCTCGGCACCATGAATGATATCTTCGCGACTGACAGCAGCTGCGAAACTCTTCTGTTTCATCTTCTTCTTGACGCTTTTGGCACGCATACCCGTAAGTCCTTCGGGACGGACCTTGGCGGTTGCCATGATGAAGCCGGCCAGCTCGTCGCAGGCATAAAGCGTTTTGTCAAGTTTTGAAACTCGGGGGCAGTCGGGAAGATAATCGGCGTGCGACTTGATGGCGTAGATCACTTCCTTCGGATAGCCGAGGCCCTCGAGAATCTCCGCACCCTTCAGGGGGTGATCGGGCGGATCAGGCCAACGTTCGTAGTCGAAATCGTGGAGCAGTCCGACGATGCCCCAGCGATTTTCGTCTTCGCCATATTTTCGAGCATAGGCCCGCATCGCTGCTTCGACGGCGAGCATATGTCGCCGCAGAGATTCGCTGGCGGTATATTCGTGGACCAGGTTCAGGGCGTCTTGTCGATTCATGGAGGCACATTCGACGAGTTTGAAGTCATAGAAAAAGAACGCGTTAATTCACGCTTCTACCTCCACGTGGAAGACGTGGATTATTCGTTGGTCTCCGTCGAAGTTTCTTCCTCAGCCGGCAATTCATCCTCGAGGCCCGCATCCTTCAGTGCAGAATCATCCTGCTGCGGATCAGCCGTTTCGGTCTGATCATTAGTCGGGTTCTCCGTTTCCACGTTTTGCCGTTCACGCCAGGGTTTCTTTTCACGATAACTTTCGAGCTCGTTGGCCAGTTGCTCCTCGTCAGAATCCATTTCAACGGCCTTCTCCGACCACTTTACGGCTTCATCGAAGTTACCGAGTTCGGCATAGCCCGCGGCTAGCGTGCTGAGGATATGAGCTTGTTTGTAATCGGTCGCTTCGCAAGCACGTTCCGCGAGCTCAATCGCGCGATCGCCATTGCGCAAATCATCGTTAGGAGAAGTGGCCAGCACCCAGGCGAGGTTATTGAGGATTCCGCTGTCTTCCGGTCGTAACTTTAAAGCCGCTTCATAATTTTCAACCGCTTTGGCTTGTTGACCCAGGCTCAGATAGGCATCACCACGCCGACGTAGGACACCCCACTGATCAGGCTTGTTTTCAAGCACCTCATCGTAAAGCGCGATAGCGCGGGAGGGTTGTTTATCGAACTCGTAATAGGTCCCCATCTGCACCTTGATGTCGGCGTTGTCGGGGTCGAGACGCAGCAATTGCTGCAAGTCACCGATCGCTTCATCGTATTTTTCCTGAGCTGCGGCGATCAGGCTGCGAAGCAGAATGGCTTGTGGCATCTGCGGGGTCAACTGCAGAACCCGGTCGATGTCATTCTCGGCCAAATCGAATTGACCCTCGGCTGTGAGGAGTCGGGCTCGCGTAATCAACGCTCCGAGATCTTGGGACGAAACACGAATTGCCTGATTCAAACTGTCGATCGCTGCGGAAAGCTTGCCGTTCTCTTCAAGGATTTGGGCCTTCAGCTTGTAAGGAATCGATGAATTCGGCTTGGTTTGGATCACCTCTTCCAAATGTTCAAGTGCCTTGTCGAACTGCTTCATCTGTTGCAGCGTCTGTGCCACCGCTTGATGTGCCGCAAGATCATTTGGGTCGGACTCCAACAGGCGTTGGAAGTCGTCGAGGGCCTTTTCATTCTGCTGCTGACTCATGTAGTACAATCCCCTGACACGCCAAGCATCCATGTTGCGGGGATCAAGTTCGATCGCTTGATCGAAATCAGCGAGCATCTTCTCGGGATCTTTTGAGATGCCTCCGCGAATAACGTAAGCCTTGGAAAGCTCCGTTGGCTCTTCGGTCAGCAGTTCAATGGCCGTCGTAATAGCCGTCTGTGCTTTTTCGAGATCGCCACCGGTTAACGCCTGTAAACGAGCGATCAGAAGCTGTGCGCTTCCCATTTGTGGGTCAACTTCAACGGCGCGTTCGAGATGCTTCAGCGCGACACGGCGAGCAGCTGGCCATCTTGGATCAAGAGGGCGCTGGTCGAAGATCAATCGACTCAGACGCGATGCGTGTTCATAAAGACATGCGGTTAATAAACCTTCCGCATACTTGGTGTTTTCGTCGTCTAATCCTTTTTCGAGCGCCGATTCACAGAGTTCAATTGCTTTCTCAAGGTCGGCCATATTCTGAGCGGTTAGCTTCTTCAGAGTCGCCTCGTCCAGATCCGCCTGACCTGGGCCGTCGGCGTAGGCGGGATGGCCTGCCGCCACCAGCAACAAAATCAGGCTTGCTAGAATGGCAAGATAATTGGGAGTGGAGCCAATCCAGGAAAATGGCCGGCTTGATCGTACGACTTGCAAGAGAGGCATAGAATGCTCCAGGAAATACTGCGATCGGCGGGGTCGTCTGCCCGCGACCGCGCATGGCCGACGTCGTGTCTGGCAGAGTCCGTGACCGCTTTTGTCACGCGGAAAACAAGGGTTTTCCGCACACATCGAAGTGTTCCTGCACATTATGGTGCACTACCGCCCGCAAGACCACACTAAATATGCGTGGTTGACGCGAAGTCCGTACTCGCATAATTCCACTGCATTTAGGCAGAAACGTCGGATTGTGTCCAGCAACCGTCCACGAGACGCCACATCTTGCCATTTGGATTCGCATCTTGGAGAGACGGTGGCAGCCGATTCGGCCGGACTCCGTCGTAAGAATGGAGGGCAGCGAATCGGTGAATCGCCGCCGGGATTCCTACCGCGGTGAAACCGGGATGTCCTGTCGCAGGGAAGGGGCCCCCATGATTCATCGCCGGTGAAACGGCGACACCTGTGGGCATTTTGTCGTTCAGGAGTCGACCCACCTTCGTTCGGAGTTCGGGGGCGATGCGATCGTAGGCATCATCATCCGAGCCCTGCGTGTCGCTGTAGATGCAACCGGTCAAATTGCCCTCCAATGAGGCTGCGATCTCGACTACCTCGTCGACATCCTGTGCAACAACGATGAGCGAGCAATTTCCGAACGCCTCGGTCTGAAATGTTTCTGGTGCCCTTAAAAACTCAGAGCCAGAGACACTGAGCAGAGTATTCGGACAGCTGAAACCACTTGCCGCAGCGGTTCCGGAGGTCAGTGAGTTTGCCCCGGCAGCCACCAATGTTTCAATTCCCGCAGTAAGACTCGACTCAACGCTCTTGGAAAGTAGGATGCCGGCCGGAGCTTCTGCATACTTGCTCCGCACCTGTTCAACAAAAGTTTCACTCTCAGAGCCTTCAAGCAGGATTGTGACGCCAGGATTAGTACAGAATTGCCCGGTACCCATGAGCCCGCTGACAACAAAATCCTGAGCGATGTCATCGCCCTGTTCTCGCAAGGCACCGGGAAGAATGACGACCGGATTGATGCTGGATAACTCCAGGTAGATCGGTTTCCCGACGGCATCGGCGGCAGCCTTCAGTTTGAGCCCGGCACCTCGACTGCCGGTGTAGCCTGTCGCTCCTAAACGCGGGTCGGCAACGAGTCGTTCACCGTCGCTGTGGGAGGTTCGGTAGAGGAGTTGAACGGTTGCACGTGGCATGTCGGTCGCCTCGATGGCAGCGATGGCAGCCTCGGCAAAGAGGCGAGTCGTTCCTGGGTGAGACGAATTGGCCTTGCCGATGATCGGGTTGCCTGCGGCAAGTGCAGCAGCCGCGTCTCCGCCTGAAACACTTCCAAAGGCGAAGGGGAAATTGTTAGGGCCAAATACACACACCGGGCCAATGGGTGCGAAGTGGGAGCGGAGCCCCGCTTGCGTATCGATGTTGGCTGCCATCCAGGAGCCTTCCCGAGCAGCCGCAGCAGCCAAACGCAATTGATTGGTCGTCCGAGGTAACTCGACATCCGCCAGCCGTGGCGACGTGGGCAGAGCGGTTTCCAGGTGGGCCATCTCGACCAATGCCTCGGCTCGCTTTTCAATCTCATCGGCAAACGCTTCCAGGAAATCTGCAATGCGTTCCGGAGCCATCGACCGCAGTTGGCGGGCGGCTACCGTGGCCGCCTTAAGAGCCGCATCGCAGTCGGCCCAGTCGCTCACCGGGTAACTTTCATCCAGACTCGCGCCGGTTTGAGGATTGCTCGCGTAAAAGGAGGAAGAACTGACAGCTGGCCGCCATTGGCCATCGATGAGAACGGGATGACAACTCATGCTTGATTACCTGTTAGCTGAGGGGTATCGATTCAATTCAATCGAGACGAATTCAGAGAGACTGGACAACAGAATTCGATAGTGTACCGATTCCGTCGACTGTTATCTCGACCTGATCGCCTATTTGGAGTGTAAATGAGCTGTCAGGAACGATGCCCGTTCCGGTCAGCAGGAAGGCGCCATTGGGAAACGAATTGTCCCGGCCCAGCCAATGGATGAGATCTTCGAAGGATCGCGCCATTTCATCGATGGTCGTCGAACTGTCGAAGACCGTCGCAGTATCCCGGTGGACCTGCAAGCGAATCCCAATCTCTGCTCGCGTTGGCATTGCGTCGGGAAGCGTGATGCAAGGGCCGAGGCTGCAGCAGTGATCGTACACCTTGGCTTGGGGCAGGTACAGTGGATTTTCGCCTTCAATGTCACGGCTGCTCATATCGTTCCCGATGGTGTAGCCCACTAATTCGAGTCGCGAATTGAGGACGAGCGTGACCTCGGGTTCGGGAACGTTCCAAGCTGAATCTTTTCGGATTCGTAAGGCCTCGTGTGGACCCACCACTCGATGGGGCGTGGCCTTCATGAACAATTCGGGGCGGTCTGAAACGTAGACGCGGTCGTAACAGGACGCTGCTGCCTCGGATTCTTCCATCCGAGCCGCTTTGCTTCGCTTGTACGTCACTCCAGCCGCCCAGACTTCTTGTTCGTCAATCGGCGGTAGTAATGTTACATCCTGCAGGTCGAACGTTTCCGACTCGTCCCGTAAGAAATCGATCAACGAGTGCGGCTCTTCCGACTCGAGAAGTTCGGCAAGTGAGTTGATGTCACCCGATTCGAATCGGAGCGGTTGAAGATGATCTCCATCGGACACTCCGACCTTTTCGTGACCATCTTGGTCTTTGAATTTGTAGAGCTGCATGGGAGAAACCTCGGATAAGTTGGCAGTCTAAATCCCGTACCGCCCCGCGTGAGCCGTTTTCATTGAAGCCAAATCAGGCTGCAATTCCTCGTCACAGTTGCGGGACCGGCCGGACGTCCATCTTTCTACTCACCTCTCTGCCGTTCCTGATTCAGCGCACAGCGGTTCTCTTGTCCGCGCACAAAGAAGCTCGACGGGGTTAGCCGTCGAGCTAGGGTGGCTGACGGGGCTCGAACCCGCGACTTCCAGAGCCACAATCTGGTGCTCTAGCCAACTGAGCTACAGCCACCGTAAGTTAAGCCCGGAGTGTAAGCGGTCTGAGGCGATAGGTCAACGGCACCGACCCGTCCTAACTCATGCTTCAAATGGAAAAGTCTCGTCCACTTCGGCTGCCGACAGTTCGACGAGAAATGGCACTAAACGCTCCGTCACGAGCTGCATCAGTTGCCGCCCTTTTTCAGCCGTCGCTTGATGAGGGTCGGCGGCCCCAGAATTGGTCGTCAAGAGGTGCCAGGGCCGGGTCAAGGAAACCCAGCCTTCTCGCAGTGCTTCGAACCGCAGCGGTCGGGTCGATCCTGCATCCGCTGCCAACGAGCCGTCCGGGTTCGTGCGTACCAGGTCTGGGAAATAGGCGAGACCGAACGAAGTCTCCATCTCACCCGCATGATCTTCCGGATGGTCAAAGATTTGCTCATAGGCGCCATCGGCGAGAACCTGGTACCAACTGCAAAGAAACAGATGGGCCGGTGTTTTTCCGTAGAGCTGTCGCAAAAGCGGCTTCATGTCGTTGCCACCATGACTATTCAACAAGACGATCTTGTGAATGCCGCTCTTGACGAGTGACTCGACTAGATCCTCGACCACCGCGAACAACGTCTGGGGATTGAGGTTCATTGCCAGAGGAAACTCGCGAAGGTTCGTTTCTGTCCCGTAGGGGATCGTCGGTAGCAGAACGACTTTGGCCCCCTGTTCATGCGCGGCCTTGCAGAGATGCTCGCCGACAATGGTGCCCTCCAGCACATCCGTTCCGTAGGGCAAATGCAGGTTGTGCGGTTCCGTCGCACCCAATGGCAGCACGGCCACTTCGTATTCCTGCTGCTTGATTTCGCCGTAACTGGTTTCCAATAAATTCCAGGTCATGATGTCCTCCGTCTGGGCAATCGCAGGGATCGGATCGAATCATCATTGTCGGAGTTGTTCGCATCGCGACCAAGAGGGGGAAGCCCCATTTCGCGTAAATCAATTCCCTC
>MDTD01122894.1_pt1 | contig 10136 bp, 6 predicted proteins | sample 811221 | NCBI WGS metagenome assembly MDTD01 (sample SAMN05326646, study PRJNA326480) | marine metagenome | isolation source: seawater | place: Pacific Ocean: South West | collected 2011
GATGCGCCGCAATCTGGATGGACGTGATGGTAAGTATGCCTATCTGCCGAAAGAAGGCTTGCTCTTCCCTGAACTGCTCGAACCCGAACCTGTAGCTGAACGTCCGACAGTGATGACAAATGCTTCATGTGCTGAATTGGTCATGGAAGGCAGTCAGCACTTGCTCATCAATGATTGGATGGCAAGCGTTATGGGTAGCTATATCTACAAGTTTTTGCACAGGCAACCCATTACAAGCTTTTTGTCTTTTCTTAACGCCGATGATTTTGTGTTGCAAAGCAAAATCATTAATCGTCAGGAATTGGAAGTCTATCTGGGAGCAAGCTGATGGCACGTCATTTGCAGATCCCACAGACAATCCGTGAGTTATTGGAACAGGGTGCTCATGTGCTGGTCAATGTCAGTGGCGGCAAAGATTCTGATGCTATGCTGAAATTGCTCTGGGATGCCTATACCCTGCATGGCTGGCGTGGCGATTTTCGAGTAGTGACCTGTGATCTACAGCGTAATGAATGGGATTTCTCTTTGCCACATATTCAGAAATTTGTGTCTGAAACCACTGGCAAACAGGTCGAAGTCATCCGGCGTGAACAAGGTGATTTAGTCGATCAATGGTGGACACGCTATCGCACCTTACAACAGGAAGGTCGTGCAGATCGTGTACCGCCCTGGTCATCGGCATCAGCACGATTTTGTACAAAGGCGCAGAAGGAAGCACAGGTCAATAAATTCATCGTCAAACACTACCCGCAAGATGCTCTAATCCTGTCCTGCATCGGGATTCGAGCGGATGAATCACCTGCCAGAAAGCATAAGCAGGTCGTGCAAGCCTACACCCAATCTCCTACTGCACCGACGAAGAATCGGCATGTTAATCGCTGGTTGCCCATTCATGAATTCAGTTTATCCGATGTGTGGTCTACGCTAGGATGGACGTTGGAGCGATTAGAAGCCCTACGATCTGAGGTTAAAGCGAACATTCAACCCGGTGATCGTGAAGGCTTATATGCACTTCTCAAAACTTGGAACTACCATGCCAATCCAGTTTATGCACTCGGAAATGATCGCTGTTCGTGTCGGCTGTGTGTCCTTGCCAATCAGAACGATTTACGTAATGGCATTCTCTGGAATCCCGACCACTATCGTGATCTGGTTGAGCTGGAATTGACCAGTGGCTTCAGCTTCCAGCAGGGACGCTGGTTGGCTGAGATGCAACCCGATTTGTTGTCAGACGAACAACGCCAGCGATGGACACAACTGCGTCAGACAGCCCCACAAGCTTCGGTCAAAATAGCGACAAAGCCTATATCACCCGTACAACTCACCTTACCCTGGTAGCCGTAAAACTGCGTTAAACCCCTATGTTTTACCTGTAAAACCACTTTCTCTGTCCGACACAACTGAAAGCCATATCTTATGCCAAATCAATCCACGAATTTGGACTGGCAGCCTGCCCTGCTGGTCAAAGTCACCCGTGAACCCTTTACAGGCACACATTGTAGTTTGCATGTCAGTCGCGCTCATCTGGCACTGCACCCGGATGGTGTGGTCTTTTCTGCATGGGAGCTTCCCTTAGTCGAGCGCATTTATCCACGTATTCGACTTGTCGGGTGGAAACCGATGCGTGATGTGCCGTTTAAGTTACCTGTTCGTTTTCACCGTCAGGGTGATCCGCGAGTCTCTGCCATCATCCCTAATGGTACATGGGTGCTTCCTTATAATCACAATCGTTTCATGACCTTTCAGCAAGTTCAGATGGCACAGCAACAGTTGTTGGAAACGCTGGATACAAATCCTGATGATCCACAACTAGACTGGCGACTTCTGCACTGGATAACAACCCCGATTTATAAGAAGTAGCCCTAAATGCAATGTTTCCCACAGTTTACCCGACGGCGTATTTCAGCGTGAATGCGCCGTTTTTGATTCATATAAGCCATTGAGGAGAAATCTTATGCTTCACGACAACACACAGGCTCTCGCCCGTTACAACAGCCTTTTCAACAATCAGCACTATCAGGCAATCGCGGCTCAATTGGCGATTGGTTTACGCACGGAACGTGATTCGATGCGGGTGTCAGACATATGCAACATGATCACGGACACGGCTTTATCTCTCTGCCAACATAGCCATTATGCGGATGCCTGGATCAAATTGGCGACGATTTGTGGACAAAACGCTGTCAGCATTGTTGCTATCGACATGATCTACAATTACTTGCTGATTTATCAACAATCAGCCGACACACGGGCTGACGATTTTCAGATGACTGCCAAATGTCTGTTGAAAGCATATGAATCTGCTGATACGTTACGCGCCGCTGTTTCTTGTGCGAATGCTGTACATGGCTGGCGTGGACGGATGGCGTATGATTTATTGTCGGCGGCTGATTATCTGACACAGACAGCAGTTCAACTACTCAGTGATGGCAACCAGTCTTATATCCGTGAGAAACTACAGCACGGTATACGGCGGATCACCGGTGCTTTACATGAAGGCTTGCGTCACAGCAAGCGCCCGAATATGTTTAACTTTAGCGATACGCACTTCCCTTCTGAGCAAGATCGTGTGTGAGATTGCCTATTGCCAAGAACACTCATCACCACCATAGGCTGTTATTGGAAGTCATAGAATGACTTTCGGGTCAGATCGTTTCATCCTCGTCTTCAGTATGACGATACACCAATGCCAATCTGTTTGAGGGTATGTTCAACCTGATGCACAGGCAACCTTCGTATTCCTGACTGCCCTATTCGCATTTCTGCTAATCCCCGATGTGTCTTGCCAGCATCTATTCATATCCTGAGTTGTTAGTTGTGCCTCTCATCTGGCAGAGCCTCTGGGGATTGATATCACCCTGTTTTTCGTCTGTCTGACGGTAACTATGCAACATGCTTCCCGATCCGGTTTATGGTAGATAACAATCCTCACCTTTCCCTCTCTGGCGTGGCGCTCATCTCCTGTGTTATTCAGCGCCATGAAGAGCTGATTTACATTTGCCCATGCTAGCAGGCGCGTCATCTTTCAAAATTCTGAGAGAATTTCGCTTTACCCGTTTTTGTCTGGCTTGTGCCGTTTCTCTCAACAAAAACGGGTAGCGTCCTACGGATGAAATCTGACTGATTCGCCCGCTTCTGGCAGGTCAAGAAATCAGCATCGGGCTGATTAAACAGATAAGCGCAAAACGCGCAGGAGGTTCAAATGGGAACTCATATTGGTATCACACTGACCGGACACGTTGGGAATGACGCTCAAATCCGCACCGTACAAACCAGCACTGGTGAAAAACAAGTCGCATCCTTCTCTATCGCAGTCAATCGCACCAATGGTGGTGGACAGCAACAAACCCTCTGGGTGCGTGTGAATTGCTGGGATAAGCTCTCATCGGTGGCTAACAGCTACGTGAAACGCGGAGGCATTGTCCAGGTTACAGGAAGTTGGTTGCGTCCGAGTGCATGGGTCGACCAAAACGGCAATCCTCAAGCCAGTCTCGATATGGATGTTGATCGTTTGATCCTCTTGGAACGTGTCGAAAATGGCGAAACCGAAGCTAACCCCGAAGAACAAATTCCCTTCTAAGTTTGACTCCGCATAACATCCCTTTTGAGGTGGTATTCATGAGAGTGCCGCCTCTTTTTTTGGTTGGCAACTCCCCGACTCTCTTCATTTCCCAACAATATATCTTGTCGGAAAGTCCTTGCGCTTTTGCGGCGATACGTACATCGTGGATGTGGTATCGCCGTTGGCACTGCATGGCAGCAGTGCCGCGTCCTACGGACGCCGAACGCATCTCAGCTTAAACGATTGTCCGTCGGACACGTTTATGGCTGTCTCAGGTCATACCTCGTGTGAGCGTGTATGACGGGCTGAGATGCGTCGCCAGCTAAAACGCTGGCTCCTCATGTGCCGGAGGGGCTGGTGCGCCACGCTCACGTGACGCACCGCTGACCATGCTACTGCGTGCTGGTCAGCCTGTGGACGTGGTAAACCACGCCCACCGAACACACCTACTGTGTGTTCGATGCGTTGATAGCATTTGTCATGCTTCAACGCCGTTCATGTTTGCCATTAGCAAACATAAACTCAAAAGCAAAAGCATCACCCTGTGGGTGTAACACTACTTGTGATTGCCCTACTCCTCAGTATCAACTCTTGCATTACGTCCGATTTGTAGTGCACTCTCTTTGATACGTAAATCAATGAAATTTGCATCTATCCCGTCGCGTTTTGACGCACGAATAGTCAGTTGAATATCGACATCAGCTCCTGCTTCAACAAGTGGTTGAATCACACTACGGTAAAATGCCAACCATTGCATATCATCCAGACCTGTCTCAATTTGCAGGTTTCTATAAGTATGAGTCGGTGGCTCAGGAGTAGACGATGGCTGAAAAGTAGGTGCTGACGATGGTGATGTGATAGGGGGTGTATGCAGTGATAGATTTTCCCCATCCCCATTTATTGTAGCTGTTGGTTGCGCTATATCAGGATATTGAGTCTCATCAGGTGTCATCAACTCAGTTGCCAACGAACTACTTACTAACCACGCGCTCTCGGTAATCAGGAAATCATTGGATGAACGTTGTTCATTGAAGTACAGGGTGTCGAAATCCAGATTTTCCCCATCTCCAAGTCCGTAAGCAAACAAACCACGCTGTACACCGAATGCAATGGTTTGACTGAGTACATCATCACCAGCCAGAATAGGTAGATAATCATATCTTGCAAAGTAGTCACGCAACCGATCCACTTTTAGAATAGGCTCGCCTTCAGGCCAGATATTCGCCCATCGATCATTAGAACGTAGTTGAAGGAACATTGGATCGAGTCTTTCCAGCAATCGTTCTTCACTGTTAAGTTTATTCCAGACCCGCCCACTCAGAGTGTTCTGCCCTTTCTGATAGCCACCCTTTGCAAATTCTTCTCTTATCCAGAGAGTACGATTAGCGTCAGGGGCGACTATAACTGTGTAAGCTCCCCAGATGGCGGCAGGCAAGTCTTGCTGTGACTTGGCGTATTGGTCCTCAAATTCTTCACGCTGAGAATCGTTGAGTTTGTGGCGTGCTGTCTTACTGATTTCTTCTAGTGCCAAGCGCTTTACAGCTGCCGCCCGGATATTTTGTACACCGATGTGCGTGGGTAGCAGAAATACCACGGTATTGCTGAACTGGCGATATGTACCCGTCGCATTAGTGCGAATATTGTCAATGTAGCCCTCTGTCTCAAGACGGGTTTCATTGTCATCATTGGGATGCCAGTGTTGCTCAAGTGGGGCGATGACTAGTTTTAAACCACGATTATCGTCTACATCACGCGGTCCGTCTGGCCAGACGAAAACCCGTACAAAACGTCCCCGTCCTACCATAAACTGAATTTCATCAAGGATGACTTTCTGCACACTAGCCGTGTCACGCTTAACAGCATCAATGCGTTCAACCAGCATTTTATTCAGGTTTGGCGTAACTGACAGATAATATTGAGTACCTTCACGCACCAGGTAGAACAAGCGACGTTCTAATTTATCCAGAGCATCGGATGCCAGCGCTGGAACAATCGTTGGTTCCAGAGATGATAGCCACATTTGCGGTTGTGATGCTGTTGGGCGGTTCTCACCACCGGAGTGTGAATATAGAAAGACAGATGTTGCCAAGCCTTCTGCCACACCATATCGTTGATAATCACCACCACTCATTGAATCGACAGCTAATGCTTTTGAATCATTCTTGCCAGCGATGTCAGAGATAATCGCGGCTTCATAACCGCCGGGACTGTCCACATGGCCCAGCAACTCCTGTCGGACACGGGAGTCACCTAATGGTACATCGCTCGGTTTGATGACAATTTCATGATGTCGGTTCATATACAGGCTACTGACGACAAGCGCCATGAAGCGTAAGACACCGCGGGTTTTTTGGAAGCCAGCAATGGTGCCCCACCGATCACGCATGATGTCTACTAATTCGGGATGGAACGGATATGAGCGAATCATCGCCTGTCGATATTCTGGATGTACAGCTTTTTCCGGGAACAGATCAGGGTTCTTACGGTACAACTCGTCAGAGAAAATCTGCGCCAATTGTTCGTGATAGGTCTCATCGCCAACAGTCTCGAACAACCGCCGACGCAAAATCTCGTAGATTTCAATATTCTCTGCGACAACTTCTGTGCTTTCAACACGTTCCAGAATACGTTCTAGAGTTTCATACAGTTCAGCAGCTTGATCGCCAAATTGTTCTTGACGACTACTTGTGAGAGTCATCACCAGTAGACAATCAGGACGATTGCCCACAGCCTGACTGAGTGCCTTGAAAAAGGCATGCATCTGATCTACCAGATAGCCTTTACCGACCTTTACAGCAGAGGCTTTTGTAGAGTATTCCAGTGTTTCATCAATGAGAATTAGCGAAGGTCCAGCCAATGCCAGTAAATCGGTGAGTTCGGATGCACCGGGCGCCCCCTTACTCTCATCCAATTCGCGGATCACGTCATACAGTTCTGTACCGCCGAGCTGATAAGCAATCTCTCCCCACAGCGTGTGCAGGGTAACACCCCGTTCTGGACGACGTGGTTTTGCAGGGGTCAATGCTGTGCCATCAATAATGGCGACACTCACACTTTCTGGTGCGTTCTTGATCTCAGCTTTCTGTACCAGACTTGCTACCTCCGGGAACTTGCGCGCAAGCTGTACATGGTGCTTGGCCAGATGCAACATCGCCAGCATGGTATGCGTCTTACCGCCACCAAATGTTGTGAATAGATTGATAACCGCGTTTGTACCTGACTCACCTGACAAACGGCGCATCATGTTCTGAAGTTGAAGGCGCAGACCGCGTGTGAGATATGTCCGTGAGAAAAATATTTCGGGATCTTGATATTCATCTTTGGCTTTGTTCTGTTGAACCATGCCCAGATCAGCCGCGAAGACGTTCAAATCAAAATTGCCTTCACGGATGTCACGATGTGGCGTTGCAACTTCAATCCAGGGCTTGAGCGGACCCGATGCTGTCGGTGAAACTTTCGGACGTGGGATACGTCCGGTTTCTATCAGGAACAACTCAAACTGTGAAATCACATAAGCCGCCTCCTGCTGGGACGGTTGATAATCTTTATGGGTGCTGTCATTGCGAATACGGCGTAGTTGATCCAGCGCATCCACCGAGAAAAAGCGCGTGCTGACATTCGGCAATTTCTCGACCAGCTCCATCACGCCGCGCTCTTGAAAGACATTCACCATCTCATAAGTAGTGAGCTGTTCAGCTGTTTTGTTGCTTGCTACTCGCCCGATGACCTGCTCCAGATACGTTTTGTCGCCCTTGTTGCCATTGTTGTATAGCTCAAATAGCAAATCACGCAGAACATGCTCCTGAGCATCGCCTACAGTCTTGAGTGCCTGCTTATACATCTCGCCTTCGAGCAGCTTTTTCGCATCGCGGAGTTCACGTTGATAGTCTACTGTCATCGGACTAATTCCTAACTAAAGTCTTCATCGCTAAACATTTTGTTGCTGGTGGGCGCGGTGGGTAGTTCACCCTGCAAGAAGCCCTCATAGAGCTGTTTTTCTTTGTCGCCATCCGGCAAGACGTTAATCAGCGCCTGTGCTACTGCCCGCAGAGCCTCTACCCGCGTTCCAACATTGATACTGACAAAGCGTGTCAGTTCATCGCGCTTCCCTGCACGCCAGAGCAATGCCGCCCGATGCACCATATCAATCAGCGGTGCTGACATGCGATCTCGTGCCGGTTCGCCCAGTTTTTCATTATCTTCACGCTCATAAGGACTCAACAAGTTGACACTGCTACCGCTCTTTTTAAGCACACTACTGACATGCATGAGTAAATCCACTTCTGCACCTAGAGCCATCGCCAGACGCATCCCGTCATCGAATTCAATCTTGTTCTTGCCATATGACCAGCGATACATGATATAGAAGCGCGTGGGTGCATCGAAGGGACCGAAGGCGGCTCCTCCATTCATTACCTGAGACAGCGCATAGTCCGCGACTTCTTGCTGTACGATGTCGAGCAGTTCTGCCACCGTGACTACATCACCGCTGAGTTTACGAACTGTTTTGTACTGCCCGAATACCTCGACGGCGGGACCAATGGCACTAATGAAGAAATCTGCACCGCGAATGCCTTGCTTCCAAAAATAGTCCAGACGTTCTTTGATGCGTGCTTTCATGAGTGGGCGCACATCGTCGTAAATGCCGTCGGTTTCTGCAACGCGCTTACGACATACAATAAAAATGGAGGATGCAAGGGAAGCGTTGCCTCTTGCACGCAGTCTTGTTGACATTTCAGTATGTAATGGCCACGATGCAGTCACGACGAGTCCTGCAGATAGAAGACTGTTTAGTAAAGTTTCCCAAGCAGTGGTAGAAGTGTGGGCAAACACAACTGCCATCACCCCATGTGTATCTAACACGCGATTAGCTTCACTAAAAGCCTTTGTCATCTGCTTTTCGTAAAAGTTTTGGGCTTCATCACCCCGACGTGCATGTTCAATGATTTCTGACGATTTTGGGGTTAGTGGTGTAACAAATTGATCAGGATACAACTCCGTTAAACTACTACGCAGCACGGTGTAAAAGAAGTCAGCTAAGTCTGCGTATGGCACTGAATCGTAGTATGGGGGATCTGTAATGACTGCATTCAATCTGTATTCATCGTTATAGGGTAATCGAGTGGCGTCTCCGTTTATTAGCTTTGCAGGATTATCAGATGCAAGAGACGTATGAATAATGGTTCGTTCAATCCAATTGAAGGCGTTACTCCAGTCTCCCGATGAACCACTAAAAGGATTTGACTCCGCATAATCCCAAACCATTTGAATAGCTTGCCGGGGAAAAGTGTTACGCATAGATTCACGTGTACTATCCCATGTTGACACTCGACTGTTGTAATCAGCAACTTTATCAAGTGCTAGTGACAGATACGTAGCTACAGCCTTAGCATATTCCTGATCGGCATAAATTTCCTCTATCTTTTGCGCTGCCTCACTGATGATTTCTCCAAATTTCTGCAAAACAAGCATTTGCCTGTTATTGTAAAGCTCATTAAAGTTAAGAATCCCATACCTTGTTAAACCAGATATGCCACGTGCGTTGGATGATGGACGTATATCACTGATCTGTCCCACCATAACGGAGTCAGGATTCTGGTCTATAAAAGCCTCAAGCTGTTGTGTTGCCGTATGATAATTATCTAAATCTTGCTCGGTAGGGGAACGATAAAATTTACCTGTTTCATCTTCTGATACTTCTACAACTCCAATAAGCATCTGTCCCATTCTTTCTGCGACAGCTTCCTCACGGATATACGAACCATCTGCGGAAGTGTTACAAACGAGGCAGGTAACCGAACCAGACTTCATCGTTCCATTTGTTGGATCAAAATCTATTTCATTATTTTCAACGACAGTAAACTCTATAGTTTTATTTTGCGTGTCTACAATCGGTTTGAGAGACAGTCTTTTCGATTTTGTACGTGCCAGCCAATATTGACGCAATAATGGCATTTTTGCTTTGCATTGCGGGTTATGACAGGTAATCGTCCGTGCCCAAAGATATGCCGCAACATGACGGTTTTCCGTCGTCTTATACAGAGTCCCGATTTCTTCATATGCTCTCTGGCGTACCCAATGCCCCCACCGTTTAACATCCTCAGCCAGCGGATTCACCATCTCGTCAATGTCGAAATCGAAGGACTGCTGTTCGGGGTCACTGTCGTCGTTCGCATCATACTCGTCATCCACATAAGCCGCCATGTGTTCCACTGGCGGCAGGGTTCCGGGGCGTGCCTCGTACTCCACACGGGTGATCTTCTGCCCATATTTCTGTGGGTAAACCAGCGTACACAGCTCAATGATGTGCGCCACCGGGTTCAGTTCCACACCGTGCGCCTCCGCACCCAGCCGTAGCGCCTCTAAGCCCGTACTGCCCCCACCCATGAAGGGATCAAGCACCTTGGGTGGCGCATCCGGGTAGTGCTTACGGATTAGCGCCTGTGCTTGTTGAATGACCTCACTGTTGCCATCCTTCACGCTATCCCAATCACAGATACCGCCCTCCCACTTTTCTGTTTTAGCGTTATAAGTCCCACCAATCAGGCGGTGCATCTGCTCACGCTCTTCCTCA
>MDTD01175951.1_pt1 | contig 10136 bp, 3 predicted proteins | sample 811221 | NCBI WGS metagenome assembly MDTD01 (sample SAMN05326646, study PRJNA326480) | marine metagenome | isolation source: seawater | place: Pacific Ocean: South West | collected 2011
CGAAATGAATGGGTTATGTCTCACTTCCTTCAATAAATCCAACCCATTCATTTCGGGCATCACATAGTCTGCAAGTATGAAATCCGGTATGGGACCGTCCATCAAAGATTCCAAAGCGCGTTTGCCGTTCTCAACTGGAACGACGTTGACCCCACCATCTCGCAAGATCTTTGCCATCAGAAAAAGCGTCCGCATATCATCTTCGACAACCATGATGGTTTTGCCTTCCAGAAGAATCTGGTCGGGTGAGTTGGCCTGTTCGGATTCCTCGTCTGTGACCAGATCTTCACGTACAACAGGTGAGATTGTACGGAGAAAGTCTGATAATTCATTCAGCATTCCTTGAGGGGATTGTGGTCCATGCTCCATCGCCTGCGAGCTATATTGTCTGGTTTCAAACAATACCTCAGGGATAGGTTCTTTTTTGCAGCACAGGATCATTGGTGGTAGAGGTGCCTTATGGGTTTCTCGTAAGGTGGAAATAGTCTGGCGCAGAGCTTCCATATCATCCCCGTCATCAAGTATGATTACACTCTGATGATGCAGCTCTGGTTCGCGCAACAGGCCCTCCAGCTCTGGGAATGAGGACGCCATGGTTAAGCTGACAGACTTTATTTTGCCATTGCTTTTTTCACCGCAGGAAGCCTTGTGAAATTTTTGATTGGCACTCGCTAAAGCATTTTTTACTCGTGCTGCGAGTTTCTGGTCCTTGCCAATGATCAGTGCCTGATCGACAGGCTTGTTCCAGTACCGACAACAGGCAAGTAATGGGGCACCTAATTGCTCTTCCCATACCGATTTTTTACCAGCGTCAAATCCTGAAATAACGGAAACCACATTTTCTTCCATGAGTCCGTTCAGGTGATCGCTCCAGGCACGGGAAAATGCGGGGAGTTCCGGGTTGCCATCTCCGTTCTTATGAATAAAACTTGATCCTTCATGGAGCTTTGAGTCTGCGATTACGCCCAGCGCGTCCACACGATGAAGCAAAGCATCCAGTTCTTCAGGTGCTTTTGCCGAAATGACACTTAATCCCAGATCAAAGCACTCCTTCTGAATGACACACAACGCATTCTGGTCGTCTACCAGGATTGCGATGCACTGATCTTCCAGTCGACTTCCTGATGAAGCCTGCATACGTGTACGCTGACGTCCTGATTGGCTGTCGGAAAGCATTCGCTTTTTCTTCATAATAACCGAACAGGCGGCAGACTTTGATTCCTCACTATTTGTTTCAATTTTCGGTATGCCAGCATTTTCGGCGTCTTTCAAAGATCGACGTAACTCGACCATCTGGCTCAACGCGGCGGAATCAATTTCGACAGTTCCCTCAAGCTCCGGGCTGACGTATGGAGCTTTACGGGCAGTGACACTGGGTTTGGCTTTTGGGGTATAAGCGCTTTTGGGAGGAGTAAGGGGGGCCGGTGACAGCGAAGATCCTGGCGGTACGTAGCGTCCGCCGGCATCCGGCTGTTTATCAAGCGGCAGGTAGAGAGTGAAAGTGGAACCTTCACCATAAACACTACTTAAGGTAACCTCACCATCCAACAGGGCCGCGATTTCACGACAAATAGAGAGTCCAAGCCCCGTACCACCATAGGTGCGCGATGTACTGCCATCTGCCTGCTGGAACGCCTCAAAGATGGCTTCCTGTTTCTCGTCAGGAATCCCCAGACCAGTGTCGGTTACAGAGATCGCAATCACGTTTTTCTTTTTCAAATCGGGATGCGTCATCTCCTTAGTCGGGTCCGCCTTTCGGAAGGTCAGCTCTATTTTTCCCTTAGCAGTAAATTTGATGGCATTTGACAGCAGGTTTCGAATGACCTGTTCAACACGCTTTCTGTCCTGGCAGATTTCCTCCTGAAGCTCGGGGTCGACCTGCATGACAAAGTCCAGCTTCTTATCATCAGTCACATGACGGAACTGGCGATAGATGCCCTGGCTCAGATCTTCCACCCGGAAGTTTTCATAGAAGACCTCCATTTTTCCTGCTTCGATCTTTGCCAGGTCGAGCAGCTCGTTGATGAGCGACAACAGGTCATTTCCGCTATTGTAAATGATGCTGGCGGCTTCCTGCTGTTCTTCGCTGAGATTTTCTTCTTCATTCTGCGCAAACTGTCGGGCCAACAGCAGGAGGCTGTTAAGCGGGGTGCGGAGTTCATGAGACATATTGGCCAGGAATTCGCTCTTGTATTCATTCGCCCGTTCCAGCTCTTCCGCTTTTCTGGCCAGGTCGTTTCGCGCTTTTCCTAGCTCTGTATTGGCACGACTGATCGCTTTGGTTTGTTCTTCGAGGAAACGCGTCTTTTCTTCCAGAGCATCATTCGATTCAGCCAGCTTCTGTTGCCGGATGCGCAGTTCATCTTCATTTTCGCGCAGTTTATGAGCCTGATTTTCCAGCAGTTCATTGTTTTCAGCCAATTCGGTAGCCAGACGCTGTGATTCGGCAAGCAGATCATCCGTCCGCTGACGGTCACGAATACGATTAATGACAGCACCAAGGCTCTCAGTAACCTGACCAATTAAACCACGTTGTTCAGTGGTGAAATTATGAAAGCTTGCCAGTTCAACAATACCCATGACATTGCCCTCAAATACAACCGGCACAATGATCATGTTGCGTGGCCTGGAATGACCAATGCCCGTACTGATGGAATAAAAGCTTTCCGGTAAAGCAGTCAACGTTACCGGCTTACCATCCAGAGCACATTGCCCGATCAAACCCTCTCCAGGTTTTACAATGCGGCCCCGGACATTTTCACCCTCACAGGCATAGGAGCCAAGCAGGACAAGGTGCTGAGGACGATTTGTTTCTGCATCGAACTCCATGACATAAAACGCTCCCTGGCCGGCATTGACCAGAACAGCTAGCTCGTTCAAAACCGATTGCAGCAGATGTACCAGATCGTTTACGCCCTGAGTCATTTGACTGATACGAGCAACCTGAGCCTTGATACGCGATTCCTGTTCACTGCGTTCTTTTGCTTCCACCGCTGCCTGAAGCTGACTTACATCCACCAGCACGCCAACCATTCGTATCGGTTCACCCTGATCATTAACAATGACCTGACCTTCATCGTGCACATAAGCAAAAGAGCCATCAGCCCTGGCGACGCGATATTCAGAATCCCAGCGCTTTTGCAGACCTCGCCTGACAATACGCAGTTCAATTTCAACCTGGTCCCGCTCATCAGGATGAATCTGCCCGATCAGCCAATCTCCACTGGTTTCCTGCAACTCCATTCCCAACAAACGATCCAGTCCCTTCCACCAGCAATGGTTGTTGATCAGATCACAGTCGTATACACAGGCCACACGGGTCACCAGATCGAATCGCTCCTGAGTCAGCCGCAGAACATCATCACTGTGTTTGCGATCGAGAGCCGAGCCAATGATCTCGCCAATCAGCCGCAATAGTGTAATGACATCTGCAGACCATGGATGGACAGTATTGGCCATATTCAAACCGATCATACCAATTGTCCGCCCACCGCTTAACAGGGGGACACCAATAATGGCCCTGATCTCATTAGAACGCCAGAATTGCCGGTCTACGCTCGCTTCCATGGGAGCAGCTTTGATATCTGGAATGTGCAGGAAATCGCCATTGAATACGAGGTGATGCGTGTAGGGCAACAGATCAACCGGGACTTGTTGCCAGGCAAGACGGGTTGATTTGACGTTGGGATTGCACCACTCATGGGTAAGTGTCATGCAATTGGGCTCAAATTGAACAATAAATGAGCGATCAACCCCAAGAAATACCCCTGCTGAGCGCAGGGTGTTTCGAATGGAATCATCGATATGCAACCGACTCACATTAATGAAACCGGCGGAAATTGACGCGATCAGGGATTCTATCTCTTCCCGATGGCGGAGCTCTTCTTCACTTTTCTTGGCCTCCGTCATATCCGTAATCAGACCATCACTGGAAAGGGGACGGCCTTCTTCGTCGTAGGTACCGCAACCGCGCTCCATGACCCATTTTTCCTGCCCGTCTTCGCAGATAATGCGATAGGAAATCGCCCATGGGCGCTTAAAGAGCATGCAGTCCTTTACGATCTTCTCCACATTTTTGCGGTCGTCTTTGTGAATCAGATCTGCAAGGCTGCGTTCACCATGCAGGAAGGGATCTTCCGGATAGCCAGTAAGGTTGACACAGCCTTTGCTTATAAAAGTGAGTCTCGGCTCTTTTTCACCATCCATGAAGCATGATCGGTATGCAATCCCTGGAAGATTGACCAGCATGGCCCGAAGTTCGGCTTCCTGACCTGCCAGTTTACTTGCCAGATTGGTAAAGGTGTAAGCCACATTGCGAATCTCATCCCTGGAAATATGCAGACGTGTGCTGCCAAGCCAGGTATTTGCCAGGTCGATAACCTGAGTATTAAGCTCAACCAATGGCCTGGATATCAATCGGGACACCTGCCAGAAACAATATGCGGCGACAATTGCAGCAAAGATATACCAAAGCACAGTTGTACGAATCAGTTGCCGGGTAGGCTGTCGTAGGTCTTCACGAGTGACATAGCTGATCAAATACCAGTCCATCGATTTCACCTGTCCGCTTAGCAGCCAGCCTTCACCTTCACCTCCAAAAGCGGGAAGGGGACGATTAGGGTCGGGTGGTGAGATCAATTGATTAGGTTTGATATCATACGACGCTCCGCCCGACTGCTGAACGCCGTCCGCATTCACAATTCGATCAAACGAACCGTTCACCAGCAACACATTTGGGTCATCAAGCGATTCCTGTCTGAGATAACTCTTCAGGTTGTGGATTTTTACATCAATAGTGACAACTCCAATGCGCTTCCCTTCGTGTTCTATCAACCGATAATAGCTGATCGTATTTTCCCGGCTCCCCATGAAAAGATCTTGGTAGATAGACGTGAAACCTGCTTTTTTCTCATTCACAAGAATCGAGTCTTCATCCGGCCACCATGCCGGTAGGGAAGAGCGTTGTTGCCAGTCTATACTTCTGTCAGCCATTGCCATTCCGTCATCCCGATATGCAAAAGCATGGACGCCTGTATCAAAAGCTACCCGGACCGAGCTGATCACAGGTGCTTTCTTTACTGCCTGGCGCAGTTTTTCTTCAAAGACTTGCTTTGGTGCATCCAGAGGCAAAGCGGAAACCTCGGTTGCCAGAATATCTCCCGTAGCCATGACAGACAGCATTTGATTGTTCAGCTGTTCAGCACGGAGTTCCAGATCACGAGCCCCCATGGCAAGGGCCGCCTCTTCATCCTGATTGATGATCTGACTCAGAAGAAATGCCTGTATGCCGATATACACCAGAATGACCGGCAATGCCAGGAAAAGTAGCATGCGCTGTCTGACGGAGATGGTCACGTGTTTGTTCCTGCAAATCAAACGGTTAGAAGGTAGCAATCTGCGACAAGGGCACGCGCGGGTCTGCTCACCGCTGACCGCACTGCAATATGCATTTCTATCGAGTTCGCATGATTCATGCCGTCCGCAGCAAATAGCATGAATTGAGTATGCATCTCGTCTGAAGGGAAGACGAGATGCAGCTGTCTTCGGGTCGAAAATGCTTGCTTTTCTGACGAACTAACCTGATATTCTTCTCACCCCAATATGCCTCAACGCTTTATCAATCCCCCTATGATCTATCATGAATATTCTAATTGCTGACGACAATCCAGTCGCCTTAAAAGTTCTGGAATCGTTTCTCCTGCGTAAGGGACATGCACCTTTGTGTGCCTTCGACGGAAATGATGCCTGGGAGCTCTATCTCAAGGAAAAACCCCAGGTATTGATTTCTGACTGGATGATGCCTGGTATGGATGGCATTGAAATATGCAAGCGCCTTCGTGAACGTCCTGCGGATCATTACACCTATGTCATTTTATTGACAATCAAGGATGGCAAGCGTAATTTCCTTGAGGCTCTTGATGCCGGTGCGGATGATTTCATGACCAAGCCCTTCGATACAGATGAGATGGCGGCACGCTTGCACGTCGCAGAGCGTATCGTCAACTTGCAGCACAAAGTCAGAACATATGAAAAAATCCTGCCCATCTGCATGTACTGCAAGAAGATCCGTAATGACGAGGACCAGAATTGGCAGGCGATCGATCGCTACCTTGAAGATCTGACTGAGCAGCACTTGTCTCACGGAGTCTGCCCGGATTGTTACGAACGTGAAATGCAGCGCATGGGTCTGTCAAAAGGACGTATTGCGGTCGGATGAGCTGGTCGCCAGCCCGTAATCAATCCCGGTCAGGATTATACAGACGAACCTGACGTGAGTTGCCAGCAAGCATGCCGCGCTTCGAATTACGTACAAATTCGATGAAATCAGCAATCTGAGCACTGTCGGCATACATCTCCTGCATCATGATCAAGGCATCTTCATGTGCCAGACCTCGGAAGAAAAAGGTCTTGATAGCTTCCTTCAGACACGAGCGTTGAGTTGATGTCAGGCCGGCACGCCGTAAACCAACGGAATTTGGGCCGACAATTGCACCTTCATCTCCGACCATGCAAAACGGCGCAACGTCCTGCGATATGCGTTGGTTGCTGGCAATCATGGCAAGACGACCAATGCGTGCAAATTGATGGACCGCAACAGCACCGCTGAGAAATGCCTTTTCACCGATTTCCACATGTCCGGCAATCATGCAATTGTTGGCGATGACCACCCGGTCAGCTATCTGACAGTCATGCCCGATATGGACAAAACCCATCAACATGGCGTTATTGCCAATACGGGTAACATTTCCTTCCCGAGACCCACGATGAATCGTTACATATTCCCGGATCACACAATCGTTGCCAATTTCAGTCGAACTGGCCTGATCGTGATAGCCATGATCCTGAGGTTCATCTCCAATCACAGCTCCGGCATGAATCTTGGTACGGGCACCAATTGATGTATCACCACAAATGTGACAATGTGGGCCGATCCGGCACTCATCACCAATGGATACGGGCCCATCAATGACGGCAAAAGGACCAACAGTAACATTCTTGCCAAGTTTGACTTCGCTACCAATAACAGCGGTTTCATGGATCATGGGGGCTAACCTACAAACTATCAAAGATACAAATATGTGGAAATTGTCAAATGGGAAAAATCAGGCAGGTTTGTCTTTTGCAATATCATCAAGATTACGGGCACTGTAATCGCAATCTGGATATTTACTGCAACCAAAGAAAGTCCTGCCGCGCCACTTCTTTTCGTTCATTTTGCCTTTGCCGCATTTCGGACAGACGACATCAGTCTTTGCACCACCATTACCTTTGGTTGCAAGCCCCAGGCTCTTGGCCCGGTTCTCAAAATCGGTAATCTGTTTGGCATATTTGCCGATAACTCGCTGTAGTGCGGCCCATTGGCGCTCACTGAAAATCCGACCTTGCTGGTGCTGACCTCTGAGTGACTCCAGAAACTCCTTATCATCGTAAGTCCGCCGTCCACGCTTGGTCGGCTCGTCAAACTCTTTGATCTCATCAGCCATGGCAAATACAGCATCAATTCGATCTTTGCTTACTGCGGCTTCAGAAGGCTCTGCGGGCAGATCCACCTTTTCTTTCAACTCATCATAATTATCGAGTTGCTTACGGTATTTCACCACAATTCGCTTCAGCGCATTCAATTGTGCAGAGCTTAGCTTCCGTCCGGAATCGGTCTGTTCCTTGAGGGATTCAATAAAATTCTTGTCGTCGTAAACACGCTTGCCACGAGTTACAGGTTCTTCCCACTCAGAAACCCCCTCAAGCATGGCACTCAGCAGATCCAAAGTCGTTTCTGCCGGTTTCTCTGCCAATTGTTTTTTCAGCTCATCCATGGCATCCTGCAACTGCGAAGATGCGTCTGCATGATCTGCAAATAACGAATCCAATCCGGATATCTGATCCCGATATCGACAGACTAACTTCAGCAACGCTTCCCACTGACGGCCCGATACAGGTTTTTTACCTTCCTCTATCTGCTCTCGTAGGGAAGAGACATATTTCCTGTCGTCATAAGTCCGATTGCGGATCTTCTGAGGAGGGTTCCAGTTGACCTCATCAATGGGGATGGCATCAATCAATTTGAGGGCAACATCATCTCCAGGGCCATCCTGCTTGGCATTGGTAAACCAATCCGTGAATTTGCCATAAAATGCCTCCATCATGTCCTGCCATGGAATGGTTCCCTTCTCAATGTCATCAAGCTGGTCTTCCATCTTGGCCGTGAAAGAAACATCAAACAACCGGGGCATGACCTGCACCAGATAGTCATTGACCTTAAAACCAAGGACAGTGGGCACCATTTTGCCCTTTTCCTTCTCGACGTATTTGCGAACCTGAATCGTCTTGACGATAGAAGCATAGGTGGAAGGTCGTCCCACCCCGTTCTTTTCCAGTTCCCGAACCAGCATCGCTTCAGAAAAGCGTGGAGGAGGTTCGGTAAATTTCTGTTCACGGTCGAGTTTGGTCAGGTCTGTTCCTTCACCCTTGGATAGATCCGGCAGCGAAAATTCCTGTTCTTCTTCACTTTCGATATCCTGCAGGTTATACACTTTCATATACCCAGGGAAAGTGGTAATGGTGCTGGTCGCGCGGAAGGTATACGTCTGTTGGCAGGTGCCTTTGTCGTTGGTAATATCAACGGTAAGCAACATCTGCTTGGCGGGAGCCATCTGGCTGGCAAGGAAACGGTTCCAGATCAGGGTATACAATTTCAGCTGGCGCTCATCCAGAAAGCGTTTGGCTTTTTCTGGAGTCATGGTCACATCCGTAGGACGGATGGCTTCGTGGGCTTCCTGCGCTGAACCGCGGGATTTGTAGGTATTTGGCTTGGTAGGCACATAGTCTGCACCAAACTCCCTGTTAATAAAGTCTCTGGCAGAAGCCTGGGCTTCCTTGGAGATATTAACGGAGTCGGTACGCATGTAAGTAATCATACCTACAGGGTTACCGCCGATATCGATACCCTCATACAAGGCCTGCGCAATACGCATGGTTTGATCGGGGCTCATGCGCAGGTTACTGCTGGCTGCCTGCTGCAAGGTACTGGTGATGAATGGTGGCTGGGCACGTCGCTGACGTGGCTTGCGGGAGACATCAGTGACATGAAAGACACCGCGCTCAATGTCAGCAGCAGCCTGATTGGCTTCTTCGGCACTTCCGATGGTGAATTTATCCCCGTTGATCTGATAGAGACGGGTTTGGAATTCTTCGTTTTCTCCCTGCTGGCGCTGGAAGAATGCAGTCAGGTTCCAGTACTCTTCCGGCTTGAAGTTCCGGATCTCCATTTCGCGTTCGCAGATGAGCCTCAAGGCAACGGACTGCACGCGCCCTGCACTGGTGCCACGCTCAACCTTACGCCATAACAGCTGACTGACTTCAAAACCGACGATTCGGTCCAGAACACGCCGTGCCTGCTGTGCATCGACCAGATCCATATCCAGTTCGCCGGGAGCTTCAAAGGCATGTTCTACGGCACTGCGGGTAATTTCGTGGAAAGTGACACGGTGAAATTGGGATTTCTTGTTGACCGTCTTCAGGAGTTCATAAATGTGCCAGGCAATCGCTTCTCCTTCGCGGTCAGGGTCCGTTGCGAGGTAAACGGAACCGGCATTTTTGACGGCAGCTTTCAAATCCTGAATAACTTTTTTGCGGCTGGAAGTCACTTTGTATTCAGGCTCAAAGCGGTTCTTGATATCAATGCCAAGGTTCTTTTCAGGCAGGTCACGCACATGCCCCATAGACGCTGTTACCAGGTATTGTGAGGGCAGGATCCGACCGATGGTGCGCGCTTTTGCGGGTGATTCTACAATAACTAAGTCTTTACTCATGAACCTTGGAAAATGTTTGGGGGTGAATGAAAGAAAGGGATTTCAGGATAGAGGATGTGGGCCGGTTGAAGGTGAAATCGTCATCTATTAGTAAGTGCATATCGCCGACCTGGCAACTGTCGCACCTGTCTTTTCAGTTCCAGGATGGAAAGTCTGGCAAGAAGTGTCCCCATGCCAAGCTCTGTTCTGGTTGCCAGAAGATCGACTGGTAATCCGTCTAATTCTGAGCGTAGAACTTCCATGATCTGCAACTCCTCCGTTGACAAATCCGGGGAAGGCAAACTGGTGCCTGCTACTGCATTCCGGGCAATCTCTTGCTTTTCAGCA
>MDTD01001036.1_pt1 | contig 10135 bp, 10 predicted proteins | sample 811221 | NCBI WGS metagenome assembly MDTD01 (sample SAMN05326646, study PRJNA326480) | marine metagenome | isolation source: seawater | place: Pacific Ocean: South West | collected 2011
GATGTATTATTCCAAGTAAAAGGGATTATGTTAACTGTAAAAATATCATTAAGGACATCATTAACAGTAAGTGAAATTCCATCAAGAGCAACTGAACATTTCTCAGTAATAAATTTTTGTAGTTTTTTTGTAGTTTTAAAGGTTAATAATCTTGAATCAGCAACTTTTTTTATTTTTTCTAAAGTAACTAGTCCGTCAACATGTCCAAAAACAAGGTGACCACTTATGTCCTGTCCCATTAATAGTGATTTCTCTAAATTAATGAGGTCTCCTTTTTTTTTATTTTTTAAATTTGTTCTTTTAATAGTTTCTGGAGAAATATTTACACAAAAAGTATTTTTTTTTTTTTGAGATACAGTCAAACATATCCCTGAACACATAATTGATTCACCAAGATAAAGTTTTTTTAAATTAGTTTTGATTTTTAAAAAGTTATTTTTAGTATCAATTTCTTCAATTACACCTTGATTTTTAACTATTCCATTAAACATCTAAAATTCCGTATATATTTCCTTTAAAAGTTTTTCATATTTAACATTATTGTAGTATTCAATTACATCATTTTTGAAATTCCATACTTTTTTTAATATAAAGTTATTTTTATCTATATTTGACTTTTTACCAATTTTAACAAGTGTATCTAATCCATCTTTTCCTAAAAAAAAATTTCCACGAGTAATAATTAAATCATCAACCAAATTTTCTTTAAGAAAAAAACTATTTATTTTTGCACCACCTTCAACAAGCACGTTTGAAATTCCATATGAAGTTAATTTTTTAATAATATTTTTTATTTTAAATTGATTTTCATCTAATACATGAAATTCGATATTCTTTTTACTAATAAAATCTTTTTTTTTTTTTAAATTTGTTGTAAATACTATTGTTTTTACTTTGGGATTTATTGAAAATATTTTTAAGTTTTTAGACAAATTAAAACTTTTTGAAATTACTATTTTAATTGGTGAAAAACCCTCTAATCCTTTTAGTCTGCAATCAAGTCTAGGATTATCAACCTTTGCAGTATTACCACCAATCAAGATTGCGTCATTTTCAAATCTTAAGGAATGTACAAAACTTCTAGTAATATCATTAGTTATCCATTTATTTTTGTTTCCATAGATTTTTCCATCAAGTGAGGAAGCAATTTTTAATGTAATTTTTGGTCTTCCAAATATTCTATTTAAGAAATAACCGCTATATAAATCAATTGCTGATTTTTTAAGTAACCCACTAGAAACACTGATTCCATATTCTTTTAAAATTTCTTTTCCTTTTCCTTTTACTCTTTTATCTGGGTCAATAACTGAAAATACAACTTTTTTAATAGGTGTTTTTAAGATTTCTGAAACACAAGATTCTGATCTTCCTTTATGGCAACAAGGTTCAAGAGATGAGTAGCATATATAATCTTTTTTTGCTTTAAAAAAAGTCTGTTTTATTGCATTAAACTCAGCATGAGGTCTACCACTGATCTGAGTTTGACCATAAGAAACTATTTTATGATCTTTTTTTATCTTATCATATTCAACTATAACACATCCAACTGGTGGATTAGGAAATGTAAAACCTGAACACTTTCTTGCAAGATCAAGAGCAATTTCCATATATTTGCGATCAAAATACACAAATTAGTTATTTTGTAAATTTAGATTACTATCTATGAATTTTCTAAAATCGTCTGTTTCTTGAAAATCCTTATAAACTGAAGCAAATCTTAGATAAGCAACTCTATCTAATTCTTTTAGTGCATCCATAACCAATTCTCCAACAACCTTTGAGGGAATCTCAATTTCTCCTGAACTTTCTAAACGTCTTTGAATACTATTAGCCACTAGTTCAATTTGATCGGGGTTTACAGGACGTTTTCTACAAGAAATGTTTATAGATTTTACCAGTTTTTCTCTTTCAAATGTAGCTCTTTTACCATCTTTTTTAAGAATAGTAAGTTCCCTAAGCTGAACCCTTTCAAACGTAGTAAACCTCGCCCCACAAGCGGGGCAAAGTCGTCTTCTTCTGATTGATGTGTTATCCTCTGTGGGCCGAGAATCTTTTACTGATGTTTCGTCATTTCCACAAAATGGACAACGCATAAATTACCTCATTTAAATGACAGATGTGTAAATTGGAAATTTATCGCACAAGCTTTTAACTTTTATCTTAACTTCTTTCTCAACATTATCATTATCATCATTATTTTTTTCAAGGCCATCCAATACATCGCCAATTAAGTTTCCTATCAATTCAAACTCATTTTTGCCAAATCCTCTACTGGTACCAGCCGGAGAACCAAGTCTAATACCTGAAGTAACAAATGGGCTTTGAGGATCAAAAGGAACACCGTTTTTATTACACGTAATTCCAGCATTCTCGAGTGACCTTTCAGCATCTTTGCCTGTCAATTTTTTTGGTCTTAAATCAACTAATGTAAGATGCGTGTCAGTTCCCCCTGAAACAACTTCAAGACCTCTTTCTATCATCACTTTAGATAAAACTTGAGCATTTAAAATAACATTTTTAATATAGTCTACAAAATTAGGTTTAAGAGCTTCACCGAATGCAACAGCTTTAGCGCAAATCACATGCATCAACGGACCACCTTGTAAACCTGGAAATACTGCAGAATTAATTTTCTTTGCAAAGTCTTGATTATTTGTAAGAACTAGCCCGCCTCGAGGTCCCCTAAGTGTTTTGTGAGTAGTTGTAGTAACAACATCCGCATATTGTAGAGGGTTAGGGTATTGTTTAGTAGCCACAAGACCAGCAAAATGTGCCATGTCAACAAGTAAAAGTGCCCCAACAGAATCAGCAATTTCTTTAAAACGTTTAAAATCAATTATTCTTGGATAAGCTGATCCTCCAGCGATAATAAGTTTTGGCTTATGCTCTAACGCCAAACTTTCAACTTCGTCAAAGTCGATTAGTGCATCATCTTTTTTAACTCCATACTGAACAGCGTTAAACCACTTCCCTGATTCGTTTGGAGGAGCACCATGAGTCAAGTGTCCACCAGCTGCTAATGACATTCCCATAATTGTATCTCCAGGCTTAAGAAGAGCAAGAAATACAGCTTGATTTGCTTGTGAACCAGAATGTACCTGAACATTTGCAAAACCTGCATCAAATAGTTTTTTTGCTCTATCTATGCAAATCTCTTCAACAACATCAACGTGCTCACAACCGCCATAATATCTTTTACCTGGATAGCCTTCGGCATATTTATTAGTTAAAATTGTACCCTGTGCCTCAAGTACAGCTTTCGAAACGATATTTTCAGACGCAATTAGTTCAATTTGATCATTTTGTCTATGAAATTCGCTTTTTACTGCTTCCAGTACGGCTGGGTCAGTTTTAGTAAGACTGCTCTCAAAAAATAATTGTTCAGACATGTTATCTCCTTGTAAGTTAAATTAAATCACAAACATTTGTTAATCTTATTAAGTCTATTCGTATGCCTACCTGCTTCAAACGACGTTTTAATAAAACATAGTATACATTTAGTAGCTTCATCATATGAAATCAACCTTGACCCAAGCACAAGCACATTTGCATCATTATGTCTCCTACACAGTTTAACCATTTTTTCATTTAAACACAATGCAGCTCTAATTTTTTGATATCTGTTAGCAACTATCGACATTCCAATTCCACTTCCACAAATCAAAATCCCGCTGCTATAATTGCCTTTACTAATTTGTTCGCATAATTTATGAGCATAATCAGGATAATCTACAGAATTTTCACTTGATGTACCAATGTCATATAAAATATTTTTTTCTTTTTTAAAAAAATCTACTAATTTTTTTTTCAAGATGAACCCCGCATGATCACTTGCTATTAAAATTTTGTTTTTTTTTTTCATTTTTTGATTTTTCTTAGATCATTTTTTAGCTGGGGTGCGAGAAAATACAATCCAATTATATTAGGAACAGACATGGCAAATATCATTGCATCTGAAAAATTAATCACACTACTTAAATTCATTGTAGTTCCAACAACAGTGAAGAATAAAAAAATAAATTGGAAAATATATTGATTTCTTTTTGTTTGACCAAACAAAAATGTCCAGCAAGTCAAACCATAGTAAGACCAAGTTATTAGAGTTGATATTGCAAATAAACTTATTGCAAAAGCCAATAAAATTGGAAACCAAGGAGCTATAGTTTGAAATGCCCTTGAGGTAAGTGCAACTCCTTCAATTTGATTAGACTCCAAATAAGATCCAGTTATTATTATTACAAGCGCAGTCATTGAACACACTATTATTGTATCTATTACTGGGGATAATAATGACATAAATCCCGGATTTAAGTGGTTTTTGCTTTTTGCTGGTGCGTAAGCAATTGGTGCTGAACCTATACCAGACTCATTCGAAAAAACAGCTCTTCTAATCCCAGCTATCATAGTTCCTATAATTCCACCAAATCCTGCATCAGTTGAGAATGCACTTTGAAAAATCTTTTCAATTGTTTCAGGAACCAGAGTTAAATTGGAGCAAATTATATAGAGACAAGAAACTACATAAAAAATACCCATGATTGGAACCAGTTTTTCAGTAACTTTCCCTATAGATTTAATACCTCCTACAATTATCAAACCAACCACGAAAGCAAAAAGAATACCTCCAAGCCACGCCTTTCCGTATAAAATACTATCTTTACCTCCCGTTGCCTCAAGGATTTGTTGAAAAGCTTGGTTGGCTTGAAACATATTTCCTCCTCCAAAAGAACCCCCAATACAACAAATTGCAAATACAATTGCTAACATTTTTCCAATTTTTGGAAAACCTTTTTCACTAAAACCTTCAGATAAGTATCTAATTGCACCTCCTGAAACTGTACCGTCTTTATGAATAATCCTGTATTTATGTCCCAAGCTCACTTCAACGAATTTTAATGTCATTCCAAAAAAAGCCATAACAATCATCCAAAACATTGCACCCGGGCCACCAATTGAAATTGCTACTGCTACTCCAGCTATATTCCCAAGACCAATCGTTCCTGACATTGCAGCTGTAAATGATTGAAACGGAGTAATTTCCCCAGGATCAGATTTTTTATCATATTTACCGAATGCTACTTTTAAACCCTCTGAGAAAGCAGAAATATTTATAAATCGAAAGTAAAAAGTGAAAAAAATACTAGCAAGAACTAGCCAGACAACTATTAGAGGGAGATTATTTTGAAAAAAACTAATTTCCCAGAATATCAATCCAGTTATCGTATCGGATATTGGGTAAATAAAATTATTTATTTTTTCATCAAAATTATAAAAAAAGTTCATTATCTATCATGCTGTATTTAGAGATATTTTATTTTAAATATTTTTAAGTTCTGCATCAAGAATTGAATAAACATTTTCAAGAGTTTTATTGTCAATGCAGTATGGTGGCATCAAATATATTGTATTTCCAATTGGTCTTATTAAAAGACCTTTTTTTAGGAATTGTTCTCTTATTTTAATTCCTATTTTTGAGCCATACTTTCGATCCGTTCCAATTAAATCAAACGCTGCAATACTACCAATTAATCGAGTCTTAGAAACTTTTATGTTAGATTTTAAAAAATCTAACCCTTTTTTGTGAATTTTTTCTATTTGAGAAACTTTGTTCAAAACATTATTTTTTTCAAAAATTTTTAATGATGCTATGGCAACAGAACAGCCTAATGGATTTGCTGTAAAAGAATGCCCATGCAAAAACGTCTTCTTGAAATCTGTGTCAACAAATTCATTATGAATATTTTCAGAAAAAATTGTTGCTGCAAGGGGAATGTATCCTGCTGTAAGAGATTTAGCTATACACACGATATCAGGCTTTGTAACAATATGCTCCATTGCAAACATTTTTCCTGTTCTACCAAATCCAGTCATTACCTCATCGAAAATAATAATTATATTTTTTTCTTTAAATCTCTTAAGTACTTTGTTGAGAAATATAGGATCACATATCTTCATTCCTGAGGCACCCTGAATGATAGGTTCAATAATAACTGCAGCAATTTCGTCCGGACTATCATTCAAAATTTCTTCAACAAATTTCAATGATTCCTTTTCTTTTTCATACTTTTTATTGTCTCCTTCCCATGTTTCAGGAAATGGGATAAAAGTTGTATCTAGTGTTAAATCTTTAAATGGTCCATAGAATCCACTTGAGTATCCGACTGACATTGCTCCAAATGTATCCCCATGATACCCCCCTTTGAAGGCCAAAAATTTTGTTTTTCTTTTTCCTCTATTATACCAGTATTGAATTGCAACTTTTAGCGCAACTTCGACCGCTGTAGAACCATTATCGGAATAAAAAACTCTTGACAATTTATTTGGCAAAAGTTTAGTCAATTTTTCAGCAAGAGACGTTGCCGGTTCATGAGTAAATCCGGCAAATAAGATTTGTTCAATTTTTTTTGCTTGTAAATTTAAATCTTTTATAAGTTCTGCTCGGGCATGCCCATGCGTATTAACCCACCATGATGATATTAGATCAAGATATTCATTTCCGTCAATGTCAAAAACTTTTTCATCTTTTCCTGAAACAATTACAATTGGATCTTCACAATTCTTTTTTTGTGTAAATGGATGCCAAATATGTTTTTTATCCAATTCTAAAATTTTCTTTTTCATCATATTTTTATTAGACTTTCAAATCTTTTTATTGTTTCAAAATCTACTTTCTCTACTTTTGGCAAACATCCCAATACTATTTTTTTCTTCTTTGTATTATAAATTTTTTTTACAAATTCTTCGATTGTATTTATTACATCTTTTAAAATTTCACCAGTAAAAATGATGCCCCTGAGATCTACATCTTTTTTAGTTATTTCAGAAATTGATAATAATGTGTGATTGATAGTACCAAGTTTTGTTGAAGAAACCAATATCAATGGAAGAGAAAGTTTTTTTATTAAATCAATTACAAAATAATTATTATTAATAGGAACTAATAATCCACCTGCACCTTCAACTATTAAATTATTTTTCATATTTTTGTTTGGAAATTTTATATCATTGATATTAATCAAAATTTTTTCTTTGGTTGCAGCAAGATTAGGAGAAATAGGATACTTTAATAAATAACTTTCTTGATGTACTTTTACATTTCCATCTGTAATCCTTTTTACTACATCTGAATCGGTTTCACCATTGTTATTGTGACCGCATTGAATGGGTTTCCAATATTCTCCATTAAGTTTATATGCTAAACAAGCAGAAACAACGGTTTTACCGATATTTGTATCTGTACCTGATACAAAAAAACCTGAATTATTTTCGTTCATTTATTAAAACTATAAAACATGAAATAAAATATGAAATACTAAATGTTTTTTTTAAATTTCTAAGAAAAAAAAAATTATTTTTAGAATTATTTAATTTTGCTCCTACACCTATAACTTTAAGTTTGTTCAAAAATTCAAAAACATTAGAAAATTTTACAAAGTATTCTACTTCTTCTGAAAAAATAGTTTTTTGAGTTTTTTTTATATATTTAAATAAAATTTCATGACTTGGTAGTTGATTTAAATTAATTTTATGAAGATTCTTGTTTTGAATTTTCTCTAATTGTTTGAAACTTTTGTTATTTGGAAAAGTGAAACCAAATATGGTTCCTGATTTTGCGGTACTAAAAATTTTATCGAGAACCTTAAATATATCAATTGACCAATGAAGTGACATGTTAGATGTAATAAAATTAAATCTTTCAAATGAATCTATCTTATCAAAATCCTGCTCAACAAAGTTTACCTTAGAATCATTTTTTAATCCGTTGATGTTCAAGCTATTAAATTTTTGTCTGGCTTTATTTACCATTTTTGGTGAAATATCAAATGATAATAAACTCTTAAAATCTAAATTTTCTAATAACATTTTTGTATATATTCCTGTGCCAGAGCCTAATTCAACAATATTGGGCATTGATTTTTTTCCAATTTTTAAAACATTTCTCATTAATAACTGCCCAGCTAAAATTTGAATATCTGCAAAGCAATCATATTTTTCTGCACCATTGTTAAAAGAACTTAAAATTTTTTTTTTATAATTCATTGTTCTGTTTTAAAAAATTAAGAATTATTTTTGAAGCTTTTCTTGGAGATTTATATGGAAAGCCATGATCTCCATCAACAATCAAATCTCCATCTAATTTTTCTAAGTCTTTAATTTTGATAATTTTATCATCCTTGCAAAAAATATTTTGTTGCGGTGCTTTGTTTTTATATTCGATTTTTGTTAAATTTTCATCTCTTAATACATACAAAGAATCTATTAATAATTTGTTGTCCATTAATTTATTTGGTTTTTCAAACTGAACTCCTGAATTTTTGAAAAAATCATTTAATACATAACTTGGATCTAATTTAAACATTTTTATCATTCTATTAATTGATTTTCTTATATTACTTTTTTTGGAAAAGTAGCTAGCTGAACCACAAAAATTAATTAAACCATCAAATGAATTAATATTTTTTAATAACCAGTTATAACCAAAAGAATGAGTAATGAAAAAATTTTTTTTATTTTGGCTTTCATCAATACTTGGATAATAAGGATTGCAATAAAAACCAAGATCGAAGGTGATTGTTTCAAAACGATCACCTATTTCATTATTTAAAATTTTTAATAATGGTTTCCAAAATTTAGAATTAAACCCCCAACCATGAATAAAGTATAGTTTTTTATTTTTCAAAGGAATGTAATGCTTCTAAAAATTTTAAAATTATTTTTTTATTGATGTGGGAAGTTATGGTTAGTCTAATCCTTTCCTTCCCATATGGAACAGTTGGAGTCATAATTGCTGACGTAAAAAATCCTTTTTTTAATAAAACATCACTAATTTTTTTATAGTCAGTTTTTTTTGTTTTTATCATTGGAATTATATTAGTTTTTGAGTCAAGTGTATCGTACCCTAGTTGATTTAACTTTTTTCTGAGAAAATTGGAATTTTCAAGTAATTCTTTCCTTTTACATGATAATTGCGACATTATTTCGACCGCTTTGCTAATGGATCCTAATACATTTGGAGGTAATGCTGTGGTGTAAATAAAACCTGAACAATAATTAATTAAATTTTTTGCTATTTTGGTTGAACAACAAATATATGAACCGTAGGAGCCAAAAGCCTTACTAAATGTACCAATAGAGATTTCTTTTTTATTTTTTTTGGATTTTAACTCAGTAATTCCAAAACCACTTTTACCTAAAACACCAGTGGCATGGGCTTCATCGATATATAAATAACAATTAAATTTTTCAGCTAAATTTCTTAGCAATTCTAAGTCAACTACATCTCCATCCATGCTAAAAACTGATTCTGAAATTATTAACTTATTTTTTATATTTTTGTATTTTAACAAAAAATGTTCTAAATGATTCATATCAAGATGATTGTACCTAACAGTTTTGAATCCTGAAATTTTACAACCAATATTAATACTTGCATGATTCAGCTTATCACTAAAAATGATACATTCATCTGACTTTCTTGAAAAATTTCCAAGAATTGATGGAATTACAGAGATATTTAACTGGTATCCACTACCAAAGATCAAACAATTTTCGGCTTGGTAAAAAGATTTAATTTTATTTTCAATTTCCTCAATTAAGTCTAAATTTCCAGAAACAAGTCTTGAGGATGATAGGCTAGTACCAAACTTCTCTGTCCATAAAATTGATTCTTTGATTAGTTTTGGATTATTGGACAATCCTAAATAATCATTACTAGAGAAATTGTAAACAAACTTGTTGTTGTATAATATTTTTCCATGTAAATTAAAGTTTGATTGAATAGTGCCCAGAGAAATTCTCTTTAATTTTCTATTTTTTTTATTATTTGAATTAAATGTAAGCACAGTCTAGAATATGTTATTTCTAATTTTAGCAAAACGAGAGAGTAAATGAAACCAGAAACATTAGTTTTACATGAAGGACATAGAAGAGATGAAACCACTACATCTGTAGCTGTCCCAATATACCAAACTACCTCATATCAATTTGATAACACAGAGCACGCATCAAAATTATTTGGTTTGCAGGAGCTAGGCAATATTTACACAAGGATTATGAACCCCACAGTTGCCGTACTCGAATCAAGAATTTCTAAAATTGATGGAGGAGTTGCAGGTCTTGCAGTTAGTTCAGGGCA
>MDTD01153499.1_pt1 | contig 10134 bp, 8 predicted proteins | sample 811221 | NCBI WGS metagenome assembly MDTD01 (sample SAMN05326646, study PRJNA326480) | marine metagenome | isolation source: seawater | place: Pacific Ocean: South West | collected 2011
AGAGCGGTTGAATGCACCGGTCTTGAAAACCGGCATAGGGAAACCTATCGTGGGTTCGAATCCCACCCCCTCCGCCACTTACCCGGCCACCTTCCATCGGCTACTGACCACGCACAACGAGCACTAAGGAGCCGGGAAGTCGCCAAACGAAAATCGGTCATACTGTTCCCGCAGCCCGACACCAGCCTCGGACCCTGAACCTCCATGAAAGCTATCACGAACCGCTTTCCGGGACCATTCCACCGCCTTGCCCCGATCCCGTTTCGCGAACCAGACCTCAGCCATGGTATCAAGATAAGCCGCTTGTCGGGGACGCATCGCGAGGGCCCTTTCAATCTTCTTCATAGCGTCAGGTAATTCCCGGCAAGCTCGAGACGCCATCCATGCCGCACTATTGTATGTGTTATGTGCTCTCGGGTAGGCCTCAATGGACTTTTCTAATCGTTCGTAGACGATCCTGAAATTACGGTCATGCTCGTCTATCAGACCCGCCTCACGAAGAAGCGGAAAGTAGTCGTCCGCGAGAATCCCATCCCCGTTCAGGATTTCAAAGGAACTGCGAAAAAGCTTGTCCGCTTCTTCCTGGTTACCCTCCTCATGGAGCGCCAACCCCCGATAGAGATCTGCGATGAACCTTTTGCGGATAAAGGAAACCGGATTTATAAAGGTCGACCGTCCCTTGAGATACTGCATGGCGTCAACCTCTGCAAAAGCTGCTGCCACCCTCCACTGCTTGTTGTTCCTCGCCTGCTTGGAGACATAGGCGGCTGCCGTTTGCCAGTACCAGTCGTCAGGGACTCCCGTCATTACCAGTTTTCTCCAGTACTCTTCAGCCTCCCCGACCGCTCCACTACTATTCACGTCGAGAGCCATGCGGAGAAGTCGGATTGGCTCATCTAAGGAGAACGTTTCAACTTTCTCCAGAGACTTACGCGCATCCTCCTCGTTACCGATTCTCGCAAGCGCACCCCCGTAATAAGCCATGTAGCGCATGTTGGTGGGCTCCTTCTCGATCACTTGCCTCAGTTTAAGGACCGCTTTTTCCCATTCTGAAATCTGCCCGTACTTTGCTGCCAGCTTCTTTCCCCATTTCATTTCTGGATCATCCTGCGAAAGTATTTCGAGAAGACCTACCGATACCGTTGCCTCATCTCGGGCCTCCGCAGCCTCCAGAAGATCTCCTAGAATTTGTTGCCGCTCTTCCTCTTCACCGACTTTTTCCTCCAAGGTTTTAAGAGAGGCCCGCAGCTTCGTATCGTCCATATGCACGATCCCATAAAGCGCTCCAAGGAGGAGTATTCTCTTGGCTTTTTCGTCTTCGACATTCTTCAAGAAACCCCATAATCGCGGTGCGGAATCTCCCTCACCGAAAAGATGCGACACGACCCGCAGATCATCTCGCTCTCGAGAATCTGGGCTTAGCCTTTTGGATGCCACCAGGAAGGCCAGCTCATAAAGACTTCCCCCAAGGTCATTAAGGCGCCCGATAAACTCCAGCCAATTGGAAAATCCGTCCTTCATTGCCATCTCTGAGAGCCGTTCCATGATCTTAAGACTCATTTCCTGCTCTCCCCGGGTATGAAGAAAGGAAGCGATTGTAAGCACCTCGTAACGCTGCTCCTCCGAATCCGCCCAATCCATTGCCATCGCTTCAAAGCGCTCAGCCAGCCATTTTTGGCGCTCCTCCTCTACGCCAGTATAACCAAACACCTGAAGCGCCTTTTCGGGCTGCTCGACAGTGTCGTAGTAGGTAAAGGCAGAATCCTTGTTCATTCGAAATAGCAAAGGCAATCCCGCATCTACATTTCCGTTAAGAAGGAGTGAGAGAACAGCACCTCTCTTGTCCTCGTCTTCGCCATCTCCTGAGGCTTCTTTGACCATCTGCTCCATCAGCCGGTCAGCTTCTCCGGCATTGAGTTGCCATCGGCGCAGGACGGTCTCCGCGTGAACCCTGACGATCGCCGATTCCCTCGGTCGATCCATACACCACCGAAGGTAAGGCTCCGGATCACCCTCAAGCAGCGCCATCACTGCCATCACGTCAGAACGCCCCAGCTTCTCCGCCAGGGCCCGTGACTCGGCCAGCCGTCCCGCCGAACGAAGGAAAGCGAGCTGAAGCTCCGCATCTTCCCGCGTGGATTCAGAAACCTTACCATCCTCTCCAAGAACAATAGACCCGTCTCCTTTAGCAATTTCATGATCCAGCTCTTTGTTCATCCTCAATAGACACGCCAGACGTCGATTATTGTCTTCGCCTCGAGGTGCCAGACGCAGGATCTCCTCCGCCTCCTTGCGCCTACCCTCAACCAGCTCACGAAGCGTAAGAGGGAGTACTGCCTTTTCAACTAATTCGCCGCAAACCTGTCGCGCTTCCTCGCTTTCCTCGAAACGGTAGAGCCTGAGCATCTGCATGTAGGCTTCGGCATTTAAAAGCTCCTGAAAAATGGCCTTCTTAACCTCAGCTCCAGAAAGAAAATATCGCTGAACGAGCTCCACGATCTCCGGTGGGGTCTCCGAGGTAATTCCCGTCATGATGCGGCGAAGAACGATCCGCGACCGGTAGGAAATCTCAGGATCATCCGCCGCAACACCTTCTCTGATGGCGTCGATGCCAATATCTCCAAGATCCCAAAGACTCTGAGTCGCAGCCTCTCTTACCTTGAAAGAATCATCTCCCAGCCTGGTGACCAGCTTGCGGGCCTCCTTCAAAGCCAGCTCATTGGCGGAGTTCAATTTTTGAGGGTCAGGCCTAATGTCAGGCCTCAACCCATCACCCGGTAAATCACCCGGCAGTGGATTCTCCCCCTGTCCGGGCGCGAAGATAACCAGGGCCAAGCCGAAGACACCAAAAATTGAAACGAGGCGCAGTGAATTCATTGAGATGGCGTGCCTCATACCAAGCCACAACATTCCAGATCTTCAACCCTCTAGTCACGGAATCATTCCTCCGGTTATTCCCTGGAGAGGCAGCCAGATTCCCTATTTCCCGATACAGAACTGCCCAAAGATCTCTCCCAACAGCTCTTCGGTCTCCACCCTGCCAGCCACCTCCCCAACGGCATCCAGTGCCAGCCTGAGGTCTAACGCTACAAATTCGGGGCCAACACCACCCTTGAGCTGCCTTAACGCCTCCCCGAGAGCCCCTCTTGCACGTCGTAAACAGCTCTGATGCCGAGCATTTACCGCTACAGCGTCCTGCCCCCAAGTCCCGTCCCCCTGAGCAAATACGCCCGCGATTGCAGCAATCAATCCGTCGAGCCCCGAGCCGTCGGCACAAGAGATCTCAGCCCCTTCAGAATGCTCGTTCCAGTCAGAGTGTCGAGGAAGGTCGCACTTGTTGAGGACCAGCAGGCTGCGAGAATTCTTATCCCTTGAGCGTAGTAAGCTCTGCCCCCTGGGTGCGCTTGAATCAACAACCTCCAAAACGAGATCGGCCTGAGCAACCTTGTCGAGCGTTCTCTCGACACCTACCCGTTCTAGCTCATCAACCGCCTTTCGATGCCCTGCGGTGTCGATCAAACGAACCGGGAACCCTCCCAAGCTGACCACTTCCTCTACAGTATCACGGGTCGTCCCGGCAATATCGCTGACAATGGCCCTTTCCTGCCCAAGAAGAATATTCAGCAGGCTGGATTTACCGACGTTGGGTTCCCCGTAAATGACCACTCTGGCTCCCTCCCGTAGGATTCTGCCCTGTTCGGCAGTGGCGAGCATTAACTCAATTCGGCTCTGGACGGCTTCAAGCTGACCGACAAGCGCCTCGCCGGTTTTAGGGGTGATATCCTCATCGGGAAAATCGATGTATGCTTCAAGATGAGCAACGATTTGCAGGAGTGACCCCCGAATGTCCTCGGTCTCCATTCCGATTTTTCCGCCAAGTTGCTGCTGAGCGGCCCGGAGCGCCAGATCCGTCTGGGCCCCGATCACATCCATGACGGCCTCCGCTTGGGTTAAATCGATTTTTCCATTCAGGAAAGCCCTCTGGGTGAATTCTCCTGCCATCGCGGACCTTGCTCCACACTCGAGTAGACGATCTAGAGCACGTTGCACGACCAATACTCCGCCGTGACAACTTATCTCGACGAGGTTTTCCCCAGTATAACTGTGGGGTCGGCGAAAGACGGTCACGAGGACCTCGTCGATGACATCTCCTTCCGACGAACGAAGTGCTGCCCTCTTAACTGTCCTTGCTTCCTGCCGCTCACAGTCGGTCCGAAGCGCTTTCCCGGCAATAGCGTGGGAGTCTTCGCCTGTTAGCCGTATCAGAGCAATCGCTCCCGGCCCAAAAGGGGTCGCCTGCGCCGCAATGGTCTCATTCACTGGTTTTCTGGAAACTCCGGCTGGGGGCGTGACTCAGCCGGCATCGCCGAGACGTCCCTTTCGTGGGCGGCCTCGCCATCAATCACACCAACATTATTTCCCACACCTTCTCGATATGATACGGGTCGAGACTCTACTTCGGGGCGCGCGTCTTTCAGCGGAGTGACTACAGTCGGACTTGGCACCTTTCTCGGAGTAGCGTTTCCAACCTCACCACCAAGACCAAGAAACTCCCAACAGACAATTTCATCCAAGGTGATCCTGCTCTCCTCCTCATCGGTCCAACGCAACCTTACAGTCGCATAGCGATTCTGGTCCCGTTTCCCGGGAATATTTATCCATGCCACATCCGAGAGGATCTGCCCATTCGCTTCAGCGTTAGGAACCGTGACGGTAACCCGGTCATGCCCGAAGGCTGGATCACTGAACCGAAAGAATCTTACACCTTCCGAAGCTTCAGTTGAGAGGCCGAGAGGCAGGGCCTCTCTGACCATAAGGCGGAAGACTCCCTCGCTCCCAGGTCGAGGAGTATTAATAAAGTGCTTGAAAAGTCGATACTTGGTCTGGGTGTAGACATGCCAGTCGAGAAGAAGCTTTTCATCCTTCTCTTTGAAGAAGCTCATAACCCGGACTGGCTCTGCCGAAAACCGCTCCTTTGAAGCGAGAGCAGAAAGGAGGAGATCCGGTTCTTCTACACCCTGCTGCACCTCAAGGGTAGCCACCGGGCGGAAAAAATCAGACATCTGGATCTGCGATGACCTTTCAAACCTCATTAGAAACAATCCTCTCCGGCGGTCCGCGATATCCAGCTGCTGGAAAACGAAGCTCTCCGCTGGAGTATCTGACTCGTCTACCTCCTCAGCTCCCGCATAGAATCTCTCCATTTCATCAAGAATATCGACACCGTTAATGACATAGTTGGATTTCGCTTTCGCACTCCTTGCGCCAAGAAATCCTCGAAGAGATTCAGCGGCTTTGATTTTCCACCCTTCCCCGATAAAATCTTCCCTCGTAAGCACCGACTTTTGAGGCTCAGGGAGATCCTCTTTATCATGGGTAGGCTTCTCAAGAGCTGGAACAAGGCCACCCGCTTCGTTGTTGTTCAGAAAAACCAGTGACGCAAGAGCACCTGCCACCATCACCAAGGCGCCCAGGAAAACAAGAATTGGATGACCTCTTTTCTTTTGCCGGGGAGCCTGCCTTCCAAACCCGTGCACACTGTGGTACTCCGGCTCAGATATATCTTCGAGAGAAGACGCCTCAAGGCCTTCCGTATCCTTCTCCTTCTCTACTTCTGAGCCACGCAAAGACGGCGCCTTACGTGCAAGTGTTTCCGGAAAGACCTCTGGCGGAGGAGGAGACAACACGCTCGTCCCGCAATGCGGACAAGGCGCGGTTGTCGGAGGCAGATCAAAAGGAATCTCAATTTCACCACGACAGGAATCGCAATGAAACCTCCGGGCCGCCGGAGCAGTGATACGGGACATCTAATTATTAAGAACTCTTAAAAGAGTAATTAGGAGTTCGCCCTCTGTCAACCCGTGAAGGCCTGTTCCTCAACCCTCGAGAACCTCGTCCAGCACTTCGATACAACGCTCGTTCTCCTCTTTGGTCCCAACGGAGATTCTTACCCATCCGGGTAATTTATAGCCCCGCATTGCTCGCACAATGACCCCACGAGAAAGCATTCCGGCAAAGACGGCATCCCCGTCGCCAACCTCAACGAGGACGAAGTTTGCCTTACTTTCAACGTAGCGCAGCCCTCGCTGATCGAAACTTTCCTCAAAAAAAGCGAGGCCCTTTGCATTGTTCTCCACCGTCCTGCTCACATGTTCGTTATCAACGAGGGCGGCAAGTGCTCCCGCCTGCGCAATGGCATTGGCATTGAAAGGCTGCCTCGCCCGGTTAAGCAAATCCGCTATCGCTACGGGGGCGATTCCATATCCAATCCGCAGAGCAGCTAACCCCTGAGCCTTGGAAAACGTCCTCATTACACATACGTTTTTCCCCTTTCTGACCTGTCCGATGGTATCCGGTGGTTCTTCAAGAAATTCATAATAAGCCTCATCAAAAACCGCGATGACGTGGTCGGGAATTCTATCCAGAAAGCGCTCTATCATTACGCCGTCCACCATGGTTCCAGTTGGGTTGTTTGGATTAGCAATGAAGACGAGACGGGTATCATCCGTGATGGCATCAGCCATCGCGTCAAGATCATGGATAAATCCAGGATCCGGAACCTCTTTGTATTTTGCGCCAAAGAGCTTTGCCATTAAGCGGTAAACCACGAAGGCGTGCTCAGCGGCTACGAGAGAGGTCTGCTCATTCAAAAAACAATGACAAAGAAGCTCGATGATTTCGTTCGATCCGTTGCCGAGCACCACATTTGCCATTTCAACACCATGCTTTTCAGCGATCGCTCGGCGAAGTTCCCAGCCACCACCGTCAGGGTAAAGTTGTCCCTGTTCGATAGCTGCGTGCATCGCTTCTTTTGCTCGCGGTGATGGACCAAGAGGATTTTCATTGCTCGCAAGCTTAACGATATCCTGAGGGCGAAGTCCTATCTCACGGGCGGTTTCCTCCACCGGCTTTCCAGGCTCGTAGGCAGCTAGGTCGCATACGAATTGATTGGCGGCGCGCTGAATGGACATGTGTTGAGTCTGAATCTCCTGAGGTTGATATTAAGTGCTAAAAATCCTCAACCGGCCCTTTTGCCGTATAAATCGAGGCTATTCCCTGAGTCAAAGGCTTCCAGGTCTGTTCACGCAGTCCAGCCTCCCCAAATAGGTCAAGCATCGCCTCCCCACTTGGGAAACGCTCAACCGATCCGGCGAGATAATCATACGCATCCCTCTGCCCTGTGAGGATCCCGGCAATTCTCGGAAGGATCTTGTTAAGGTAATACGCGTAGGGACGGCGAAGAACCCCCTCAGGGAGGGAAAAATCCAACACGAGGACAAAGCCAGATGGCCGAACCACTCTGCTCATCTCCTGAAGCCCTTTTTTCCAATCACTCATATTACGCAGACCAAACGCAACCGTCACCGCATCAAAGCTGTCATCAGCAAAAGGGAGATTCAGGCCGTCTGCAACCAAGCTTTTTTTCAAACCCCGGTCCCGGGCCAGCTCAAGCATTTCTTCACAAAAATCGGCTCCCGTTACCTCGGCGTAGGGACAGGCGCGCTGTAACTCGAGCGCCAGATCTCCAGTTCCGGTTGCAACATCGAGAATACGGCTTGGCTTGTGCCCGGCAACCAGCCGCCCCACTTTCCTTCTCCAAAGGATATCCGTGCCCATACTCAGAACGTGATTGGCGAGAGAGTATCTCTTGCAAATCCGAGCAAAAGCGCCTCTTACATATTCTGGATCCTGAACCTCTGTTTTTTCCATTGTTAAGTTTACCCGATCTGCCAGCCAAATCCCTGAGATTGCCTATTACGGATCAGGCAATAGATCCCCATACACGCCTGGATTACTCCCCGGAATTTCGAATGCTCCGCATGCTCTTTCGTAGAACTCCTTGGGCCCCACACCACCGATAACGGCATATGCATACCCCTCACTCCGCATTGCCTCGAGGGCCTTAAAAAGCAAAGCGGTTCCCAACCCTGAACCTCGCTCGGACTCTTTAACTCCGGTGGGACCAAAATAACCTTTGCAGGTAGTCTCGTAGCACGAAAACCCAAGGATCTCACTATCAAGCGTAGCAACGTAAGAGCTTACTGGCTGTCTACCGAGTGCCACTTTTACCTCGCTTACCCACTTTGGAGAGAAGTGCGTCCCAACCCAATCGGCCAGAACATGGCGCTCGTAGGCCATCGGTCTACGAAGAATTACCCCTCTGGCCTCCACGCTCCTGTAGACCTCCGAAGAGTCCGGGAGGTCGTAAAGGCGAACCAGCATATCGGTCATGCGTCAATATTACGCTCTGACACACCGAGAGCAACTGGCAATCATGGAGATCCCGCTCAAGAACCCCCGAGGATCCTTCATGAATTGACCTTGAGACTGGGAGATGAGAATTGACTTCAGAACAAATAGATTCGCTCTCTACGTCTTAGATTCAAAATCCGATGCACAGCCTCACGTTTATTCTCGCTGTCGCCCTGCTCATTCTCGGTCTGACGGGACTGCTCGATACAACCTCCGCCGCCGAGATCCAGAAGCGAGCAAGCCCCGGGCTTTTTTTCGGAGGATCCATCCTCATCGCTTCTCTCTACGCTTTCCGGGAACGGCGGCATGGAATGGCTGCCGCTTCGTTCCTAGCCTTTGTTGCCTTGCTGACGAGTGTAGCACCAGCCTTAAAGCCCATTTACCGTGGCACCTATGACTGGCTCCTCGTTGAGCACCGTCAGCCCACAATAATCATGCTCGCATCAGCGCTTTACCTCAGCGCGGCCTTCACATCCTGGAAGCGTAGCCGCCGAGCCATGGCGATAAAGAGCCTTGAGGGAGCACCGCCCGAAAACGACTCTCATTGAAGAGCATCCTGAGCGCTTTCTTAGACGGTCATTAACTCCTGCTCTTTCTCGGCCAGCTTTCCGTCAATCTCCTTGACGTACTGGTCCGTGAGTTCCTGAACCTCGGATTCGAAATCGCGAGCCTGATCCTCGGTCAGAATATTCTCTGTCTTCATCGCCTTCGCCGCATCCATTCCATCCTTCCGACTGGCTCTCACTCTAATCCGGCATTCTTCTGCCATATTTCTGATCACCTTGACGAATTCGACCCTCCGCTCCTCTGTCAGCTCTGGTATCGGCAATCTGATCACCTTTCCATCACTGACAGGATTGAGACCCAGCTTGCCATTTTCTCGAATGGCTCTCTCAATATCTGCTGTCACGCTCGGATCAAAAGGCTGCACCATGATAGTGCGCGCCTCAGGTGTCGTGATCACCGCAAGTTCCTTAAGTCTCATATTGCTTGCGTAAGATTCAACGTGAACTTCAAGGTTTTCCACCAGACTGGGCGAAGCCTTACCGGTTCTCACCCCAAGGAATTCCTGTAGCATATGCTCCACCGCCTTGGCCATTGAGGAGTTTACCTCCTGTTTACTCGTTTCCTGATCCATTGTGTCTGATTTATTGTATTCTTCCCGGTATCCTACCCGCCACAGACCACTGTGCCAAGCTCTTCACCGCGGAGTGCCCGTTCAATATTACCGGACTCTCCAAGATCAAAGACGATGATTGGCATGTTATTATCCATACAGAGACTGAATGCCGTGGAGTCCATCACCTCCAAGCGATCAGAGATACATTCGTGAAACGTCACGCGGTCGTATCTTTCGGCCCGCGGATCTTTTTTGGGATCAGCGGTGTACACACCATCCACCATTGTCGCCTTCAGGATCACATCTGCACTCATTTCACTCGCTCTGAGAGCAGCCGTAGTATCCGTGGAGAAAAACGGACTACCAGTTCCAGCCGCAAAAATGACGACCCGTTTCTGATCCAGATGGCGACTAGCCTTCCATCTGAGAAATGGCTCAGCCACATTTTTCATCTCGATCGCCGATTGCACCACACAGGTCACATCCCGCTCCTCCAGCGCCGCCTGAAGAGCCAATGCGTTCATCACGGTTGCCAACATGCCGACATAGTCAGCAGTTGCACGATCCATACCCCTTTCGCTTGCCGCGGCACCCCTCCAGAAATTTCCGCCGCCGACCACGACGCCCAGCTCTACTTCTGATTCAAGTGCCGCACAAATCTCACTAGCTATCCGGCCAACAATTTCTGGTGAAATATTATCTGTGCTCCCCGGCTCTCTCAAAGCCTCTCCACTCAATTTTAAAATAACTCTCTTAAAGGA
>MDTD01156571.1_pt1 | contig 10134 bp, 6 predicted proteins | sample 811221 | NCBI WGS metagenome assembly MDTD01 (sample SAMN05326646, study PRJNA326480) | marine metagenome | isolation source: seawater | place: Pacific Ocean: South West | collected 2011
ATATAGCTGGATTAAAACCAAAAAAATCAAAAAATTTCTTCTCAAATTGAGATGTTAAACCAATCTCTGGGAGTAAAATTAAACCCTGAAAACCACTTTTAAGAATTTTTTTTAAAGCTTCAAAATAAACTATTGTCTTTCCGGATCCTGTAACACCTTGCAAAACCTGAACTGTAAAATTTTTATTATGTTGATTTAATTTTTCTAAAGAATTTTTTTGTTCTTGGGATAATGATAAATTATGAAGTTTTATTTTTGAATCAAAAATCAGATATTTTTTTAATGATAACTTTTCAATAGCTGTACTGCTTAACAATACAAGTTTAAGTACCATCCCCTTTGGTATTAGGTTATACTCCGAAAACCAATTCAAAAACTTAATAGTATTTATTTTTAAAGGATAGATATTCAATTTTGATATTACTTTTCTTAATTTGAAATTTTTATTACTTTTAATTTCAAATTCGTTCCAAACAACACCAACGATTTTAGCTTTGCCAAACGGTACAATTACATAATCTCCAGGTTTAAGACTCAAATCACTTTCATAAGTAAAAGGATGATTAAAAATATTTGGTAAAAGAATCGGAAATTTCATAGCTTATAATATGAAATTATTTTAAGAGTGTATCGCTCTTTTATCTACTGATAATGCGGCTTCTTTTATAGCTTCCGAAAATGTAGGATGTGCATGACACGTTCTTGCAATATCTTCTGAACTAGCACCAAATTCCATTGCAATTCCTATCTCTCCTATTAATTCTCCAGCATGTGGACCAATTAGATGAGCTCCTAAAACTTTATCTGTCTTTTCATCAGATATTATTTTTACAAAACCTTCTGTATCATCTATGGCCTTGGCTCTTGAATTGGCCATAAAAGAGAATTTTCCAATTTTATAATTTATTTTTTCTTTTTTTAAATCCTCTTCAGTTTTTCCCACAGATGCAACTTCAGGTGTTGTATAAATAACCCCGGGAATAACATTATAATTTACATGACCTGATTGACCACCTATATTCTCTGCAACTGCAACTCCTTCATCCTCGGCTTTGTGAGCTAACATTGGACCAGATTTAACATCTCCTATAGCAAAAATATTTGCTACATTTGTTTGAAAATTTTTATCAGTTTTTATTCTATTTTTTCCATCTAATTCTAGATTTACGTTTTCTATATTTAATCCTTCTGTATTTGCTTTTCTACCGACAGATACAAGAACAACATCACAGTCGAAATCTTTATTTTGTCCATTCTTATCTTTTGTTGAAACTGTAGCTCCAGAAGTATTTTTTTTAATATCTTTTACCTGATGCTCCATATGGAAATTAATTCCTTGTTTTTTTAAAATTTTCATAAATTCTTTTGAGATTTCTTTATCCATACCTGGGGTAATATGATCAAGAAATTCTATAACATGAACTTCAGACCCTAATCTTGACCAAACTGATCCTAATTCAAGACCAATATAACCTCCACCAATAACTACCATTTTATTTGGGACTTTTTTTAATTTTAAAGCTCCTGTTGAGGATAATATTATTTTTTCATCAAAAGGAATCCCATTCAGGGAAACAGGAGAAGATCCTGTTGCAACAATTATTTTTTCTGCTTTTAAAATTGTATTTTTTTTACTTAGTTTATCACTAACTAATACTTCATTTGTAGACTTAAAGCTTCCTACGCCTTGAAAGTAAGAAACTTTGTTTTTTTTTAAAAGAAACTCAACACCTTTTGTTAAAACTGAAACTGCCTTATCTTTATTCTCCATCATTTTATCAAGGTTAAGTCTAACATCGGTTACCTCAATCCCTTTTTTTGAAAGATCCTTTGCCTTTTTAAATTCCTCAGATAAATTTAATAAACTTTTTGATGGTATACATCCAATATTTAAACATGTACCACCCAATGAACCTCTAGATTCAACACATGCGGTTTTAACTCCTAGTTGAGCTAACCTTATTGCACAGACGTAACCTCCAGGTCCACCACCAATAACAATAGCTTGATATTTATCAGACATTAAATTTCTAAAAATAACCTTCTTGGATCCTCTAAATTTTCTTTAATTGTTTTTAAAAAGGAAACCGATTCTTTTCCATCTATAATTCTGTGATCATAGGATAGAGCTAAATACATAATTGGTCTAATTTTCACTTCTCCATCAATAACAACCGGTCTTTCAACAATATTGTGCATACCTAGAACTGCAGATTGAGGTAAATTTAATATTGGTGTCGATAACATTGAGCCATATACTCCTCCGTTACTAATTGTGAATGTACCTCCTTGAAGATCGTCAATATTTAACTTGCCTTCTTTAGCTTTATTAGAAATATCTTTTACATTCTTTTCAATATCTGCAAAAGATAGTTCATCAGCATTTCTTAAAACTGGCACCACTAACCCTTTCTCTGTGCCTACAGCAAAACTTATATTATAATAATTTTTATAAACTATTTCATCACCATCAATTTCCGCGTTCACAGCAGGAAATGCTTTTAATGATAGGACACAGGATTTTATGAAGAAAGACATAAAACCGAGTTTAACACCATATCTGCTTTGAAAATCTTCTTGATTTTCTTTTCTCATCTCGATAACACCGGTCATATCAACCTCATTGAAGGTTGTCAGTAAAGCAGCATTTTCTTGTGCTTGCTTCAATCTTTTTGCAATTGTCTGTCTAAGCCTACTCATTTTAATTCGTTCCTCTTCACCAAATTTTAATTTTCTTTCCGATGGTTTAGGAATATTTGACATTAAATTTAAAAGATCTCCTTTTAAAATACGCCCGTCTTTTCCAGTTCCTTTGATTTGATCAACCTGAATATTATTTTCTGCAACAATTTTTCTTACAGATGGTGATAAGAAATCTGATTTATTCTCTACGTCTTTTTTTTCATTTTCCTTAATTTCATTTGTTAGTATGAGAGGCTGTTCTTCGTTTTCATTTTCGAAAATTTTTAATGTTGTATCTTGATTTTCTATTTCAGATTTTTCGATTTCTTGGTTTTTAAAATCTATTTTTGTTTCAGGCTGTTTAATTTCTTTTTTTTCTATTGAAATAACATTTGAGACATTATTGTTATTAATTTCTTCATTTTTAGGAGTGCTGTTTATTACTGCTTTAATAGATTTTCCATTAGTTTGGATTGATCCTAGAATTGCACCTACTTCTACTACATCACCGTCTTTAAATTTAATATCACCAATAGTGCCACTTACTGGTGACGGGACCTCTAGGTTTACTTTGTCTGTCTCAAGCTCTACTATTGGCTCATCTGCCTCTACATTATCTCCAACATTTTTTAACCATTTTGCAACTGTTGCCTCTGTTATACTTTCACCTAAAGCTGGTACTATAATCTGTTCACTCATATCTACTTTAATACACTATCTATAATTTCTTTTTGTTGCGCTATGTGTCTTTTAGCATAACCAGTAGCTGGCGAAGCAGCTACATTTCTTCCTATATAAGAAATTTTATTATTATTAGCCTTAATATAATCTAAAGTCCATTGGATATAATCTCTCACTGAGGACCATGCTCCCATATTTTTTGGTTCTTCTTGACACCATATAAATTTTGCGTTTTTTGCATATGGTTTCAGTGCTTTTGCTAAGGATTTTGCTGGAAAAGGGTATAATTGTTCAACTCTGAACATTACTATATCATCTTTTTTTACTTTTTCTCTTGCTGCTAGTAAATCAAAATATATTTTTCCTGAGCATATTATCACTTTGTTAATTTCTTTTTCTTTTTTAAGACGTAAAAATCCATTATCTTTATTAAGTGCATGATCATCTAGTATGCGGTGAAAGGAATTTTTTTTGTTAAAATCCTCTAAATTTGAAACACAACTTTTGTGCCTTAACAATGATTTAGGCGTCATAATTACCAGCGGTTTTCTAAAACCCCTATGAATTTGTCGTCTAAGTGCATGGAAATAATTTGCAGGCGTTGTGCAATTTAATACTTGTAAATTTTCTTGTCCACAAAGTTGTAAAAATCTTTCTAACCTTGCCGATGAATGTTCAGGACCTTGACCCTCATAACCATGGGGTAATAATAGAACTAGTCCTGATGCTCTTGACCATTTTCTTTCACCTGAAGATATAAATTGATCAATAACAACCTGAGCACCATTTGCAAAATCACCAAATTGCGCTTCCCAAATGGTTAATGTTTCTGGTTCAACAAGACTATACCCATATTCAAATCCTAAAACTGCTAGCTCTGAAAGAAAGCTATCAACGACCTCAAATTTTTTTTGTTTTAAGGAAATATTATTTAAAGGTATATACCTTTCGTTGTTTTCTTGATTCCTTAAAACTGAGTGTCGTTGACTAAAAGTGCCTCTTCCGGAGTCCTGACCTACAAGTCTCACTGGAAATCCTTCATCAAGTAAAGTTCCAAAAGCTAATGATTCAGCATTTGCCCAATCTATATTCTTTTTACTTTGAATGCATTGATGTCTATTTAAAAGTATTTTTTTTATTGTCTTATGGATATTATTATTTTCTTCAACAAGATTTATTTTTTCAGAAATCTTTACAATTTTTGAAATATCTACTCCTGTAAGACCTCTTCTATCTTTGCCCTTTTTAGGTTTATATCTTGTCCAAGTTCCCTCAAATCGATTTAATTTTGGTTTATAGTCTTTTGCTGTTTTAAACTGTTCATTTAATAAATTATTAAAATTCTGAATAAATTTTTCAAATTCAATATTTGAAAAAACTTTTTGATCAATTAATTTTTTACCATATATGGAGAGAGTTGTTGGGTGGTTTCTAATTTTTTTATACATGAGTGGTTGTGTAAAAGACGGTTCATCACCCTCGTTATGACCAAACCGTCTATAACAAATCATGTCTATAACTACATCCTTTTTAAATTTTTGCCTAAACTCTATTGCTATTTTTGCACAGTGAACAACTGCCTCTGGATCATCTCCATTACAATGTAAAATAGGTGACTCGATCACTTTACCTAAATCAGAAGGGTAAGGACTTGATCTGGCAAATCTTGGACTTGTTGTAAACCCAATCTGATTATTTAAAATAATATGGATTGCACCACCAGTATTATGACCTTTTAATCCAGACATGGCAAAACATTCTGCAACAACTCCTTGGCCAGCAAAAGCTGCATCACCATGAATTAAAATTGGTATAACTTTTTCCCTTTTTGCATCTTTGTGAAAGAATTGTTTTGCCCTAGCTTGCCCAAGTACAACTGGATTTACAGCCTCAAGGTGAGATGGATTGTCAGTTAAACTCACATGCACCACATTACCATCAAATTCTCTATCTGAAGAGGCTCCTAAGTGGTATTTAACATCTCCAGTGCTATCATCTAATCTACTAATATTGTCTTCACCTGCGAACTCATTAAATATTCTTTTATAAGACTTTTGTAACACATTTGCTAAAACATTAAGTCTTCCTCTATGGGACATGCCAATTTTGACTTCTTTAACACCTAATTGTCCACCTCTTTTTATTATTTGTTCTAAGGCTGGAATTAAAGATTCTCCACCATCTAAACCAAATCTTTTTGTTCCAACAAATTTTTTAGCTAAAAATTTTTCAAATACCTCAGCCTGTATTATTTTATTTAATATTGCTTTCTTACCATTCAATGTAAAATTTATTTGACTATCATCTTTTTCCATTCTGTTTCTAAACCAGATTTTTTCTGTCGGGTCAGTAATATGCATATACTCAACCCCAATAGAACCACAATACACTTTTCTTAATTTAGATAAAATTTGATTTATAGAAGCGTAACCTGTGTCTAAGTAAGAACCTAAAAATATTTTTTTATCATAATCCTCTTTTTTGAATCCATGGTCTTCTGGATGTAATTCATGTAAATAGTGTCTCTCCATCATACCCAATGGATCTAAATTGGCAATTAGATGTCCTCTAATTCTATATGCTCTAATTAAAGCTATGGCTTTAATTGAATCACTTTTTGAAATTTCTAAATTGCTATCTGAAATTGGTGATTTTGATTTCTGATCAGGTTTATCTAAGTTTATATTAATTATTTTTTTCTGAGGCTGCCATTTTGGTCCTTCTAACTCTTTCACTACAGAGCTTAAGTCATCATTTAATGTCTCAAAATAATTTTTCCAACTCTTTGGCAAATTGGTATCATTTTCTATATACCTAATATACATTTGTTCAATGAAAGCACTATTTGCCTTTGTTAAAAAAGACGAGTTTTTTTGATCCAAATTTTTTGATGAGCTCATTAATTAATATATGATTATAATATTAGTATTGACTATTTTAAAGTGACAATTTTTGTAAAAGTGTATTACCTATTTCTCCTGGAGATTTTGCAACAGTAATACCTGCATTCTCCATAGTTTTAATTTTATTATTTGCTCCACCTTTGCCCCCTGAAATGATTGCTCCTGCGTGTCCCATCCTCCTTCCAGAAGGTGCTGTTATACCTGCAATAAATCCCACCATAGGCTTCTTAATTTTATGATTTTTAATAAATTCTGCGGCCTCCTCCTCAGCAGTACCTCCAATTTCTCCTATCATTAAAATCGACTCAGTTTCTGGATCATTTAAGAATAAATTTAGGCAGTCTATAAAATTTGTTCCATTTATTGGGTCACCCCCAATTCCAATGCATGTGGATTGGCCTAAACCATTTGAGGTTGTTTGTGCCACGGCCTCATAAGTAAGAGTGCCTGATCTTGATACAATTCCAACAGAACCTCTTTTATGAATATTACCAGGCATTATTCCAATTTTACATTCACCTGGAGTGATTATTCCAGGACAATTAGGACCTATTAATCTTGAATTTGACTTGGACAAATATTTTTTTACTTTAAGCATATCTAAAACAGGAACACCTTCAGTGATGCAAACAATAAGCTCTATTTGTGCTTCTATTGCCTCTATGATTGCACTAGCACAAAATTTTGCTGGCACATAAATCATGCTTGCATTTGCATTAGTATTTTTTTTGGCCTCAGCTACAGTATTAAAAACTGGTCTATCAAGATGTACTTGACCTCCTTTTTTAGGAGTGACACCTCCAACAAGATTAGTCCCGTATCTTATTGCTTGATCAGAGTGAAAGGTTCCATGTGAGCCTGTAAAACCTTGGCAAATCACTCTAGTATCTTTATTTATTAAAATAGACATTTTATTTTATTTCTTTTACAATTTTTTTAGCTGCGCTATTTAAATCTTCTGCTGAAATTATTTTTAATCCTGATTTATCAAGAATATCCTTTCCCTTTTCAAAATTTGTTCCTGCTAGTCTAACTACTAAAGGAACGTTAATTTGGTTTTTTTTTGCTACATCAACAACACCTTGAGCTAAAACATCACATTTCATGATACCTCCAAAAATATTTATTAAAATTCCTTTTACATTCTTATCAGATAATATTATTTTTAGAGCCTCTGATACTTTTTCTTTTGAAGCACCTCCACCAACATCGAGAAAATTTGCGGGTTCTTGTCCATAGAGTTTAATTATATCCATAGTAGCCATTGCCAAACCAGCACCGTTTACCATACAACCTATACTTCCATCTAATTTAATATAAGACAAATCAGATTTACTTGCTTCAATTTCAATGGGATCTTCCTCACTTAGATCCCTAAGCTGTAATATTTCCGGGTGTCTGAATAATGCATTATCATCAAAATTTATTTTTGCATCTAAACAAATAATTTTTCCATTTTTAGTAAGAATAAGAGGATTGATTTCAACCATGCTAGCATCCAAATCTATAAAAAGTTTATAAATCGATTTTACAATGTTTTTTGCATCTTCTTTTTGTTTTGATTCAAGATTAAATATTTTTATTATATCTTCACAATCCTTATCTAAAATATTTTCATTTAATTCCACTTTTGTTGTGTTAATTTTAGTTGGATTATTTTTTGCTACTTCCTCAATATCCATTCCACCTTGATCACTTGAAATAAATGCTATTTTTGAACTTGTTCTATCAACTAAACAAGATAAGTAAAATTCTTTATCAATATCTGAAGGTTCTTCAACATATAATCTTTTGACTTCTTTTCCCGATGGCCCAGTTTGATGAGTTATAAGTTTTTTTCCAATTAAATTATTTGCTGCATCCTCTAATTCGTTAATATCATTAACTATTTTAACTCCACCTGCTTTACCTCTGCCACCAGCATGTATTTGGGCCTTTAAAACAAATTTATCACTGTTTAATGTTTTTGCTTTTTCTAAAATATCTTTAACTGTAAAACCAAATATTCCATTTGGCACATTTGCTCCGTATTTTTTGAGCAATTCTTTTGCCTGATGTTCGTGTATATTCATTATTTAGTAAGATCAGGATCGATTCTAGTTGCCACTTCCCAAAGTTTTCTTACTGAATCAACAGATCGTAAAAACTCAGATTTTTCTTTTTCATCTAAATCAATCACTTTAATTTTTTCTACACCATTTTTTCCTATGATTATTGGAACGCCAGCATAAATATTTTTTATGCCATATTCACCATTAAGAAAAGCTGCACAAGGTAACACTTTCTTATCATCTTTTAAAAACGATTCTGCCATCTCAATCCCTGAGGCAGCAGGTGCATAAAAAGCAGAACCCTTCTCAAGAAATTTAACAATTTCTGCTCCCCCATCCCTAGTTCTTTGATTAATACTTTCAAGTCTCTCTGTCGAAATATTTCCATTTTTTACTAAATCCAACAAAGGTTTACCTGAAACTTTTGTAAACCTTGGAAGTGGAACCATGGTATCACCGTGGCCTCCCATAACCATCGCCTCGATTTCTCTTACTGGAATATTTAATTCTATTGATAAAAATAGTTTAAACCTTGAGCTATCTAATATACCTGCCATTCCTACAACTTTATTTGTTGGTAATCTAGAAAATTTTTGAAAAGCCATAACCATTACATCCAAAGGATTTGTAATACAAATTACAAAAGCATCTGGCGCATTTTGTTTAACTCCTTCAGCGACTTGTTTCATTATTTTTAGATTTATTCCTAATAAATCATCTCTACTCATTCCAGGTTTTCTAGGAATACCTGCGGTTATGATAACAACATCTGAATTTTTTATATCCTGATAATTGTCTGTTCCTATAAATTTCACATTAAAGCCATCTATAGATGATGATTGCGCAATATCTAACGCTTTTCCTTTAGCTACTCCACTTGCAACATCAAATAAAACTACTTCATCAACCAATTCCTTAATTCCAATAAGATGCGCTAAAGTTCCTCCAATTTGGCCTGCTCCTATCAAAGATATCTTGCTCATAATATTTATTTCATTGTTGGCATAATAAAATCTGGATTTGATCTTATTCCAGATGGCCACCTTGATGTTATTGTTTTCAGTTTAGTATAAAATTTAATACCTTCCATTCCATGCATTGCACTATCACCAAACAACGATCTTTTCCATCCTCCAAAACTATGAAAAGCCATTGGAACTGGAATAGGTACATTTATTCCAACCATTCCAACTTGGATTTTGCTAGCAAATGTTCTTCCTATGTCACCATCTCTAGTATAAATACTGACACCATTTCCATATTCATGATGGTTGATTAGTTTTACAGCCTCTTCAAAAGTTTTTACCCTTAAAACAGATAAAACGGGTCCAAAAATTTCTTCTTTATAAATTCTCATATCTTTCTTCACATGATCAAATAAACATCCTCCTAAATAAAAACCTTTTTCATAGCCTTGTAATTTTAAGTTTCTTCCATCAACAATTAATTGAGCCCCTTCCTTAACTCCTAAATCGACATAACTTTTTACTTTATCTAAGTGCTCTTTTGTTACTAGTGGACCCATCTCTGAATTTTTATCCATTCCTGGTCCCACTTTTAAGGCTTCTGCTTTTTTAGACAATTTTGATACTAAATCATCGCCTATATTTCCGACAGCAATCGCAACCGATTGAGCCATACATCTTTCACCTGCAGATCCATAAGCAGCTCCCATTAATCCGTTTACAGCACTATCTAAGTCACAATCAGGCATCACCACTAAATGATTTTTTGCACCTCCTAATGCTTGAACTCTTTTTTCATTTTTTGCTGAGTTTTCATAAATATATTTTGCAATTGGAGTAGAACCAACAAAA
>MDTD01198074.1_pt1 | contig 10134 bp, 12 predicted proteins | sample 811221 | NCBI WGS metagenome assembly MDTD01 (sample SAMN05326646, study PRJNA326480) | marine metagenome | isolation source: seawater | place: Pacific Ocean: South West | collected 2011
CATCGATTTCTTCATTAAATATTCTCTTAATATTGGGGCGAAGAATTTTAATAGCTACATCTTTAATTGTTCCATTATCATTGATTTGTGCTTTATGCACCTGAGCTATTGAAGCTGCAGCTACAGGATCACTTAAATTTATAATAGTGTTGTAACAATCATTGCCCAAATCATTTTTAATTATTTCTTTTGCCTCAAGTAAAGAAAATGGTGGTAATTTATCTTGTAGAGTCTCTAGTCTTTTTGAAAGCTCTTCTCCAATAATATCTGGTCTTGTAGCTAAAAATTGTCCAAGTTTTATGAAAGTTGTTCCCATGGACTCTAAAGTTTTTGATAATTTTTCACCTTCATTTGTTTTGGATATTTTTTGTTTTTTTGAGTTAAATGAAAATGCTAAAATTTTGAATATAATTTTAATTACTAAAGGAGGTTCTTGAAATTTTGAGGTAATATCTAAAATATCTGATTTTGCTATTTTTCTTCCAAGCTTAAAAAGAGTAATTAATTTTTTTATCATTAGATTTTCCACCCACTATGTATAGAAACTATGCCACCAGATAAGTTTCTATAACTACATTTTTTAAAATTATTATCTATCATCACATCTATTAATTCTCCTTGGTTTAGAAAATTATCGATGCTTTTAATCAGATACTCATAAGGCTCTCTGTCTCCAACTATAATTTTTCCAATAGATGGAATTATTTTTGAGTAGTTCTTATATAGAAAATTGATGTTTGAATTTTGAATTTTTGAAAATTCAAGACATAAGAAACGACCACCAGGTTTCAAAACTCTATAAGCTTCGCTTAATGATTTATTTATATCTTTAGTGTTTCTTAAACCAAAACTTATTGTATAAAAATCAAAGCTATTGTCATTTACAGGTAAATTTTCTGCAGAAGACACAATCCATTTTAAATTTTTGAATTCTTTCAATTTATCTTTTCCTTTACTCACCATACCTTTATTAGGATCCACACAGGTAATTTGAGCATTTTTACTTGTATTATTTAAAAAAAGTTTTGCAATATCCCCTGTCCCACTAGCAACATCAATCAAATTTTGATTGTAAGATGGATTCATTAAATAAATTAAATCTTTTTTCCATAATCGATGTATTCCTAATGACATTAAATCATTCATTAAGTCATATTTATCAAAGACTTTATCAAAAACATTTTGTACTAGCCCTTTTTTATTTTGAAGATATTGTTCCATATAAAAAATTATATACTCAATATAATATTAAATGCCAGAATTACCAGAAGTAGAAATAGTTAGACAATCACTTGATAAAAAGATTAAAGGAAAAATCGTTAGAAAAGTAATAGTAAAAAACAGAAATTTAAGGTTTAAGATTCCTAAAGGATTTGAGGATTTTTTAAAAAATCAAAAAATTATAAAAGTTAAACGTTTTTCTAAATATTTGAATTTGGTTTTGTCAAATAAGTCTATATGTATTATTCATCTTGGCATGTCTGGAACTATTCATTTAGTCCAGAATAAAAAAAAAAATAAGATAACAAATATGAGTTTTTATCATTCACCATTTTTATCCAAAAAACATAATCATATTGAAATTTTTTTTGATAACTTAAAATTGGTTTATAATGACCCAAGAAGATTTGGTTTTTTTGAGATTATTAATAATTATAAACTTTTAGATAAAAGATTTAATAGATTTGGCCCTGAACCTTTTAGTTCAAAATTTAATTCGGATTATATTTTTTCATTTTTAAAAAATAAGAAAAAAAACATAAAAAATTTTTTACTAGATCAAACTTTTGTTTCAGGTATAGGCAACATATATGCAAGCGAAATATTATATTTGAGCAAAATTAAACCCAACAAAAAAGGAAGATTTTTAAAAAAAGAAGAATGTAAGGAACTTGAAATTAATTCAAAAATAGTTCTGCTAGATGCAATTAGAAAAGGTGGATCAAGTATTAGAAATTTTAAAAATATTATTGGTAAAGAAGGTAATTTTCAAAAAAATTTTAAAGTTTATCAAAGAGAAGGCCTTGAATGTAAAAGGACAAAATGCAATGGTATTATTAAAAAAAAAAATATTTCAAATAGATCCTCTTTTTTTTGCAATTCTTGTCAAAAATAATCAATTATTTGATTGACCCACATAAATTCTCAAGTTATACAGCTCGCGCAAATGGCAAACACTAAATCAGCAATAAAAAGAATAAGACGAATATCAAAGCAGACAGCAGTTAACAAAGCTAGAAGAAGTAGATACAAGAATGCTTTAAAAAAAATGAATTTGCTTATTCAGAACAAAAAAAAAACTGAGGCATTAAAATTCTTACCCAAGTTGAATTCTGAATTAATGAAGATTTCTAAATCTGGGATAGTTAAAAAACAGAATGCTTCTAGAAATGTGTCAAGAATTACAAAAAAAATAGCTCAAATATAATTAGTACTGTGAGTTGTTTTGAAATACAACTTACTGATCTACAAAATGTATATTCAAAATCATTTAAAGTACAAGATTTAGATTTAGTAAATATTTTTTTTTTTCTTATTCAATCATAAATTTTATTTTTAAAAACTAAATCTAGAAATTATTTTTTTAATTTTTCTAAATACATTGTTAGATTGCACAATCCTAGATTTTATTTTTTTTTTAATTTTAAAAATTATTTGTTGCAATAATTTTATAATAGATCTAACTGAACTTTCTCCAAAATATTTAATGAAAAATAATATTAATCAAAATTTAAATAATTCAGAAGTCAAAAACTTTAATTGGAATTTAATTCAGAGTGAAATGAAAAATAAATTAGGTTTAGACATATTTGAAAGTTGGTTAAAAAAGATTGATTTTATCGAGGAACACCATAATTATCTTTTACTCTCAGTTCCCACAAGATTTATCCGTGATTGGATTACTTCTAGATACTTAGATCAAATTTTGCAAATTATCAAACTTTATAAAAAAGACGTAACAAGAGTTGAATTCAAGATTGTAGATATAAAAAAAAATAATTATAAAAATATTTTTGAAAAAAATAAAGATAATGAAAATATCTCATTTATAAAAGATACTTATTCATTATATAGCCGCATTGATCCAAATAAAAGATTTGATAATTTTGTAACTGGTAAGAGTAATAAATTAGCACATCAAGCATCCTTAAAAGTTTCAGAAAAAATTTCATTTTATAACCCTCTTTTTATTTATGGTGGAGTTGGCATGGGTAAAACACATCTTTTAAATTCAATAGGACTTGAATTAAAAAAAGATAAAAAAGTAATGCTCATTTCAGCAGAAAGATTCATGTATCAATTTGTAAAATCTATAAAAGCAAACGATATGGTAAAATTTAAAGAGTATTTTAGAAATACAGATGTTTTACTAATTGATGATATTCAATTTATGAATGGCAAGGAGGCAATGCAGGAGGAGTTTTTTCACACATTTAATGCATTGATAGAGAAAGGTTCACAGATAATCATTTCAGCTGATAGACCGCCGAATAAACTGCCTAGAATACAAGAAAGAATTAAATCGAGATTTTCGGGTGGGTTAGTTGTAGATATACAAAAACCAGATATTGATCTTAGAAAAAAAATTGTTGAAAAAAAATTGGATGAATTATGCAATTTATATTCTGAACAAGTAAAAATTTCAAAAGATATACAAAATTTTATAAGCTCTGAAATAACTACCAGTGTAAGAGAATTAGTTGGTGCAATTAATCGAATTGTATCATTTACAAGAATTTACAACAAAACTCCAAGCTTATCAGAAACAAAAGTGATATTGAAAGATTTGCTTAATTTGAATGAAAATAATGTGACCATTGATTTAATTCAAACCTTAGTTTGTAAATTTTTTAAAATTAGTAAAAATGAAATGCTATCATCCCGAAGATCGAGATATTTGGTAAGACCTAGACAGACTGCAATATATTTGACAAAAATTTTAACATCTAAATCTTTGCCTGAAATAGGTCGTGAATTTTCTAATAGAGACCACACAACCATAATTCATTCAGTTAAAACTATTGAAAAATTAAAAGAAAAAAATCCAGAAATAATTGAAAATATAAATAAGCTTAAAAATCAAATATTGTATAAAAAAGAAAATGAAATTTAACATTAACCAACAAGATTTACAACAAGCTTTGAGCTACTGCCAAGGAGTAATTGAAAAAAGAAGTACACTTGAAATTTTATCAAATATTTTATTAGATGCTAAAAACTCAAAATTGACTTTAACTGCAACTGATCTAGATTTAATTTTTATTCACCAAATTAAAGATGTTGAAATTTTAGAGGAAGGAAAGACAACCACAAAATCATCAATAATGCACGACATTGTAAGAAAATGTTCCTCTGGTAAAAAAATAAATTTAAATTTAACAGATGTAAGTAAATTACATCTTGAGTCTGAAAAATCTATTTTTAATTTGAATTGCATAAGTCCTTTAGAGTTTCCGGTTACAGATGAAAATTTTAATGATAAAGAGTTTTTAGTTAAATCTAAACAGCTATTAAAACTAATTAATAAATGTAAATTTTCTATATCAAATGATGAAACAAGACACTATTTAAGTGGTATATATCTTCATCAAACTGAAGTAGACGATAAAAATTATTTAACAGCTGTTGCAACAGATAGTCATCGAATGTCTATTTCAAAAATGAAATTGGAAAAGAAAATAGACTTTGACTCAGTAATTCTCCCAAAAAAGACAATTTATCAATTGTGTTCTCTTTTAGAAAATTATGATGGAGATGTAAAAATTTCAAATATTAAATCAAAAATTAAATTTGAATTAAAAAATAGTATCTTAATATCCAAACTTATTGATGGTAAATTTCCTAATTATATTCAAGTTATCCCAAAAAATAATATAAAAAAGTTAGAAGTTGATTTAAAATTATTTTTAAATTCTGTTGACAGGGTTGCTTCAGTTTCATTAGATAAAAAAGATGGTGTAAAATTTATATTAAATAAAGATACTCTAAACTTGTCAGTTAATAATTCTAATAGCGGTGATGGAAATGAAACTTTATTGATAAACTTTGACCATGATTTAGAAATAAGTTTTAATTCACGATATCTGATAGATGTAGCATCTCAAATTGATGGTGAGAAAATAGAATTATTTTTTAATGACTCAGGTTCACCAGTTTTGATAAAGGATCCTGGTGATTTTGATAGTATTTACGTAGTTATGCCAATGAAAGGTTAATTTAATAAATTTAACTCAGAATAAATTTTGTTCTCAAGCGTTTTAAGAAACTCCTCTTTATTTAACCCTGGAGTTATTGGTTTAAGGATTGAAATTGTGATTTCTTTATTTGCATTTTTAATAGCATTTTTTGGCCAAACATATCCTGAATTAATAGCTATTGGTTGACAGTTAATTTTTAATTCATCATAAATTCTAGACACACCTTTTTTAAAGTTCGGTCTTTCTGTTGGTGGAACTCTAGTACCTTGTGGAAATATTATTAAAGGTCTACTTGAATTATCTATTATATTCGAAATATCCTTAAAAAAACTAAGATTATCTTTAGTTGTTTTGTCTCTTCTGATCGAAATTGAGCCAATTTTTTTTAAATACCAGCCAAAAATAGGAATTCTTAAAAGTTCTTTTTTAAGAATGAAAATTGGAGAGTTAAAAATAGTTTGAAGGTAAAATGTTTCAAACATTGATTGATGAGAGGAAGCAATAAAAAATTTTCTATCTTTTATAATATTTTCTCTGCCCTTCAGTGTAATTTTAGTGGACAATATAAATTTTAAACAAAATATAGACCAATAACCCATCAATTTTCCACCGAATAAAACAATTTTTTGGGGTAAAAAAAAAGATGGAATAAAAATAATAGAAATAAGAATTATTCCCGAAAAAAAAAAAATTGAGAATAAAAAATTTTTTATCATTAAAATGTTAAATTAAATCTTTTAGGTTTTGTCTTTTATTTATAATTTTTATCTTTGAATTCTTTATTAGTATTTCCAATGGCTTTGGTCTTGTATTATAATTAGAACTTAATGACATACCATAAGCTCCAACATCACAAATTAAAACTAAATCATTTTCATTTAATTTTTGAAATTTTTTGAGTGTTGAGAATTTATCGGTGCTCTCACAAATTGGTCCAACAAATTCGTAAGTTTTGTTGGATTTTTTTTTATTTTTTATTGCAGGTATTATTCGATGTCTTGCATTGTATAAAGCAGGTCTCATAAAATCATTCATTGCTGCATCTAATATTATAAAGTCTTTTTTATGACCCTCTTTAATGTATATTACTTTTGTTATTAAAAATCCTGAGTTCCCTATTATAGATCTTCCAGGTTCAAAAATAATTTTGGTTTTATGTTTTTCTTTAAATTTCTTAACAATAGATGAATACTTTTTAAAATTAAGTCTTTTATTATTATTTTCATAGTTAATTCCCATCCCACCACCCAGGTCAATAAATTCAAAATGATAATCAGTTTTCTTAATTATTTTATCCAAAACAATAAGCATTTTTTCATAAGGTTTTGTATCGAGAATTTGGCTTCCAATATGAACACTTAAACATTTAAGATTCATGTATTTAGAATTATGAATATATTTTGTTAATTCTAAAAAGTTTTTTTCAGCTACACCAAATTTATTTTCTTTCTTACCTGTTGAAATTTGGCTTAAAGTCTGAGCGTCAGTATTTGGATTAAGTCTTATTCCAACATTAACTTGTTGTTTTTGAATCCTAGCAATTTTTTCAATTTCTAAGATTTCACTTTTTGACTCAGCATTAATTAATAAAATTTTTTTTTTAATAGCAAAACTTATTTCATTTTTAGTTTTACCTACCCCAGAAAATACGATTTTACTTGGTTTGATACCTGATTTCAGAGCTTTCAATAACTCACCAATTGAAACTACATCAGCACCTAATCCTAATTTACCTATTTCGTTTAATAATATTTTGTTTGAGTTTGCCTTTACACTAAAACAGGTTAACGGATTAATATTTTTAAAATTTTTATTAAAATTTAAAATATTTTCTTTAAGTTTTTTAAAGGAGTAACAATAAATAGGTGTTTTATATTTTCTTGCTATTTTATTTACATTCAATCCATCAATAGAAAAATTTTTTGATTTATATCTCATAACACCATAATAAATTTGGTGTCTGATAATTCTATTTTTGATTCTTTATAAACTGGATCACCTTTTTTTCCACACGCAAAAATTAAAATTCCAATAATAAAAAATAAATAAATTTTTTTTATCATAATTCTTTTTTGTATTTTATTATCATTTTTTTTATATTATCAAAAGCAGTTCCTCCATATGATTTTTTTGAATTAATGGAATTTTTTAAATCAAATATCTTTAATACATCATTCCTTAGTTTTGGTTCTATTTTTTTTAATTCTTGAATAGTTAATTCATTTAGTCCTTTTTTCTTTTTTTCAGCTAAGTTGACTATAGCAGCTGTTTTTTGATATGCCTGCCTAAATGGCATAGAATAATCTTTGACTAAATGTTCGGCTAAATCAGTTGCAGTTATAAAACCAGTGTTAGCAAGTTCTAACATTTTTTTCTTATTTGGACTAAGATTATTCAAGATTTCCACTAATATTTTTAAGCTATTATTTAGAATTTCAGTAGATTTAAAAATAATTTCTTTGTCATCTTGTAAGTCTTTAAAATAAGATAAGGGCAATCCTTTTAAGATTGTAAGCATTGAAAAAAAATTTCCATATATTGCTCCTGTTTTTCCTCTCAAAAATTCAAGAGGGTCTGGATTTTTCTTCTGAGGCATTATTGAAGAACCTGTAACAATTTTGTCTGAGAGTGTAATTAAGTTAAATGCATCTGAGTTCCAAATAATTAAGTCTTCTGCAATTCTCGAAATGTGCATTGAACAAACAGAGCAATTATATAAATAGTCTAAAACAAAATCTCTATCTGATACTGTATCAATAGAATTATTTGTTGGACTTTTAAAACCCAATTTTTTAGTTGTATAATTTCTATCTATATTAAATGAGGTCCCAACTAAAGCTGAAACACCTAAGGGGTTTTCATCTAAACTTTGCATGTTATAAAGAAATCTTTTTTTATCTCTATTTAACATTTCAACATAGGCCATTAAATAATGTCCAAATGATAGAGGTTGTGCATTTTTAAGATGAGTAAAACCTGGCATAATTGTTTGAATATTTTTTTCAGCTAATTTTAAAGTTGCTTTAATTGCCTGATGTAAATTATTTTTAATATCTTTATTGGCAGATTTGATCCAAATTTTGAAATCTGTTATAACCTGATCATTTCTAGAGCGAGCAGTATGAATATAACCTGCATCATCACCTATTATTTGAAATAATCTTTTTTCTATACTCATATGAATATCTTCATGTTTTTTATTAAATTCAAATTTTTTTTTTTGAATTTCCTTTTCAATCTTATTAAGCCCATAAATAATTTTATTCTTAATTTTGAAAGAGATTATCTTTTGTTTGAAAAGCATTTCTACATGTACAATTGATCCTTTGATGTCTTCTTTATAAAGCTTTTTATCAATATCAATTGAGCTTCCAATTTTTTGAAATAGTGATGAGGTATTATTTTTAATTCTTGTATTCCAAATTGCTGTATTGTTTTTATTTTTTTCCATGATAATTACTTATACCTATTAAATATGAAATTTTTAATAATATTCTTTTTTTTAACAACAAGTACCTTTGCAAATGTAGATCAAGTTATTGAAAATCTTGTAATAAACAAAGAACCAAAAAAATACGATAATTTAACCTTTTTTGACGCCAAAAAAAAAGAATTCAATATAGATGATTTTCGTGGGAATCTGATCTTATTAAATTTTTGGGCAACTTGGTGTGCACCATGTAAAGAGGAAATGCCATCTTTGGATACATTACAAACAAAAAAAGAATTAGATAATCTAGTTATTTTTCCAATAAATGTTGGGCAAGATAAAGTTGATAAAGCTGAAAAATTTTTTAAAAATTTAAAAATTAAAAATTTAGATCTATATTTTGATCAATCAATGACAATGGCTAAAAAATTTGCATTAAGAGGAATTCCAACTTCAATTTTATTGAACAAAGATGGTAAAGAATTTGCAAGAATTATTGGATCTATAAATTTTAATGATAAAAATTTTATAGAGTGGTTACGTTCTTATAACTAATTTTTGAAAAAATATGCAAAGCTAACCAAAACTATAATTGCAATAAATTGAAGCAAAACTCTTAATTGCATAAGTTTGTTGGAATATTTTTTACTTGTTTCTCCACCTTTAAATAGAGTGCCAATTCCTAAAATAAGAACTATTCCTACAATTATTAATAATGCAATAGATAGGATTTTTATAAATATTCCGGAAATCATTAATGTATTGTAAGTTGTTTTAAAAATAAAAAAACATAAATAACCATATATGACATTTTGTCTTGACTCAGTTCAAATAAAGCCAGAGAAAAATAAAGAAATAGGAAATGCAATAATTCTACTCCATGGATATGGAGGGGATGGTAACGATATAAGTATGTTGTCATTAAATTGGAAAAGACACTTACCGAATACAATTTTTATTTGTCCTAATGGTCCTGAAAAATGTTTGGTAAACCCATCTGGTTATCAATGGTTTGATTTAACCCAAGAAAATTCTACATATATTTTACAAGAGTCAAAAAAAAGTGAAGAAAAATTAAAAGAGTTTATATATCAAATTAAAAAAGAATATAATCTATCAAATAAAAATATATGTTTGTCTGGTTTTAGCCAAGGCTGTATGATGTCTATTAACTTAGGTCTGACTTCTGATGAAGAATATACTTGTATTGTTGGTTTTTCTGGAAAAATAATTAATGAAAATGATTTAGCGTCAAGAAAAAAAATTTCGGCAAATATATTATTGACGCATGGAGAAAATGATGAAATTGTATCACCAAATTTTATGTTAGCTGCGAAAGATTTTTTTATAAGAAATAACATCAATAATGAAACTCATTTAATTAAAAATTGTGGGCATCATATTCCTGTAGAAGCTTCGAGTATAGCCTTAAATTATATTTCAAAAAAATTTAATAATTCCTAAATATTGAAATAATTTTTTATTTAAGTTAAACTTGTCTAATGA
>MDTD01021472.1_pt1 | contig 10133 bp, 7 predicted proteins | sample 811221 | NCBI WGS metagenome assembly MDTD01 (sample SAMN05326646, study PRJNA326480) | marine metagenome | isolation source: seawater | place: Pacific Ocean: South West | collected 2011
AGGTAGATCTGGTCTGAGAAATCGCATGTAGGGAGAGAATACGTTGCTAGCCGTGTTCACCGCCGAAAGACGCGTTTCTGCAGTCTCGGTCTGTCCCCATAGAGAGGGCAAGGATAAAGTCGCCAGACCAAGCGCCCAGCGCCAGTGGGAAGGAGCATCGGATAATTTTACTACCCAAACGTATAACGAAATTCCTAATAGAACCCAGAAAGACGCATAGAAAAGAGTGTTTTCGTTTTGTTCGCCCTGTATGAAATGAAAAGAGAAGGGGTAGAAATCATTTATGGTCCGCATTAAAAGATTTCTGCCATTGTAGCCGACTTCAGGCAGGGGAAGCGTTTCTACGATTGTCTCTATACTGACCGCGAGTGCAAAAGCGGCTAGGAAGGCGCCCAGTGGACGGCTCATTAAGAGCGGCAGTGCTATGGCTAGTCCGAAGGCGACAGCAGGTAAAGCCGTAATGAGAAAGCGCGAAGGAAAAGCATAGCCGAAGCCCCAATCGGGGTGCAGTCCGTTTATCGCTGCGGTCGTAGCATACAAGCCTGCTACGACGAGTAGGTTGCGGTTGCGCCTGTGGGCTAAGACTGCCCAACCCAGCAGGGAAAAGAAGAAAATGGGAGCTGCGCTGATTAACCCCTTGCCCACGTTCAGCCAGTGACCAGGTAGCGATATAGGCCATGTAGAAAGAGCAAGTGCATCCTCTCCCCAAGCATTGCCTGGGCGAAAGGGCCCCATCCAGTCTCCACTGAATGCATAGTGAAAAGACACCAATGCATATAGAGCGAGCGCTATAGTGGCGCATATCGCACCCAGGGCCCCCCTGCGTCGGGGAGAAAACCAAGCCTGCGCCAATATCGCACAGCCGCACAGCATGCCGAGCGGGGCGTAGCGTGCGTGCAGGAAGGGCAGAAATGAAAGCAGCACTGTGCACAACGTTAGGAGCGGAATTTCTAGGTTGGAACTTAGCGGCTTATAGCTGCCCCCCGGTCGCTGCCAGTGTGCTAGGAGCCACAGCGTAATAAGGCTGATAAAGAGCGCCGGAACTTCTGGAAAAATTTGGTTTGAAAAGAAAAAAAACGGGCTTGTTCCTGCGGTGATCAGTGCAGCAATGAGTGAACTATACAGGGAAACTCCTAACCGTCGGAGCCACGCGTAGAGGAGGGGGATGCAGAGTGAAGATAAGAGGCTCATGAACAGCGCTGCGCCGAGGCGCGGATTTTGCCACAACTCAAGGCCGGCCCAGTATGCAGGCAGTAGAACAATCGACAGGCCTATGGGATGGACGGAGTGGATCTTTCCTTCGGGCGAGGCAGGAGCTTTATGCACTGCAAATTCTCGCACGTGGAACTCATTAGTTTGATCCAAGTCTAGGTTGTTTGCCAGATCCATGTCCCCATCGTGGAGCAGACTATGCGTAACGCGTAAATATTGTCCCTCATCGCCGTGCAACATGGTGACCTGACAGAAGTATAGCGCGTAGGTGCTGTATGCGATAAAGCAGATAAAAAATAGGGTCGTTCTAATGGGGAAGGCGGTTTTCTGAATAGGAAGTTCGGCCCGTACAAGCTTTTCGTTATTATTGTTTCCTATGGGGCTGTGGATATACCCAAGCGCCCCGAGCATGATTGCCCAGGTGGCATGGGGTGTCCAGATGAGCGTCAGCGCAGGAAGTAGCGTCGTCAGGGGATGCCAAAGAGCTGCTATGCGCACAATGCAGAGAACCAAGATGAGTAGAGTGAAGCGCTGGAGGCGGTTTTGTAAGATGGGCGCGTGTTCAACGGAATATCGGGTAGAGCGAATCCAATATAAACCGAGGGTCAATCCACCCAAGAGCGCATGGGCAATGGACCAATTGAAGGGACCCTTATCTGTAATGATGGCTAGTTTGAAAGTGCTGGTAGATCCGGCTACGGCTACCTCTATGCCACTGAGGAGAAGCCAAGCCAACAGGCAACTCACTGCATACACCATGTCCCAGTGCTGTGAGCGATTAGGTTGTGGAGATAAAAAAGATGAAAGTGCCTTCATGCAGAGCGTTGGCTATCGCAATCTAGCGCGATGCGACTGCCCGTTGCATCGCGCTGTCCCTGATATTTGCCGCGGTAGGGATTGGGAGTGGTTTGGTCCATGCGCGCAAAGACGAGCTGGCAGATGCGCCGATCGGCCTGCAGGCGAATCGGAAGGCGGTTAGCATTATACAATTCGAGCGTGATCATTCCTTCAAAACCTGGATCCACCCACCCCGCATTTTGTATAAAGAGACCGATGCGACCAATGGAAGATCGTCCTTCGACAAAGGCCGTCACGTCGTCGGGCAGGCGAATGTATTCACGCGTGGTGGCCAGTAGAAAGGAGTTAGGAGGAATAACAATCTCGCTTTGGGTGATCTCTTCGTAACCGACCTCTTTATCGAGTCGGATCACGTCTAAGCGGTTCTCATCCACTTTGAGAAAATGATCGCTTAACCGAACGTCTATAGACGCAGGTTGAATTTGTTCCTCTGTGAGTGGGTCAACGAAGAGTTCGCCGCTGTCAAGCATTGATTTGAGCGTCACGTCAGATAAAATCATAGAAGCCAAATATGGGATTAAATGTGATGCGGCATTTACCAGGTACGAGCCAACTGCGTCAAGAGACGCACGCCAAATCCGACCCCACCTTTGCGCAGGTAGTGGCGATGAGCATCGCTGGATGCGGTGCCTGCGATATCCAGGTGAGCCCATGGGAAGCCTTGGGCAAATTCAGAGAGAAGGGCGGCAGCCGTGCTGGCTCCTCCGGGCGGACCTCCAGAGTTTTTCATATCGGCTATGTCACCTTCGATTTGCTGGCGATATTCGGGCCAAAGCGGGAGGCGCCACAGTCGTTCATGAGTTTGTTGTCCCGCTGAGATGAGACGCTCGCATAGGGTGTCGTCGTTGCTAAAAAGTCCAGCTGCATGGTGGCCCAAAGCCGTTATGCAGGCACCCGTTAGCGTCGCCAAGTCTACGACGGCTGCCGGTTTAAAGCGCTGTGCATAAGTCAGCGCATCGGCTAAGACCAGCCGCCCTTCGGCGTCCGTGCTGAGTATTTCAATTGTCTTTCCACTGAGCGTCTTCACGGCGTCGCCGGGGCGGAAAGCGTTTCCGTCCGGCATGTTTTCTGCCGCAGCTACAAGGCCGATGATGCGTCGGGGTAGACCCAATTCGGCTACGGCTTGCATAGCGCCGAAAACTGCCGCTGCGCCAGACATGTCTTTCTTCATTGAGACGATCCCGCTGATGCTCTTGAGTGATAAGCCTCCGCTGTCAAAGGTGATTCCCTTGCCGACAAATACTAGGGGCTGCTCTCTTTTTTGGCCATTGTATTCCATGCAGATGAATCTAGGTGGGTTGGCGCTGCCTTGTCCCACGGCTATTAGGGCGCCCATGCCCATTTTGGCTATGGCTTTCTCGTTTAGTATGCGTGCTTTGATGCCGTGTTTTTGTGCGAGGCGACGGGCTTCTGACGCAAGGTAGACGGGCGTAACGGTTTGGCCGGGATGATTGATTAGATCACGGGCAAATGCTGTGGCAGAGGCAAGCGCCCGCCCGCTCTTCACGCCCGAGCGGAGTGCGGTTAGCTTAGACGGATTGTCTTCCACTAGTATAAGCTGTTTCAGTGAGGTAGGTTTGGGATCAGATCGATAGTGTTCAAAGCGGTATTGTGCCAAGTTGCTGGCTTCGACTAAAGCCTGCGCTGCTGTCTCTACACTGAGCCCAGCGGCTCCGCCGCCGTGTAAGATAGTGGCGATGCGCGTGCAGCCTGTATCCTCAAGAGCGTTTACAGCTTGAGCGGCAGCTCGTCGTGCCGCTTCTAAGTTGAAGGATTCACGCGCCCCAAGTCCTACCACCAAGACGCGCGGAGATGCGACTGCCCCTCTCGTATAGAGTAATAGAGTTTCACCGCTGCTCCCAGAAAAGTCACGTAGTTTTATTGTCGCACTGATCTGTCCTTCTAGTGCTCGATCTAAAGCGGCTGTTGCCCCGCTCGGATTCGTCCCCGCAAAGAGGTTGACGACGAGCGCATCGACGCGCTGATTTTGAATTTCTCCTCTGCGTACTGTAATTTTCATGTCCGCCTACGGTTTTGGCAAAATTATAGATGATGAAGGTGATCGCTGTCAAGTAAAGCCTCTATGAAAGTGCCTCCATTGGCATATATTCTTGCACGTATAAATGGCGAAATGACAAATAAGCTACGAGACTTTTTGAAAGACGATCAATTTTTAACGGCTGACGAAGGTTTAGATGCTTATTTCTTTAACGGCACGGCCGTGCTACATCAGAGACCTTAGTGCGTCGTATTGCCTGAGACAGTTGAGGAGTTATCGCAGGTTTTGGCGTTGCCCAGGATAAAATAGACACCTGTCGTTAAGCGCGGATTGGCCGGCGAATCTGTTTCGGTAAATCTGTGCTAAAAACTTAGTTATGGTCGTCGATCCAGGCATGCGCGTTGTCGCAACGAGTATACCTGAGTGCGTTATTCAGTTGGAGCCTGGCAGTTGCCGTGAAGGAACAGATTTAGAAGCAGTTCACCTTATTGTAGTGCTGGCTGCCGTTTATCGAGTCGAGGAGAATGTATCGTGAAACACTATGGGCTAACGATAGATCTTAAAGATGATCCTGAGTTGATCGCCCAATACAAGGCTCATCATGCTGATCCGTGGCCTGAACCGCTGCTTAAACTGCGTGAGATCGGCATAATAGACATGAAAATTTTTCTGCTTGGAACTCGCATGTTCATGTATATGACGTCCACGGACGAATTTGTGGCTGAGCGTGATTTTCTCACCTACGTGGAGCACAATCCGAAAGCGGCCGAGTGGGATGCGCTCATGCGCACGTTCCAGCAGCAGGTACCCGAAGCCCGTGAGGGCGAGTGGTGGGCGGAGATGGACATGGTGTTTGATTTGGAAAAGCACGTTTAGAAGTGGCTGAAGGGAGAGGAAATCGGCTCGAAGGAAAAGTAGCCATTGTCACCGGATCCGCGTCTGGAATCGGAGAAGCCACTGCACGTTTATTGGCCTTAGAAGGAGCAGCTGTTTGCGCCGTGGATATTGATACCGCTGCAGGTAAGGAGGTCGTTAAAGAAATCCAGTCTGACGGTGGTCAAGCCCTATTTATGCGCGCGGATGTGGGTAAAGGGGCGCAGGTAAAACGCGTAGTTGAGCGCACGCTAAGCGCATGGGGGCGCTTAGACATCCTGCACAACAATGCATATTGGTCTCGGAATGCACCGGCGACTGAACTCGATGAAAAAGCATGGGATCGAACGCTGGAAGTTACCTTGAAGTCAGTCTATTTGGGTGCGAAATACGCCGTTCCCGCTATGCTAGAAAGCGGAGGCGGTGCCATCGTCAATACGGGCTCAGTACACTCTCTTGCTGGCTTTGCCGGGTTCACCGCATACGATGCGGCTAAGGGGGGGGTGCTAGCAATGACGCGGACTATGGCAATTGACTTTGGCCCGGACATTCGCGTCAATGCCGTCTTGCCTGGTGCAATTTTGACTCCGGCCTGGGACGGTACGCCAAAGCAGTTTCGCAATCGCATTGCCGGTATGGTTCCCGCTAAGCGATTAGGGGCACCAGAAGACATCGCACGCGCGGTGCTCTTTTTGTCTTCCGAAGAAGCGTCATACATCACCGGCACGTCGCTGACTGTTGATGGGGGCATGTTGGCTCGTACCGAGTAAATGGGAGGAAGGAGATCATGTCAGTTCAAGGCAAGGCAAAAAAAATGAAACCTAAACGCAAACCGCTCAACCCGTGCTTTTCTTCGGGACCCTGCGCAAAACGTCCCGGTTGGAGTTTAGATGGCCTACGCGAGGCCCCGCTTGGTCGCTCCCATCGGAGCAACTTGGGCAAGGCTCGGCTGAGAGAAGTCATTGAACGAACGCGAGAAATCCTACAGATACCTGCAGACTATCACATCGGTATCGTACCAGCATCGGATACCGGCGCTGTTGAGATGTGCATGTGGTCTATGCTGGGTGCGCGAGGCGTCGATATTACCGGATGGGAGAGCTTTGGTAAGGGATGGATCACCGATGTTGTGAAACAGCTCAAGCTTGAAGACGTGCGCGTTTTTACGGCCGAGTATGGTCAATTACCTGATCTTAAACAACTTGACGGGGACCGAGATATCGTGTTCACCTGGAATGGCACCACGTCTGGGGTTCGGGTGCCGGACGGAGAGTGGATTGCCGATGATAGGCAGGGGCTCACTATTTGCGACGCTACTTCCGGAGTTTTCGCTATGGAACTGCCCTGGGAAAAGCTCGATGTTGTTACCTACTCTTGGCAGAAGGCGATGGGTGGTGAGGGAGCGCACGGCATGCTTGTGCTTAGTCCGCGCGCCGTTCAACGCCTCGAGTCTTATACTCCGCCTTGGCCCTTACCGAAGCTTTTTCGTATGACAAAGAATGGGAAGATTGACGATGCGCTCTTCAAGGGGAGCACAATCAATACGCCTTCTATGCTGTGCGTGGAAGACGCTATCGACGGGCTTCGGTGGGCCGAATCCATTGGTGGATTGGCCGAACTCGTGCGCCGTTCTCAGGCTAATTTGCAGTGTCTGAATGCTTGGGTCGAGTCAAGTGCATGGGCGGCTTTCCTGGCTACGGAAGAAGCCGCCCGGTCCAGCACGTCTATATGCTTGAAATTTATTGATCCCTGGTATGAGGCGCTCGCAGAGGATGTACAGCGATCCAAGGCAAAAGCGCTTGTTGGACTGCTTGAGGAAGAAGGGGTTGCACACGACATTGGATCGTACCGTGATGCGCCTCCGGGACTGCGTATTTGGGGTGGATCGACGGTAGAACAGAGCGACATCGAAGCTTTGCTCCCCTGGTTGGATTGGGGCTGGAGCGAGGTGAAAAAGGCATAGTAGTCGATAGGTTAAAATAGATTGAAAAGGCATTGGTTCCCCCGTGGAATCGATGCCCTTTTCATGGCTAGTGTACGGCGGCTTAAGCCGGTGCGGATTGTAAATCCATCATCAATCATGTATGTAACCGATGGCTTCTTCTGTAAGTGATATCGAATATGTTGATCGGAAGATGAAATTAATTTAGGGGGAAATACTAACAGAGACTATACCAAGGGATTCTACTCGAAAATTGCCCCGTTCTGGGCTGGGCAGAACGGGGCAATTAAAAGCGGAATATTCACAGCAAAAGCAGCCTATTTTTTTTTCGATGCGGCCTTTTTTTTGTTACCCGACTGCAGGCGGTTTGCCGCACCCACCGAGCCAATATGCAGCGCGTCGTAGGCTTGCTGTGACGTTTTGAAAGGTCCTTCGTGTGACCCCGAACCGTGCCAGTTGAGGTTGGTGTACATCGGGTTCGGGGCGTCGGTCGTCTTTTCGCGGGTGGCGATATGTGCTAGCATGCGCTCTTCTAACATTGCGACGACGGCCTTTTCTTTTGAGGCCACATTTTTTAACTCTAACGGGTCTTTGATCAAGTTATAAAGCTCGACGCGTGGCTTAAAGTGAAAGTCTGGCTCGAGAGCTACCATCAGTTTCCACTCTGGGGTACGCCAGCCGTGCTTGCGCATCCAAGTGCACTCGGTGATATAAAATTCGGAGTAGTTTGAAGCGCGCTTGCCGGATATAAGCGGAAGCAGAGATTGGCCGTCAAAAGAGATGTCATTCTTTATGTTCAGCAGCTGCAGGACGGTTGGGACCAGGTCTTGATGCAGACTTGTTCCCTTTACCCGATGACCTGCAGGAACTTTACCCGGTAGGCGAATAATCAGAGGGACGTAGAGCGTGTTGTCGTACATGCCGTGGTGGTCATACCAACAATCGTGCTCATACAGCGTTTCGCCGTGGTCTCCGTTAATGACGATAAGTGTATCGTCTTCGAGCCCGAGTTCAGACACCCGCGTTATAATGCGCTGAATGCAGGCATCCATGTAGGCGATGGCTCCGTCGTACTGCGCATCGATGTAGTGGCGATCTGTGACGCCTGGCGGCATCCAGTCGGCAAAAAAATCGCAAAAAGGCTTGAAGTTGAAGACAGGCTCCATCGACTTATTTTTTGGATCGAATTCGTTCCCGCTGTAAAACATGCGCTCAAAAGGAGCAGGCGGAAGATAGGGAGCGTGTGGGTCCATGTGCCGCAAAAAGAGAAAAAAGGGCTTTTTTGATTTAGAAAGGCGCTCGAGTTCTGGAACTGCGACGTTGTTTAAATCTTCAGCCTTGGGGCTGCGCCCAGCTGCCCAAGATCCCCAAGCGGGGTAGTCGAAGTAGCGATCAAAGCCGCGCGAACTTGGATTGCCCGTAAAGCCGACGCACGAAGTGTTATATCCATTTTTCTTGAGGATTTCCGGAAGAGTGCGGACTTTTTTGGGTAAGCCTCCTTTGTGACGCAGAGCGACGACTGAGGTCGAAAAACAGTCTAAACCTGTGAGCATAGAGGCATAGGCTGAGGTCGTTGGGATATGCGGAGAATAGTTCTGTTCAAAGAGCGTACCGCCCTCAGCAAACTTATCGATGTGTGGGGTTGTTTGGTGGTGATAGCCGTAGCAGCTCATATGGTCGGCGCGCAGGCTATCAATACCGAACAGAATAAGGTTCGTTTTTTTGGTGGGCATAGCATCCTCACGAGGTAGAGTGTGGCTGTAAGCAGGGTAAGATGGTAAAACGGTATACATTCGTCGTCAAGAGACAGGACATGCTGATTGAATAGAGTAATTGGATTACTTAGTTTTTCTAAACATATAAAAGGATCGTGTGTCTGATTGTATATTTCGGTCCGATTGCATGATGGGACGTCATTTATTCAGAGAGAGGGAGCGATGAAAAAGCTTAAAGTCGCTGTAGTGGGAGTAGGGGGTATCGCTGGAGCGCACATGCCTGGGTGGAAGGCTTCAGAACAAGCTGAGCTTGCGGCCGGTTGCGACGTTAATGGCGAGGCATTGGCCAAGTGGGGCGCCGAGCATAGTGTAGACAAGCTCTATACCAGCGTGGAAGATCTATTGCAGGACGAAGAAATTGATATCGTGGATATCTGCACGCCCAATATGTATCACGCCCCGCTGAGCATCGCGGCGCTCGAAGCGGGTAAGCACGTGTTGTGCGAAAAACCGCTGGCGCCAACGCCGGATGAAGTGCGTCAGATGATGGCTGCCCGCGATCGTTCAGGTAAGCTTTTGATGACTGCCCAGAGCGTTCGGTTTACCGGCAATGCGCGTGCTTTTAAGGATGAAGTGGATGCTGGAGCGCTTGGCGAAGTGTATCACGCGCGCTGTTGGGCATTGCGTCGGGCCGGCGTGCCTGTACGACCGGGCTTCATACAAAAAGAACACAGCGGTGGTGGGCCGTGTATTGATATTGGTGTGCACATGCTCGACTTAGCGCTTTGGCTAATGGGCAACCCGCAGCCGGTTGCGGTTAACGGTGTGGCAATCGCTCCGTTAGCTCATCAGGCGGGCGCTTTTTCAGAATGGGGGCGTACGCCAATACCCCCCGAGTACGATGTCGAGGATTTTGCTGCTGGTTTTGTTCGCTTTGCAAATGGGGCTACGCTTGTGTTAGAAATGAGTTGGATGTTACACCACGATGGGGCGGGGAATGGCGTATGGCTATATGGGAAAGACGGCGGTGGACACTGGCCCTCGTGCGAGTTTTTTCGCACCAACTACCAGACGCGGCAGCACTATAACCATACGCTTAAGCTGCATGACGACGGGATTGGCTCACACGCCGAGGAGTGCATTGCATTTGCGCAAGCCATTGCCTGCGGCGAGCCTTCCCCTGTTCCGGCTGAAGAATCGCTCCAAGTTGTACAGATTCTTGATGGTATCTATAGAAGTCAGGAAACGGGAGCAGAAATTATCCTCGATTAGTGGCGATATTGGGCACGATTATAGGGGTCGGCAACGCGCTTGTCGGTCCCCTTTTCTATCTAATAAACTGTGTGCTGTCAGGTTTGTTTTAAGTCGCTTTCAGAGGTCGGAAAATAAATTCTGATAATAGTTAGACGCATAGATTGTTGTAGAAAAGAAAGTGAGATAACCGATGTCTGAAAACCTGTTAGATATTTATGATCACGATACCGTCGGGGTGAGGAAGAGCGAAAAACCATTCCATCTTCGCTTGAGAGATTGG
>MDTD01035299.1_pt1 | contig 10133 bp, 7 predicted proteins | sample 811221 | NCBI WGS metagenome assembly MDTD01 (sample SAMN05326646, study PRJNA326480) | marine metagenome | isolation source: seawater | place: Pacific Ocean: South West | collected 2011
ACAAAAACTCAATATAAAAAAGTCACTAATATAGCATTAAGAGCTCATAAATTATTAAAATGCAGAGGTGTTTCCCGTTCGGATTTTAGATTTTACCAAAATAAGTTTTATCTTCTCGAAACTAACACACAACCAGGTATGACATCGTTGTCATTAGTGCCAGAAATAGCAAAATATAATGGGATCGGTTTTAAAGATTTAATAGAGAAAATATTAAGAGATGCTTCAATCGATAAATAAAAAAAAAATATATTTTTATTTCTTAGTATTTATTTTTTTATCCACAATATCGAATTTAAATTTTTTCAAAAACTTCATACAAATTTTCGTCGTAGATAATTATGAAATTAATAATACATCTGAGGAAATAAAAAACATAATTTTAGATAAAATTAAAAAAAAGAATATAAATATTTTTTTTTTTAAAGACAAAAATAAGGTAAAATCAGTAATTGATGAGATAAAAATAATTGATTATGTAGAAGTAAAAAAAATATATCCATCTAAATTATTATTTAATTTAAAAAATGCTGAAATCTTAGGAGTGACTTTTTTAAATGGAAAAAAATACTATATCAGCTCAAATCATAAACTAATATCAGCTAATGAATACTCAATCGATATATCATCACCAGTTATATTTGGTAATTTTGAAATTGATGATTTTATGAAATTATTAATACTTTTAAAAAAAAATAATATAAATGTAAAAAGTATAGATAAATATTTTTATCATCAAAATCGTCGATGGGATTTGTTTTTTGATAATAATATTATTTTAATGTTGCCATCAAAGAATCTAAATAATGCTATAAATATTTACAAAAAATTTGAAAACAACAACAAAATAAATCAAAATTCAAGAATAGATTTAAGAATTCAAAATAGATTGATTTTAAGTAGTGATTGAAACAAAATTAATAAATATATTAGATTATGGATCATACAAATTTCGGTTATCCGTGTATGGAGATAAAAGTAAAAAATTATTATACTCTAATTCTAAATTAATAAGTAACGATAAAAGTGTTAAGAATATTTTATCTAGTCTAATAAAAGAAACTGAGAAAAAAATTTCGTCTCATATAGAAAATGTTATAATAGTTTGCGATTCAGCAAAAAAGACTGTTTTAGATATTTCAATTAAAAAAAAATACGAAAAAAAAGTTAAACTAGAAAAAGTATTTCCAAATATTGTATTAGAAACTATGCAATTAATAAATAATTCAGATGTTACGAAGAATATAATTCATTTGATTCCTAAAAAGTTTGTTGTTGATAATATTGAATACTTTGATCAGCCTTCAAACAAAATTTTATTAAATAATATTTTAATTGAATTTAAAATTATTCTTTTCCAACAAGAATATATTGAAACTTTAAAAAAAAACTTTAATCAATTAAATCTGCATGTACATAAAATATATTGTGCAAGTTATGTCAAAAGCAAAAATTATTTTAATAAAATTAAAAAAGATAATATTGCTTTTTTAGACATTGGATGGGAAAGAACAAGTTTATTAAAATTTAATAAAAAAGGCATTGAAAACCTCTCTACAATCTCTTTAGGCGGCAATCATATAACAAAAGATATATCAAAAGTATTTAAAGTTGATTTAGAAGTTGCGGAGGAAATTAAAAAGCTATTCGGCAAATCAAACACAGAATTTTCATATAATATTTCAAATGACGATAACAACATTTCGATTAAAGAAATATTAAATAAAAATATTTCGATAGATATTCTAAAAAAGGTTATTTTATTCAGAGTCCAGGAAATCATCGATTTATCTCTAAAAAGTTTTACAAAAAGTCAAATTTATGAATTAAAACAAGCTGAGCTATTTTTAATAGGTGAGGGATCCAGGTTATTAAATACAAATTCATTTTATTTGATAGATCAAGTGGGCATCCCAAATATAAGTTTCTTTGACGAAAATGACGCAGATATATCTAATGCTGCAATTAAATATTTTCTTGATGATCAGCTCATTAGAAAAAAAAAGGCAATAAATGCTGGTTATTTTGAAAAATTTTTCAATATATTCGATTTTAAATAGTAGTTTCTTGTAATATTTGTTGAGTACTTAATTAAGATCAAATTAAATATATTACTTCGGTGACTATATTAACTCAAAAAACTTTAGCAAAAAAAATTTCATTTAATGGTATTGGGATACATACAGGAGAAAATGTATGCTTAAATCTACTTCCCTCAGAACCAAACACAGGAATAATATTTAAACGTATAGATTTAAAAAATAATAATACTATATATCCAAATTATAAAAATGTCGTCGATACGACTTTATGTACTACGGTTTCTAATGAATTTGGAGTAAAAGTTTCTACGATTGAACACTTAATGGGAGCTTTTTATGGTCTTGGAATTGATAATGCTATTGTTGAATTAGATTCACAAGAGGTTCCAATATTAGATGGCTCCGCAAATGAGTACGTTAGAAGAATTAAAGAAGTGGGTTTAAAATTAAGTGATCAACCTATAAAAATTATTAAAATAGAAAAAAAAATTGAATTAGTAGAGGGAGAAAAAAAAATATCTATTGAAAGTTCCAATGTCACAAGTGAAATAGATTTTGAAATTAAATATAAAAATAATTTTATTAATTTTCAAAAAAATAAAGTAAATATTTTCGAAGACGATCTTAAAGAAGTATTTGAGTCACGAACTTTTTGTCTATATGAAGATATAGAGAAGTTAAAAAAAATTGGTCTTGGTAAAGGTGGTAATTTAGATAATGCTATAGTAGTAAAGAGCAATTCTGTTCTTAACGAAGGTGGACTTAGAAATGATTTAGAATTTGTTAATCATAAAATCCTAGATTGTATGGGGGATTTATTTCTTTCTGGTCATAAAATAATTGGATCTCTTAAAACTTCTCAGGGTGGACACTATTTAACAAATAAACTTTTACGAAAAATTTTTAACAAAAACGAAAACTATTCTTTAATAGAAATAAAAGGAAAGCAATTACCTCACTATTTTGCTAATTACCAAAATTTAAAAGTTACTGCATAGTACTTACATACTAATAATTTATCTGTTAAATTGAAATATGAGTCTAAAGATATATTTTTTAATTTTTTTCGTATTTATTTACTCTTGCTCTGCAAAAAAACAAAATTCATCTATTTTAGAGGAAAAAAATTTAGAAAGCCAAATGATAGAAGTCTACAAAAAGGCTTATGATGAATTTAGTAAAGGCGATGTATTATTTGCTGGAAAAAAATTTAATGAAGTTGAAATGCTTTATCCACAGTCTATTTGGGCCTCAAGATCAGTTTTAATGTCTGCTTATGGTTATTTCAGCCAGAGTTATTATGGTGATGCTATAAATGAATTGGAAAGATTTCTTGATAAATACAAGAATCATCCTAATTCAGACTACGCATATTATTTATTAGCACTTTGTCATTATGATCAAATAGTTGATGAAAAAAAAGATCATAATGAAATACTAAAATCGAAATATTACTTTGAGAAAATTATTGAAGATTATCCTGATACAGATTACGCGGTTGATTCTAAATACAAATTGCAATTTGTAAATGAAATGTTGGCTTCAAAAGAAATGTATCTTGCAAGGTACTATGTGCAAAGAGAAAAATGGATTCCTGCTATAAACAGATTTAAAAAAGTTATTGATGAATATGAGACTACTATTTATGTGGAAGAAGCACTGCATCGTCTTGTTGAAATAAATTATAAAATAGGATTGTCAGACGAAGCTCTAAATTATGCCGCACTTTTAGGCTATAATTACCAATCAAGTGATTGGTATGAATCATCCTATAAAATATTTAATACAAAATATAAAAAAAATAAAAAATTGAAGTCAAAAAATAAGAAATCTCTGGTGAAAAAATTTAGAGAATTGTTTAATTAAACAATTTATGGAATCAAAAAGTACAATAAAAGCAAAGTATTTAGATTTGATAAAAAAACTTATTAAATGTGATAAATTTTATTTTGAAAAAAATTCTCCAATAATTTTAGATAGCGAATATGATACTTTAAAAAAAAAGATATTAGATTTAGAAAATAAATATGAATTTCTTAATAATAAAAATTCTCCCTCAAATAAAGTAGGATATAAACCCTCTAAATCTTTTGAAAAATTTAAACACAGAGTACCAATGCTTTCACTGTCGAATGCATTTTATGAAAATGACTTAGTAAACTTTGAAAAAAAAATTTTTAATTATTTAGACAGTAAATTAAAATTTGATTATAGTGTTGAACCCAAAATAGATGGTATTTCTGCATCTTTAACCTACAAAAATAATAAATTAATAACAGGTGTTTCCCGTGGTGATGGTAAGATTGGTGAAGTAATAACTGAAAATCTTAAAACTATAAAAGATATTCCTTTAGAAATTAAAAGCTCAACATTTCCTAGTGAAATAGAAGTTAGAGGCGAAGTATTTATTAAAAAAAAAGATTTTACAAGAATACAGAATAATTTTGCAAATCCAAGAAATGCGGCATCTGGATCTTTAAGACAAAAGGATCCAAAGGAGACCAAAAAAATTCCACTTAATTTTGTAGCTTATACATTTGGATACATAAAAAATAATCCATTTAAATATCAGTCACAATTTTTAAAGGAATTAAAAAATTGGGGATTTAAAACAAATAAAGACAACCTTGTATTAAGTGAAGTAAATGAATTGTTGGAGTTTCATAAAAATTTTGAAAATAAAAGATTTAATTTAGATTATGATGTTGATGGTTTGGTTTATAAAGTTAATGATTTGAAATTACAAAATAGACTAGGATTTACATCTAACTCACCTAGATGGGCGATTGCACACAAGTTTTCAGCAGATAGTGCAAACACAAAAGTTTTAAATATTGAAATTCAAATAGGAAGAACAGGTGCATTAACACCTGTAGCTAAAGTTGAACCTGTAAACATAGGTGGGGTTGTTGTATCAAATGCTACACTGCATAATGAAGATGAGATAAAAAGAAAAGATATAAGAATTGGAGATGTTGTAAAAATTGAAAGAGCGGGAGACGTTATTCCTCATGTATTGGAAGTTGACAAGAATAAGAGAAGTAAAAACTCAAAACCATTCGATTTTCCTTTGAGGTGTCCATTTTGTGGATCAAAAACTATTAAAGATTTTAATAAAGTAACAAAAAAATTTGATGCAGTTAGAAGATGTTTAAATGATAATTATAAATGTGAAAAAATTGAAATTGAAAAAATTAAACATTTTATATCTAAAGATGCATTAAACATTGATGGTCTAGGAAAAAAAGTCGTTGAAAAATTTTGGGAGCTAAAGTTAATAAAGAAACCGCAAGATATATTTTATTTAGACTTTGATAGAATAAAAAACTTAGATGGATGGGGTGAGTTGTCTGTCAAAAATTTAAATAGTTCTATAGAAAAATCTAGAAAAATCTCACTTCAAAGGCTTATATACTCGATTGGAATAAGACACATAGGAATAGAAAACGCAAAACTTATAAGCGATAATGTTAAAAATGTAAAAAATTTTGTTGATATTGTTCAAAATAATAAATTCAATCAAATTTTAAATATTGATGGTATTGGACAAACACAGATTAATTCACTTAAAAATTTTTTTTCGAATCAAAGAAATATAAACAATCTTATAGAGCTTAGTAAAATACTTATAATTGAAAATAAAATATTAAATCAAACTGGGCATCTTAAAAATAAATCGTTTATGTTTACAGGTAAATTAGATGGCATAAGTAGAGCTGAAGCAAAATCAATTATAGAGCAAAATTCTGGAATGACTGTAAGTAGTATTAATAAAAATTTGAATTATTTAGTGGTTGGAGATAAACCAACAAAAAGAAAAGTAGAGCAAGCAAAAAAACTTAATATAAAAGTAATTTCACAAGAAGAGTTAAAAATTTTACTTAAGTAGACTTAATAACCATTTTCTTTCACTATTATTTAAAAATTTTGAGATTCTAAAATAAACTTCTAAATGATAGTCAAATAAATATTTTTTTTCATGTTCAGTCAAAATATTAAAATTAATCATATCTGTATCAATAGGAGCGAATGTCAAATTTTTAAAAATCAATTTTTCTCTAATTTGATCGACATAAATTAGATCTTCTATTCGAATTCCATATTTATTTTTTAAGTAATATCCTGGTTCATTACTCAAGATCATGCCTTTTTTTAATAACATATTGTTATTTTTTGAAATTGATTGGGGACCCTCATGTACATTTAAAAAGAAACCAACACCATGACCAGTACCATGGGAGTAATCAAGACCTACATTAATAAGTGGTTTTCTTGCCAACTTATCTATTAGGTGTCCATTGTAATTTTTATTAATATTACAATTTGCAACAGCAATGTGACCTTTTAAAACTCTCGTAAAGTTATTTTTGATTTTCGACGATATTTTACCTTTGCATACAGTTCTTGTTACATCTGTTGTACCCCATTTATATTGACCCCCGGAATCAATCAATAAAATATCATTTTTCTTCAATTTTCTATTTGATTTAGTTGTAGACTTATAATGAATAATTGCTCCGTTTGGACCAGAACCAGCAATAGTATCGAAACTTGGATACATGTACAACTTTGATTTTTTCCTAAACCGCTCTAGTTTTTTTTCAATCTTTCTTTCATCGATAATTTTCTCATTTTTTTTAAACCAAAATAAAAATTTGGTTAGAGCAATACCATCTAAAATATGAGAATTTAAAGTATTTTTGATCTCTACATCGTTTTTTATAGATTTTAAATTATAAATTGGATCTATCTTATGTGTGACTTTAAAATTACTTTCTATTAAACTTTGATCAAAGATTGAACATGTATTTTCATCTATACAAAAATTTCCCTTTTTTAATTTATATAAAGTGTTGAAAAAATCTTTTTCATTACAAAAATTAATATTCTTCATTTTCTTTTTTATTAATAAAATTTTATTTAATTTAGAAAAAAGAAAAATTTTACCTTCAATTGACATAATCATTTTACAATTAGCTATTGGACTATTAGGCAAGTCACTACCTCTAATATTTAATGTCCAACAAACATTTTCACTTGCACTTAAATAAAGGTAATCAATTTTATTCTTTTTCATAAATTTCAATAGTTTTTTAATTTTGGATTTACTACTTTCTCCTGTAATTTTTTTATCTATTTGAAAAAATTTATTTGAATTCTTGACCCCTTTATTCTGAAAATTATAACTAATTGGAACTAAATTCGCGCAGCCACCAAAATATTTCATTAATATTTTCTTAGTGAATAATTTAGGATCAAAACCAATTTTAATATTTTTAATTGTTTTGAGATTTTTTGGCCAAGTAATTGGGATCTGAATAATTTTAAAGTTTTTGCTAGATTGTTTATTTGCCTGCAAAACATATCTACCATCAACAAATAAATAATTTTTTTTTTTGAGAATTAACGCAAAACCAGCAGATCCTGTGAAGGCAGTTAATTTAGATAAATTTTTGTTGTTAGAATATTCTGTAAAGTATTCATCATTTTTTGGAACTATATAGCCATTTAAATTTTTTTCCTCTATGAATGTTTTTAAATTATTCATCATTTTATTTTTTTTTGATACCTTATCCAACCAGGACTTCTTACCTCTCCCTCAAATTCAATGTCTTGATTAAATTCAAAGTCATCCTCTTCTTTATTTATGAAATTATTATTCTTTTTAATAAAATCGTCTGGCAATTCATCAATAAATCTTGAAGCTATACTATCCATCCAATCTCCTTGATAAAATCTGTTCATTGAAAAAGAAATTTTTGCAAATTTCTTTGCTCTTGTAATACCAACATAGGCAAGCCTTCTCTCTTCTTCTAAACCACTCTCTCCTTTTTCCTCTATACTTTTCTGATGTGGAAACAATCCTTCTTCCCATCCTGGCAAATAAACAATATTAAATTCCAATCCTTTAGACGCGTGCATTGTCATTAAATTTACTTTATCACTTTCCCAATCTTGATCTAAAGAGGTTGCTAGAGCAACATGTTCTAAAAAGCTTTCTAAATTATCAAAGTCTTTCATAGCAATTAGCAATTCCTTAATATTTTCTAATCTATTCTCATTTTCCAAATCTTTTTTATTTTTTAGCATTTCACTATAACCTGACTCATCCAAAACTATCTGTAAGAGCTTGTTATGGTTTATTTTCTTCTTTTGATCAAATCTCCATTTTTCTAATAAATTTAATATAGTATTTAATCCTAATTTAGTTTTTGGTTTAATTTTGTTAAGTTCAATTAATTTCTTTGATGCAGTTTCTAAAGAATAGGAATTATTTTTCGCGTATTGTGAGATTAATTTAATAGTTGTATCTCCAATAGATCTTTTTGGAACGTTAATTATCCTTTCAAAAGACAAATCATCCATTGGCTGATGTATACATCTTAAATAAGCAATACAGTCTTTTATTTCAGACCTTTCATAAAATTTTATACCACCAATAATTCTATATGGAATTCCAACTTTTAAAAACCTTTCTTCAAATTCTCTCGTTTGAAATATTGCTCTTACTAGAATAGCAATTTCATTTAACGAATATTTTTTTTTAAAATTTTCAATAGATGAACTTATTTCAATTGCTTCATCTTTTACATTACGAAAGCAATTTAATGTAACAAGCTCACCTTGTTCTAAATTTGTATATAAATTTTTTCCAACTCTATTTTGATTATTTTCGATTAGTTTTGATGCCACACTTAAGATATTTTGAGTTGATCTGTAATTTTTTTCTAATCTTATAATCTTCGTATTTTTATAAATTTTATCAAATTCTAAAAAATTTTTAATTTCAGCACCTCTCCAGCTGTAAATTGATTGATCATCATCTCCAACGCAACATATATTTTTATTATCTTGTGCTAAATATTTTAGCCACTCACTCTGTATATAATTAGTATCTTGATACTCATCTACTAAAATAAATTTAAACTTTTTTGAGTATATTGACCTAATATCAGAATATTTACTAAAAATTTTAACTGTATGTAAAATTAAATCACTGAAATCTGTAGAATTTAAATCTAATAGTTTTTGTTGATAAATATGATAGATTTTTAGAAAACTTTTTTCTAATATTTCTTTTTTTTTTAAAATAACTTCATTGGGATACAATCCTTTATTTTTCCATTTATCTATAATAGCCAAAATAAATTTTGGGGAAATTTTTTTAATATCTATGTTTTCTGCTTTGCAAATATTTTTAATTAGCCTTACCTGGTCATCCTGATCAATTATTGTAAAATTTGATTTTAGTTTAACTGCTTCAGCATGTTTTCTTAATATTTTTGCACTTATAGAGTGAAATGTACCAAGCCAAGGCAATCCTGTTGCTTCTTTTTTAAGAAGTCTTGAGACTCTTAATTGCATTTCTTTCGCAGCTTTATTTGTAAAAGTTACAGCTAGTATCTGGCTTGAAAACGCATGATGACTCTTAATTATATGCGCAATTCTTGAAGTTAGAACTTTTGTTTTGCCTGATCCCGCGCCTGCCACTATTAGCAATGGGCCTTGTAAGTGCAACACTGCTTCTTGTTGCTTTTCGTTTAAATTTAACAAATAATCGTTTTTAGACATTTATTTAATAATATAACCCTTATGATTTTTGATGAACATAGTTAAGCAAAATAAAATCAATTTTTCGTTAATCTTAATAGCAATATTTATAACTTTTTCATCTTTAACTATTTTATCTTTACCAGTTTTATTCAATTATGAAAGTAAACTTACAAATATAGAAAAAAATTTTTATGAAAATTTTAAAATATACCTTAATTCAAAAGGAAAAGTTTCTTACAAACCATTTCCAAAACCACACTTATTAGTAGAAAAAGCTCATCTTGATTTTAAAAAAAAAAGTCAAAGTGAAGCTTTAATCAAGACGGAAAATCTAAAAATTTATATTTCACTTAGAGATATTTATTTGAGAAATTTTAAACATTTCACATCATTGGAAATTGCTAAAACAAATTTTGAATTTAAAGTTTCTAATATTAATGAATTAAGAAATCATTTGTATAAAAATATTAATAAACCAATTAAAATTAATAATTGTAAGCTATTTTTTAAAAATAAAAATAATGAAGTAATTTTAAT
>MDTD01084916.1_pt1 | contig 10133 bp, 11 predicted proteins | sample 811221 | NCBI WGS metagenome assembly MDTD01 (sample SAMN05326646, study PRJNA326480) | marine metagenome | isolation source: seawater | place: Pacific Ocean: South West | collected 2011
ACTGTTTAATCTATATCCATATCGAATCAAATTGATTATGAAGTTAGTGTTTGATATTTACAAGTAATATTTCATGCGGCAATTAAAAATATTTGTAGAACTAACAAGATTAAATAAGCCAATAGGTTTTATGCTTTTGTTTTGGCCTTGTTCTTGGGGATTAGCTTATGCATATTACTTTAACAAAACATTTAATCTATTTTTATATTATTTAATATTATTTTTTTAGGATCAGTTTTAATGAGAAGTGCCGGATGTATTTTTAACGATATTGTTGATAAAGATTTTGATAAAAAAGTTAAAAGGACTAAATTTAGACCTATAGCCTCAGGAAGAATTAGCATTAAACAGTCTTTTATCTATGTAGTATTATTATGTTCAATTGCATTATTAGTATTGATACAATTTAATTTATTAACAATTGCACTCGGATTAGGTTCTATGTTTTTAGCCTTTACATATCCATACATGAAAAGAATTACTTATTGGCCACAATTATTTCTTGGTATCACTTTTAATTGGGGAATTATGATGGCCTGGGCTGCAGTAAATAATAGTATATCATTGGAAGTTATAATACTTTACATTTCAGCCATATTTTGGACATTGGGTTATGACACGATTTATGGAGCTCAGGATATATCTGATGATGAAATTATTGGTCTCAAATCAACATCAATTAAATTTAAAAAAAATATAAATCTATTTGTAGCAATTATGTATTTAATCAGCACACTTTTAATTTGTTATTTATTTAAAAATGAAATTGGATATAATTTTTTTACTCTATTACTAACCTTATTTATATCTTCACTTATTTTTCAAGTGCTTAAGTTTGATAAAGAGAAGAAAAAAAGTTGTTTAAAAATGTTTAAAACGAATAATTTATCTGGACTTATATTTTTTTTATGTATCCTATCATTAAATAATTAAATGACTCTCAAAGAAAACAAAATAATATTAAAAAGACTATTTCACGAATATGTAAAAAAACATCTAGGTAAAATTTTTTTTGCTTTAATTTTGTCAATTATTGTTGCTGGAACTACTTCATCAATCGCTTGGCTTCTAGATCCAGCGGTTAAAAAAATATTTATTGAAAAAGATAATACTTATGCCTGGTTAATACCATTATTAATAATAATTACATTTTCACTGAAGGGTTTTTCTCTTTATTTAGCTAGAATGAAAATAATAAGAGTTGGGCAAGAGGTTGCCGGTGAAATACAAAAAAAAATTGCTAAAAATATCTTAACTACTGACATGCAAACTCTTGATAATAGACATTCAGGAAAATACATCTCGAATATTTTATACGAAACTGGTCATGTCCAAAACTTAGTGAGTACAGCAGTTTTAAATTTAATGAAAGACTCGTTTTCAGTAATCGCACTTGTATCTGTAATGTTTTATCAAAATTGGAAGCTTGCCTCGTTTGCTATATTAATGATGCCGTTAGCAGCTGGTTTTGCAAAAAGTTTAGGTAAAAGAGTTGGTAAAGCAATTGGTAAAGCTGGGGACTCAAGTGGAAAACTAGTCACTTTTTTATCTGAAATATTTAAAGGGTCTAAAATAATTCGAATATATCAAAAAGAGGATAGAGAGGCTGAGAATGCAAATAAGATGATAGATGATCTTGTTGAAAAAAATATTAAGATTAACAGTGTTTTAATTAGAGCAACACCAATTATGGAAACTCTAACTGGATTTATGATTGCTGGTTTTATTTTTTTTTCGGGAAAATTGATTGCTTCGGGTGAGCTTGGAGTAAATAATTTTTTTTCATTTCTAGCAGCAATGATGCTAGCGTATCAACCGATCAGAGCTTTAGCTACGATAAACATCGCTATTAATCAAGGTTCAGCAGCTTTTAAAAGAATAGTTGAGGTAATTGATAAAGATATTCAAATAACTAATCAAGAAAACTTACCAAATTTAAATATTTCAAATTCGAATATAAAATTTAAAAATGTTGAATTCAAATATTTATCAACAAAATCAAAAGCTTTACACAATATTAACTTAGATATTCAAGGAGGTTCGATGTCGGCTTTTGTAGGTCATAGTGGAGCTGGAAAAAGTACAATTATTAATCTTTTGCCAAGATTTTATGACCCTCAAAATGGAAAAATTTTTATTGATGGCCAGAATATTAAAGAGATAACTCTTCATTCATTAAGGAAGAACATATCTTTAGTAAGCCAAGATGTAATTCTGTTTGATGACACAATTAAAAAAAACATCTCTTATGCAGAAGAAACAGCCTCTGATGATGAAGTTATTGCTGCTTGCAAATTTGCGGCTGCCCACGAATTTATTTCTCAAATGCCAGAAGGCTATAATACTTTAATTGGTGAAAATGGAGTAAAATTATCTGGTGGGCAAAAACAAAGGATTTCAATTGCTAGAGCAGTACTAAAGAAGTCTCCAATAATTCTTTTAGATGAAGCAACCTCATCCTTGGACTCAGAATCTGAAGAGGTAGTCCAAAATGCAATAATTAATCTTACTAAAAATAAAACTACGCTGGTAATTGCTCATAGATTATCTACCATTCATAAAGCTAACTGCATATTTGTCATGAGTGAAGGTAAAATTATTAATTCAGGTAATCACGAATTTCTAATTAATAATTGTAATGAATACAAATCACTTTACGAAAAACAACTAAAATAAGATGTTATTCTTTTACAAAATCTTAACAACTATTTTGTATCCATTTTTAATCTTATATATTTTATTTCGTGTGTTTAGAAATAAAGAGCACCCTAAAAGATTTAAAGAAAAAATTTTTCCATCACATTTTAATGTAGATAAAATGAATAAATCAAAATTATGCTGGTTTCATGTAGCAAGTATTGGTGAATTAAACAGTATATTGCCAATAATAGAAGAATTAAATTCAAATAACGATTTCGAATTTTTAATTACCACAACAACTTTAAGTTCATCAAAGTTAGCTGATAATGAGTTTATTAAATTAGAAAATATTAAACATAGATTTTTTCCACTTGATGTTAATTTTTTAGTATCAAGATTTTTAAGTTCTTGGAAACCGGACTTGGTATTTTTGGTAGACTCTGAAATCTGGCCAAATTTAATTCTTCAAATAAAAAGAAAAAAAATACCCTTAGCGCTTATAAATGCACGAATAACATCGAAAACTTTTAAAAGATGGAACTTTTTTTCAAACGCTGCAACGGAAATTTTTAGTTCATTTAGTATGTGTCTCACATCAAATCTTGAGTCAAAGCAATACCTAGAAAGGTTTAAAGTAAAAAATATTTATCATCATGGAAATATAAAACTTTTAAGTAAAATTGATTTAGATAAAATTTCTAATACCAATGATGATTTTTTAAGTAATAATAAATTTTGGTTCGCGGCAAGCACTCATCGCGGTGAGGAAAATTTATGCCTTAACACTCATCTAAAGCTAAAAAGAGAAATTAAAGAAATAACTACTATTATTGCACCAAGACATATAGAAAGAACCAATGAAATAAAAAAATTATGTGAAAATCTAAATCTAAATTATCAAATACTTAACGAAAACGAAGTCATTCAAAGAAATAAAGAAATAATCATAATCAATTCTTTTGGAAAATTAAATAATTTTTTCAGATTTGCAAAAAGTGTGTTTATTGGAAAATCTACTTTGATTAAGTTAGAAAATGAGAGTGGACAAAATCCAATAGACGCGGTTAAGCTAGGTTGTAAAGTATACCATGGACCATATGTTTATAATTTTAAAGAAGTCTATCAGATACTCAAAAAAAAAAATGTTGCAAAACAAATAGTTAATGCTACGGAATTAAGTGAAAATCTTGCAAGGGATTTAAAAGATAACAATGACAAAAAAAGTAACATTTCAGATTTTATTAACGATTTGAGCAAAAAAACATTCTCTTGCACCATGAAAGACATAAATAATTTTTTATTTTATGCAGATAAATAAACCAAAATTTTGGGATACCGAAAGAGGAATAATATCGATTTTATTACTTCCTTTATCCATGGTCGTCATTACTTATATTTTTTTGAAAAAGTTTTTATGCAAAAAAACTAGTTTCAAAATTCCAGTAGTTTGTGTCGGTAATATTTATGTGGGGGGTACAGGCAAAACGCCAACTTCAATTTTTTTAGCAAATCAACTCTCAAAGCAAAACATAAACTCAGTTATTTTAAGAAAATATTATGACAGTCATCAAGATGAGCACGATCTAATTAGAAAAAATTTCAACAACTTAATTTTGTGTAATGACAGACTTCAAGGATTAAATGAAGCTGTAAAATCTAATTATGACATCGCAATCTTAGATGACGGGTTACAGGATTACAAAATTAAAAAAAATCTTAGTATTGTTTGTTTTAATCATAAACAGCTTATAGGAAACGGTTTTGTTTTACCTTCTGGTCCTTTGAGGGAAAATTTAAGTTCCTTGAAAAATGCGCAAATTGTATTAATCAATGGAGAAAAAAATGAAAATTTTGAAAATAAGATATTAAAAATTAACAAAAATTTAAAAATTTTTTACTCATATTATAAACCATTAAATATTGAAAAATTTAAAAATACTAAGTTGTTAGCAATCTCTGGGATCGGAAATCCTGAAAATTTTTTTCAACTAATAGAGCAAAATGGATTAAATATTAAAAAAAAAATTAAATTTCCAGATCATTACTTATTTTCTGAAACAGAAATTAAAAATATTATTAAAATTGCTGAAGATAATGGTTTAAAAATTATCATGACTGAAAAAGATTATTTTAGGATCAAAGACTTTAAATTAAATAATTTAAATTTTTTAGAGGTTTCTTTAGAAATTAAGGAAAAAGATAAGCTAATTAAAATAATTCAAAATCTATATGAAAATAATTAATTATTTTTTACAATCTATTTTTGTTTATATCTTTTTTTTAATAGCCTTTTTTTTAAGATTAAAATTAAGTCGAATAATTTTTTCATCACTATTCTGTGTAATTGGACCATTTTTTAAATCCAGAAAAATAGTTAATAGCAATTTAGAAATTTTTTCAAAAGAAAATACTCAGATTAATAAAAATGAAATTATAAACAATATGTGGAAAAATTATGGGATGACATTTGTTGAATACGTTTTTTTAAACTCTTTTCGCAAAGAAAGCTCGCATGTAACTATTAAAGGAAGGGAAATAATTCAAAATGTTTTTCAAGAAAATAGGCCAGTTATTTTTGTTTCAGGTCACTTTGCAAATTTTGAACTTATGTCCATGGAAATTACTAAAAATAAAATACCTTTAGCGACTATTTATAGGCCTTTAAATAATATTTTTTTAAACCCTTTTATGGAATATTTGAGAAAAAAATACGTTTGTAAAAATCAAATTAAAAAAGGAATAAATGGAGTAAGAGAAACAATAGATTACATAAATAAAAATTACTCTATTGCACTTATGATTGATCAAAGAGTAAGCGAAGGTGAAGCTATACCTTTTTTTGGAAGACAAGCTTTAACTACTACTTTACCAGCTCAGCTCGCTTTAAAATATAATATTGATATTATTCCTGTTTATATAGAAAGAGACAAAAATAATAATTTTACAATTGAGTACTTAAAAAAAATAAGTCCAAAAACTTTTGAGAGTAAATCTGCCCTTTCTGCAGAACTGAACAGAGTTTTAGAGAAAATGATTATCAGAAATTCAGGTCAATGGATTTGGACACACAACAGGTGGAAATAAATTATTTTTCCAACGATTTAAATCTTTCATCAACTTCTTTTGGGGAGTAATAAGCTTCTTGTAAATCAACATTCCAGTAATTTAAGTCTTGTAATGGTATTTTCTTTCCTGATATTGCACACAAAACATAATCGCCTTCTTCCACTATTTCAAAATAATTGTGTTTAAAAATAAGTTTAGCTTTTTTTTTAACCATCTATAAATTATACAATATATATTCTGACATGAATATTGGATTAATTGGAAGCGGTGGTAGAGAACATGCTCTTTGCAAACAATTGCACAGTTCAAAGTTGGTAAAAAATATATTCTGTTTTCCTGGTAATACTGGTACATCTAAATTGGCTAAAAATATTGAAATTGATATTCTCAATTTTAAAAAAATTCTCAAACTAATTAGATTTCATAAAATAGACCTAGTAATTGTTGGTCCGGAGGAACCTCTTGTAAAAGGTATTGTTGATTTTTTAGAGAATAATAAAATAAAAGTTTTTGGACCTAAAAAATATGCTGCCAATTTAGAAGGATCAAAAGCATTTATGAAAAAGATATGTGCTCAAAATAATATACCAACTGCAAAGTTTAAAATATGTAGTGTAAAAAAACATATCAATGATTTTTTAAAAAATTGTAATTTACCTTTAGTTGTTAAAGCAGATGGTCTTGCAGCGGGTAAAGGGGTCACAATCTGCAAAACAAAAAAACAAGTAATTAAAATTTCATCACAAATTTTTAACGGAAAATTTAAATCTTCAAAAAAAGTTATATTAGAGGAGTTTTTAGATGGAGTTGAAGCTAGTTATTTTGCAATTGTAGATAATAATTGTTTTAAATTTTTTGGATCAGCCCAAGATCACAAACAGGTTTATGAGGGTGACAGAGGTCCAAACACGGGGGGAATGGGAGCTTACTCTCCAGCTCCAATAATAACAAAATCACTCGAAAAAAAAATAATAACAAAAATAATTAAACCAACTTTAATTGCTCTTAAGAGGAAAAAAAAACCTTATAATGGTTTTTTGTATGTAGGCTTGATGATAAAAAATAATCATCCATTTTTGATTGAATACAATGTGAGAATGGGTGATCCGGAATGTCAGGTAATCTTACCTAGATTGAAAACAGATTTAGCAAATATTTTAAAACATGCAGTAAATAATAAATTAAATAAAGTTAAAATACGTTGGATAAAAAGTAAATGCATGACAATAGTATTGTGTTCGAAAGGATATCCAGGAAAATATAAAAAAAATAAGATAATTAAAAACCTTGAAAAAATAAAACTTTCAAAAAATGATTATATTTTTCATGCTGGAACAAAGATTGAAAAAAATCAATTAGTTTCAAGTGGTGGAAGAGTATTAAATATTACCTCTAAAGGAAATAAACTGAGCGTTGTAAGAAAAAAAATTATTTCAATAATTAAAAAAATCAATTGGAAGGAAGGTTTTTTTCGAAAAGATATTGGATGGAAAATAATTAATAATGAGAATAATTAGCGGACTTTATAAAGGTAAAAGAATTAATTTTTTAAAAAACTCCATAACTAGACCTCTGAAAGATGTGGTCAAAGAAAATATTTTTAATATTTTGAATCATTCTAATCTTATAAAAATAGATTTTAAAAACTCTTCAGTTTTAGATGCATATTCTGGCATAGGTTCGTTTGGCATAGAATGTTTATCAAGAGGTGTGAAAAAAGTGATTTTTGTTGAAAAAGACAAAGAGGCAACAAAAATCTTAAAAAAAAACTTAATTCTTTTATCTATCAAGAGTAAAGCTTCAATATTTAATTTTGAAATAGAAAATTTCCTTAAAGGAGAAAAAAGAAAAAAATTTAATATATTTTTTTTCGATCCTCCATTTTCTGACAAAACTTTTATTCAAAATTTAGATATAATTAAAGATAATGAAATGTATGAAAAAAAACATATCGTTATTATTCATAGAGAGAGAAAAACAGAAGATAATTTAAAAGATTATATGAACGTTGTTATGTCAAGACAATATGGTAGATCAAAAATATTTTTTGGTTTTTTTTCTAAGTAATTTTTTTGTTAACACTTTGACTTGTTCTACGGCAGGTTGGTTAAAAGGGTTGATTTTTGACATATTGCCAACAAATATTGTTTCAAGGATAAAATAATTAAATAATTCTCCGATTGTATCCTCAGAAATTGCATTAATTATACATTCCCTAAATGGAATATTTTTTTTTTTGAATGTCTTTATTAAAGCGTCTTTTTGTGCATTCTTAATTGTGTGTAGATATTTGTTATTAATAAAATTAAATGATTTCGTAATTTTACTTTTACCAATTTTTTCGTTTGAATATTTTTTAATGCTAAAAATGTGAAAAAGTTTATCTTTTGGCCCATCTAAGTAAAGTTGGAGTAAACTATGATGATCTTTAGGTACACTAGAAATAATTGGAAGAAAACCTTTATTATTTTTTCCCAAACTTTCCGCTAATAATTGTTGACACCAAAAAAGAAATTTTTCTAATTCTGGTGCATAATTTAGAAATATTATATTTCTAAATTTCTTTGAGTTTAATAAATTAGTTAATTTGAGTACACTGTCCTTTAAAAAAAATTTTTTTCTACCTATTAAATATTTTAAGTTATTAGATCTCAATTTTGAAATATTTACTCCCATTAAATATGCTGGAACAATTCCTACTTCTGATAACACTGAATAACGCCCGCCAATATTATTTCTATGTTCGATATAAAATAAATTTAACTTTTTAGAAATTTCATATAGTGGGTTATTCTTTTTTTCTGAAATTACAATAATATTTTTTGAATTTTTTTTTAAAATTTTTAAATTTATAAGGTTTGTAATTGTCTCAATTGTATTTCCAGATTTAGAAATGATAATAAATAGGACTGTTTTAATTTTTTCTTGTTTTTTGAAAAAAGAATTTTTTTTTGGGTTCAAATCGTCAAAAAAGTATAATTTTTTATTAATTTTATCTCCTAAAAAATTATATATTGCCTCAGATCCTAGAATAGATCCTCCCATACCTATAATTGCAATTTTTTTAAATTTTTTGAATCTTTTTAAATCTTTTATTTTAAAATTAAATTTAAATTTTTTACTTAGTATACTTAGAGTTTTGTTATGATTGTTAATATCTGAGATTACGTCAGTAAGAGTCTTTGCAAAATTTTTTGATAGTTTCTTTGATAAACTTTTTTTTAAATAATTGTTTTGAATATTATTTTTAAAATATAATGCATTCATTTTACCGAATTTTTTCAATTATTGATTCTTCTAGTGAGGAAGAATTTTTTTTTTCTTTTAAATTTGAATCGTCAGCTCTTAAAATTTTTTTTATTTTATTTTTTTCACTAGTATCTGAATTAACGTTTCTTTCACTCTCTGGCTCAGGTAATTTATCAAAATCTGGAGGTAATACTAATGGTTCTTTTTTTTTGACTAAAAATTCATCCGTAGAACTTATTTTTTCATTCTTTAAAACTTTTTTTGCATCGCTCAAGCCTGTACATCCTGATGCCAAAAAAAGAATTAATAATAAAAAACTATATTTTTTCATTTTTTTTTACTTTAGAAGATCCACATACAATTAAAGTAATTAAACCAATAGTTATAAATATATCAGCTATATTGAAAGTAAACCAATGAAAATTATTATAATGTAAATCAATAAAGTCGGGTACGGCTTTATAAAATATTCTATCATAAAAATTACCTAAAGCACCTCCTGCTATAAATGAATAAATTATTTTTTCTATTCTGTTAGAAAATAAAATTAAATAAAACAAAGTTAAAACTACTACTAATATTAGAATTGTAATAAAATTATATAAAATGTCAGAAGATGAACTAAATAAACCAAAGCCGATACCTGTGTTCCAAACTAAGTCTAAGTTTATAAAATCATTTATATAGTAAGATTGTTCTATAAAATTATTTATAATATTTACTTTAGATAATCTATCTAGAAGAAAAATTACAACGATGATTAAAAGATAATAAATATTTTCTTTTTTTTTTATTTTGTTTTTTATTTCTTTAAGATCAATCAAAATATTGACTTTCTATTTTACTGGAGAACTTTCGAGCATCTTTCACATTTTTTATCTAAAATTTTCCAACATCTTTCACATTTTTGTCCCTGGGCTTTTTTCACTTCAATCTTTATATCATCATTATTTGATAGTTCTTTTTCTGCTTTTGAAACAATGAAATAGTCTTCTAAATCTAATTTATCAAGAAGTTCAAATTTATCTTTTTTTAAAACTAATTTTATTTCTGCCTCTAAACTTGATCCAATTTCTTTATTAGCCCTTTTCTCCTCAATTGCAATATTTGCCTCTTGTTTAATTTTAAATAAATTTGACCATTTTTCATTTAGCTTTTCATTCTTCCAATTAGCAGGG
>MDTD01183660.1_pt1 | contig 10133 bp, 5 predicted proteins | sample 811221 | NCBI WGS metagenome assembly MDTD01 (sample SAMN05326646, study PRJNA326480) | marine metagenome | isolation source: seawater | place: Pacific Ocean: South West | collected 2011
CATTAGCTTTTGGGCCTTGAGGTTTGCTTCTTCTCTGAAAATAATTGGGTTTAAAGTTTGACACTTAATTTAAAGGTAACTTATTTAAGACTAGCATATTTTTTATTAAATCATTTCTTTTCATTACTTCTTGTTTATCGGAACCTAGCTTTCTAATTGTTACTGTTTGTTCTGCAACTTCTTTTTTACCACAAACAATTATAAATGGAACTTTTGCTAGAGAGTGCTCTCTAACTTTATAATTTATTTTTTCATTCCTTAGATCCATTTCACATTTTATACCTTCTTTGAATAAATCTTCAAATAACTTTTTAACATAGTCATTGTTCTCTTCAGCTATTGTACACACAACAGCTTGTGCCGGGGATAGCCAAAAAGGTAATTTGCCAGCATAATTTTCAATTAATATTCCTATAAATCGTTCCAATGAACCAAATAATGCTCGATGCAACATGACTGGAACTTTTTTGCTCCCATCTTTTGCTACATAAGACGCCCCTAGTCTATTTGGAAGATTCAAATCTACTTGAAGAGTCCCACATTGCCAATCCCTTCCAATTGCATCTCTCAAAACAAACTCAATTTTAGGACCATAAAAAGCTCCCTCTCCTTTATTGATTGTATACTCAAGCTTCGATTGTTTGATCGCAGAAAGAAGCGCTGCTTCAGACTTGTCCCATACGCTATCATCGCCAACACGTTTTTCGGGTCTATCAGAGTATTTTAAAATTACGTTTTCAAATCCTAAGGCCTTATAAATTTCTAAAATCAAATTAGTTACAGATAATGACTCCTCAGTTATTTGATCTTCTGTACAAAATATATGAGCGTCATCTTGTGTGAACGCTCTAACTCTTAATAATCCATGTAAAGCTCCAGATGGTTCGTATCTATGAACTTTACCAAACTCAGATAATTTTAGGGGTAAATCTCTGTAACTTTTTAACCCTTGATTAAAAACTTGAACACATCCTGGGCAATTCATGGGTTTAACGGCAAATATTTTTTCATCTGGGGTTTCTGAAGTAAACATATGCTCACCAAATTTATCCCAGTGCCCAGATTTCTCCCAAAGAGTTTTATCTAAAAGTTCAGGCGTATTAATTTCTTTGTATCCAGCAAGTCTTTGTTTTGTCCGCATATACTCTACTAGTCTTTGAAAGAGAAGCCACCCTTTCTCATGCCAAAATACTGAGCCTGGACTTTCCTCTCTGAAATGAAATAAATCCATCTCTTTTCCAAGTTTTCTGTGGTCTCTTTTTTCAGCTTCTTCCAATCTATGTAAATAATCATCTAGATCTTTTTTAGAAGTCCAACAAGTTCCATAAATTCTTTGAAGCATTTCATTATTAGAATCCCCCCTCCAATAAGCTCCTGAAACTTTTGTTAATTTAAAAGCTTTTCCAATTTTACGTGATGAAGCTAAGTGGGGGCCCCTACATAGATCATGCCAAGTATCCCCATGGTGGTAAATAGATAGCTCTTCATTTTTGGGGATGCTCTCTATTATTTCTGCTTTATATTTTTCGCCAATTTTTTTAAAATGTGATATTGCTGCATCTCTTTTCCAAACCTCTCTTTTTGTTTTAACATCACGATCTATTATTTCAGACATTTTTTTTTCAATTTTACCAAGGTCTTCACTAGTGAAGGGCTCTTTCCTTGCAAAGTCATAATAGAAACCATTTTCAATTACTGGTCCTATAGTTACTTGCGTACCTGGAAATAATTCTTGAACTGCCATTGCCATTATATGGGCTGCATCATGTCTTATAACTTCTAAACCCTCTTTATCTTTAGGAGTAATAATTCTTACTTTAGCATCTTTTGTAATTTGATGGCTTAGATCTTTTAAATCACCATCGACCTCCATAACTAAAGCGCTCTTTTCCAATGACTTACTAATTTTTTTTGTTAAATCAAAACCAGTAATGGAATTTTTAAAATCTATTTTTTTTCCGTCTAATAATTGAATTTGAGGCATTAATCTTTTATTAATTTTTTATACTCTTTTAAATTAGATTCACACATAGTTTCAACATCAAATTTTTTTGTAACATTTTTTCGTCCTTCATTTCCAATAGATTTTAAATCATCTTGGGATAATTGAATAACAATATTTAAGTATTTAGCAAGGTCTCTAGGGTCTTCATGTTTATACAAAAAACCAGATTTTTTATTAAGTATAGTTTCCTTAGACCCGCCAATGTTGCTAGCAATGATAGGTTTGCCCATGGACTGGGCTTCGACAGAAACTCTACCAAAAGCTTCGGGCTCTATAGATGCAGAAACTACTACATCTGAAAGAGAATAAGCTAATGGCATTTCCTTACAATGTGGAATAAATTTAATTTTTTTATTTAAATTATACCTAGCAACTAAATTTATTAATTTTTTTGAATAGACTTTCCTTCCTTGATCTGATCCCAGAATGATAGCTTGAAAATTTGAAATATTATAATCTTCAATTAAGATATTTAATGACTCGATAAATTTTTCTTGTCCTTTCCAATAAGTAAGTCTTCCAGGCAATAATATTGTAAATTTATCAGAATCTATTCCCCATTCTTTTTTAAGTTTTTCTTGTTTAAGTAAAGAAATATTTTTTGAATTATAATAATCAACGTTAATACCTCTAAAAATAACTCTAAGTTTTTTTTCTTTTGATAGATACTCACTATAATTTTCATTAATGTGACTAAAAATAAAATTTGATCCAGCTATAGTTAATTTAGCTCTTAACATTATACTATTATAAAATTTTTTTAATTTACTACTAAAATTGTATGTGCCATGAAAAGTTGTAATGAAAGTCCGATTTGTTAATAAACATGCAAGATAACATGACCAAGCTGGTGCTCTACTTCTTGCGTGGACAATGTTTATTTTAAATATAATAATATAAATTGCCAAAATTAAACTATTTATTAATATCAAAATTGGATTTTTAGATTGTACAGGTAATCTAAAAATTTTTACTTTTTCTTTTTTAACAAATTTTAAAAGCTCACCTCCAGAAGTAGCTATAAAAGATCCACAATCATTTTCTGAGAGAAAATGAGCTATGTCATAGCATCCTGTTTCTGCGCCGCCATATCCTAGCTTAGGTATAACTTGAAGAACATTTAATTTAGTAGTCATTTTATTTGTTATATAATAGGAGTTAAACATTCTTACATGAAAAAATTCAAATATTTAAAAATATCCAAAACAAAAAAACTTAGATTTTTAGACAATTACTCTAAAAAAAAACTTTATATTGTTTTTCTTCACGGTTTTATGTCTAATATTGAAGGTAAAAAACCACTAGCTTTTTATAAGTATTCTAAAAAAAATAGATTAGGTTTTTTAGCACTTGAATATTCTGGTCATGGAAAATCCTCTGGTGAATTCACTAAAGGCAACATAAGTTTATGGACAAAAGACAGCAAAACATTAATAAAAAAGATTGTTAAAAAAAATAAATTTATTTTGATAGGATCAAGTATGGGTTCGTGGATAGCATTGAACCAATTTAAATATTTTAAAAAGCAAATAAAAGGTTTTATAGGTATTGGTTCAGCTCCAGAATTTCTTACTCGATTAATGTGGAATAAATTTTCAAAAAAAATTAGATCAGATATTGTACGTAAAGGTATAACAAATATCAAAAATGGTAATTATGAATACCCTATTTCTCATCAACTTATAAAAGATGGTAGAAAAAATAAAATCTTAAACAAAAAAATTCTTTCAAAAATATATGTCACGATGATTCATGGTAAAAATGATGAAATAGTCCCAGTTACCTTTTCAAAATATGTTTTATCATTATTTAGCACGGCTAAGAAAAAGTTAATCATTGTTAATAAAGGTGATCATAGCCTTTCTAGTCCAAAACAATTAAAAATTATTATTAAGGAATTAAATCTAATCGTTAAAAATATTATCTAAGCCCTCTTTATACGTAGGATACATCAGATGATAATTAAAAAATGACTTCATTTTTTTATTATCTACTTTTTTTGAATCTTTATAAAAATCTTTCAACATTCCTTCCTCGAGATTTTCAATCTGAAAGAATTTTAATTTTTTTAACTTAAGTAATTTTGAGCCATAAAGGGCAACTTCTTCTTGGGATGCTGGTTTATCATCAGAAATGTTATAAATCTCATTTGTTTTGAATCTTTGAAAAGAATTAAATAATATATTGGCAATATCTTCTACATGAATTCTTGAGAAGAAATGATTTTCTTTTTTTACTATTTTTGCCTTTCCCGTTTTAAGTCTTTTTAAAATATTATTCTGTTTTGAATAAATTCCAGATAATCTAAAAATTTGTAATGGAAGATTGTTTATTTTTGAAAATTCTAACCACTGATTTTCAGACTTTAGCCTGCTTACACCGTTATAATTCGATGGTTTTGTTTCACTATCTTCATTAACCCACTCTCCATCATGATTTCCATAAACGCTTGTGGCTGATAGATAAGTTACCCATTTAGTTTTAGATTTTTTTAAAGATTCGCTAAAATTTTTAATTACAATATCTTCTCCATTAACCGGAGGTATAGAGACTAAAATATAATCTGCTTCCACGATCTTAGAATTTATATCTTTATCTATTTTATCATTTTCAAATTTGTATGAACAAAAGCTTAGTCCTTCAAACATATCTTTATGAGTTTTCTGTCTAGAGGTAGTAATTAATTCTAAGTCTTGTTTTTTATTAATAATCTTTTTAACAAAATGCTTTGCTACTTGGCCAAATCCAAAGCAAAAAACTCTAATTTTTTTCATTTAACTTGCTTTTTTAGTGTAGGATTTTAAATTTAATGGATTGTCCAATTTATCTAACATTTCTATTGGACAAATTTGTTTAAATTTATTTATTTCACTATCAAAATTATCTAGTATTTTTTTTGCTATTTTAGAATTAGTCTCTATAGCAAAGCTTTTTAAATTAGTTTTTAAAAAATTTTTCCAGTAGTCAGTTTCGACTTGCTGCCAAATTATGGAAGCTGGATTAACATAATTTTCGAATACATTTTTTTCATCATAAACAAATGCCATTCCTCCAGTCATGCCCGCTCCAAAATTGTCGCCTACTTCACCAAGTATAATTGCTGTTCCTCCAGTCATATACTCACACCCATGAGCCCCACATCCTTCAACTATTGAAAAACTACCTGAATTTCTAACCGCAAATCTCTCTCCCGCCTGCCCTGATGCAAATAATTTTCCTGAAGTTGCTCCATAAAGAACTGTATTTCCAATAATTGTATTTTTATTTGAAACTAATAAACTTTTTGGTGATGGATATACGACTATAGTACCTCCAGACAGCCCTTTGCCTACGTAATCATTGCAATCGCCCTCCACTGTAATTTTGAGTCCCTTAGTTAAAAATGCACCAAGAGATTGTCCAGCAGAACCCTCAAGTTTAATATGAACTGTATTTTCTTTTAATTTATTATTACCAAATTTTTTGTATATATGGTGAGATAATCTTGTTCCAACTGATCTTGATGTGTTCTCTATGTTGTAATTAAAGTTGTTTACAGAATCTACTTTTATCTTATCTTTTATCTCAGACCAAATCTTTTCATCAAGAGTATCTGGGACACTGTTTATGTGTTTGTCTTTGCAATATCTTAAGTTTTCGCCTGGGTCTGCTTGAACTAGCAAAGGATTCAAATCTAAATCATCTAAATTAGATGCACCTTTATTTACCTGAGTTAATAAATCTGTTCTTCCAATAATTTCGTTGATTGACTTAAATCCAAGAGAAGCAAGTATTTCTCTAACTTCTGTTGCGGCAAATTTAAATAGATTAACAACTTTCTCTGGGGTGCCGGTAAATTTTTCACGTAAGGCTTCGTCTTGACTACAAACTCCAACTGGACAAGTATTTGAATGACATTGTCTAACCATTATGCATCCCATAGCAACTAAAGATGATGTTCCCATTCCATACTCTTCCGCACCCATCATTGCAGCCATCACAATATCTCGACCAGTTTTTAAACCTCCATCGGTTCTTAAAGTAACGTTATGTCTTAAATTATTTAAAGTAAGAATTTGATTTGCTTCTGTAAGACCCATCTCCCAAGGGATGCCTGCATATTTAATGCTGGTTTGAGGACTTGCACCGGTTCCCCCCGAGTGTCCTGAAATTAAGATTATATCTGCTTTAGCTTTGGCAACTCCTGCAGCTATTGTTCCTATTCCAGTAGATGCTACTAATTTTACGCCCACTCTTGCGCCAGGGTTTATTTGTTTTAAATCATAAATTAATTGCGCTAAGTCTTCTATAGAATAAATATCATGATGTGGCGGAGGAGATATTAAAGTCACTCCCGGCGTTGAATGTCTTAAGCGAGCAATTTCTTTTGTAACTTTAAATCCAGGAAGCTGTCCTCCTTCGCCTGGCTTAGCGCCTTGAGCTATTTTTATTTCTATCTCATTAGCGTTGTTTAGGTAGTCAACAGTTACACCGAATCTAGCAGAAGCAATTTGTTTTACTCTTGAATTCGCACTATCTCCATTAGGTAATGTTTTAAATCTTTTAGCATCTTCTCCCCCTTCTCCACTACAAGAGGCGCCTTTAATTCTATTCATTCCTTTAGCTAAAGTTTCGTGAGCTTCTGCTGATAACGCACCATGTGACATGCTTCCACTACCAAATCTTTTTAATATTTCTTCAATGGGTTCTACTTCGTTTACGTCAATTGGTTCTCTTTGCTTTTTAAATTCTAGTAAATCTCTTATATTTATTGGCGGAAGGTTATGTATACCAGCTGAATACTTTTTATATAATTCGTAAGATCCGCTACCAACAGCACTTTGTAATAAATGAATGAGTTTACCTTGATACTGGTGATCTTCTCCAGTTTTCCTATATCTATACAACCCACCTATTGGTAATGTGAATACGTTTTTTGAATTAAATTTTTCATGAAGTTCCTTAATTTTTTTCTCAATTCCAATTACACCAATTCCTGAAATTCTCGAGGACATTCCTGGAAAATAATCTGAAACAATTGCTCTACTTAGGCCAACTGCCTCAAAATTACATCCACCTCTGTATGAACTTATAACAGAAATACCCATCTTTGACATAATCTTAAGTAAGCCAGCATCAATCGACTTTTTAAATTTATTTATGCAACTATTAAAGTCAGATTTGCCGAATAATTTTTTTTCAAATCTTTGGTGGATGCTGTCAATGGCTAAATATGGGTTAACTGTTGTAGCTCCTACTCCAATTAAAATTGCAAATGAATGCGTGTCCATTGCATCAGAACATTCTACATTTAAGGAGCAATAACCTCTCAAACCATGTTTTACTAAATGGGAATGAACGGCGCCCACTGTCAATATACTTGGTATACTGGCTTTATGATTAGATATATTTTTGTCACTTAAAATTAAACATGTGCTTCCTTCTCTTACAGCTGTTTCAGCTTCCCTACGTATTTCCTCGATTCTTTCTTTTAAATTATTTTTTATATCAAAAGTACAGTCTATTATTTTAATTTTTTTTGAGAAAAATTTTTTGAATTTTTTAAATTGAGAATTTGTTAGAACTGGACTGTCTAATACGTAAATATTTTCTTCGGTTAAGTTATCAAAATCTAGAATATTTCCTAAATTGCCAAATCTTGTTTTTAAACTCATGACTTTATTTTCTCTCAAAGAATCGATTGGTGGATTTGTTACCTGACTAAAATTTTGTCTAAAATAATGCGATACTGGCCTGAAATGACTCGATAGGACTGCTACAGGTGTATCGTCTCCCATAGATCCTGAGGCTTCTTTACCTTCATCAGCCATAGGATGAAGTATCAGTTCGAGGTCCTCTACGCTTAATCCTGATAAATATTGTCTTTTTCTTAAGTCTTCACCAGTGAAATTTGGTTTTTCATCGTCTGATGATATTTTCTTTTCAATATCAATTATTTGTTTAGAATATTTTTTGTAATCTTTGGCTAAAAGATCTTTTATCTCTTTATCTTTGAACAATTTACCTTTTTTAAGGTCGATTGCAATTATTTGTCCTGGTCCAAGTTTACCTTTTTCGATAATTTTTTCCTCTGGAATTTTAATCATCCCAGTTTCAGATCCAGCGAAAAATAAATCATCAGAGGTAATAGAATATCTTAATGGTCTCAGGCCATTTCTATCAGAAGATGCGAGAACCCATTTTGCGTCTGTTGCACAAATTGCGGCTGGGCCATCCCAGGGCTCAATTGTGCTATTTAAAAAATTAAATAAATCTTGATGATTTTTTGGAACTGTTTTGCTCCTTTTTGACCAAGAATCCGGGATCATCATTAATTTAATTAAAGGAGCTAACTTTCCAGAGTGCACAAGCAATTCAAAGACATTATCAAGCGCGCCAGAGTCAGACGAGCTTCTGATTACTGGTTTTAAGTCCTTTACATTTTTAAATAGCGGGCTAGACATGTCTTGTTCGTGTATTTTCATCCAATTTATATTTCCTTTTACGGTATTTATTTCCCCGTTATGAGCTAAAGTTCTAAATGGTTGTGCTAAATCCCAACTTGGGAAAGTATTTGTAGAATATCTTTGATGGAATACAGCAAATCTTGAGGTTAGTTTTTTATCATTAAGGTCTGAATAAAATTCAGATAGCATTTCGGCTAAAAACATTCCTTTGTACACAATAGATCTAGAACTGAATGAGCAAATATAAAAGTCTTTCAATTGTTCATCTCTAGCAACTTTTTCAATTTTTTTTCTTGTTTCGAAAAGGTTTCTTTCAAGTGCGTTTGTCTCAAGGTTTTCATTTTTTTTAAACATCACCTGAGCTATTTCAGGTCTATTTCGCTCTGCTGTTTTACCTAAAACACCAGGATTGATTGGAACCTGCCTCCAACCGTAAATATAATAATTTTCATTTAATAATGCCGACTCTATTATTTCTCTACATTTCTCTTGCTCTGCATAGTCTGTTCTAGGTAAAAAAACCATCCCTACGCATATTCTTTTGTTATCGTCTGGAGTATGACCTGTAGTCAGAATTTTTTCTTTAAAGAAATCTGGAGCTATCTCGATTTGAATTCCAGCACCATCTCCTGATTTTCCGTCTGCATCAACTGCACCTCTGTGCCAAATAGCTTTTAAAGCCTCAATTCCATATTCAACAATTTTTCGAGACTTTTTTCCATTAGTTGATGCAATTAAACCGACACCGCAAGCATCATGTTCCATTTGTGGACTATAATTAAAACTATTTTCTAAAATTTTTTTATTTTTTTTATAATTTTTCATTAAACTAAGCTGCTTCAAAAGATTTATTTTTAATTACTTTTGATTTTAAATATTTTTCAATTTGTACTGCTGCATCTCTACCATCTCTTATCGCCCAGACCACTAATGATGCACCTCTAACAATATCTCCTGCTGCAAAAATTCCATCCAAATTTGTTTGCATCGTTTTTAAATTTATCTTTAAAGTGCCCCATTGAGATATGACAAGCTCCTCTGCATTAAATAATTTTGGTAAGTTTTCTGGATCAAAACCTAAAGACTTAATAACAAGATCAGCTGGAATTTTATATTCTGATCCTTTTTCAATAACCGGTCTTCTTCTTCCAGATGTATCAGGCTCTCCTAATTTCATTTTATTAACTTCTACAGCTTCAACTTTTGTACTTCCAATAAAACTTTTAGGACTTGTTAACCAAACAAAATCAACTCCTTCCTCTATTGCATTGCCAACTTCTCTTGCTGACCCTGGCATATTTTCTCTGTCTCTTCTATATAAACATTTTACTGATTTTGCTTTTTGCCTTACTGAAGTTCTCACACAATCCATTGCTGTATCTCCGCCTCCAATTACAACAACATTTTTGCCTTCAGCATTTAATGTTCCATCATCAAATAATTTTACTTTGTCTCCTAACCCTTTTTTATTAGATGCTGTTAAAAATTCCATCGCTGGAAAAATATTTTGAAGATCTTTTCCTGGAATATCTATCTCTCTAGCTTTATAGACACCTGTTGCTATTAAAATTGCATCGTGTTTTTCTTTTAATTGATATAAAGTTTTGTCTTTTCCAACTTCAAAATTTTGAACAAATTTTATTCCAGTTTCTTTAAGTAGTTTAGTCCTTCTCTCAACCACA
>MDTD01134115.1_pt1 | contig 10132 bp, 6 predicted proteins | sample 811221 | NCBI WGS metagenome assembly MDTD01 (sample SAMN05326646, study PRJNA326480) | marine metagenome | isolation source: seawater | place: Pacific Ocean: South West | collected 2011
CAGCTAAAATTTACGGATGGGATTATTTTAAAGAAGGAGATATTTTTTTTGTAAATGATTCTTTTTTTACTGGAACTCATCTAAACGATATCACGATATTTGCTCCAATTTTTTGGAAGGGCCAGTTAGCTGGTTTTTCGGCAAGTAGAGCTCACTGGTTAGATGTAGGAGCCAAAGATCCTGGAGGCTCAATGGATTCTTCAAATATTTATCAGGAAGGTTTTAGGTGGCCTGTAACAAGACTATATGAAAATAATGAGCCTAAAAAAGAAATTATAGAATTTTTAAGAATTAATGGCAGATTTGGTTATTCATTAATTGGTGATATGAATGCACAAATAGCTGCAGGTAAAACAGGTGAAAAAAGATTTCAAGGAATTTTAGATAGATTTGGTATTGATCTAGTTAAGTCTGCTAGAGATGAAATATTTAGACAATCAGAAGAATTGGAAAGAGAAGCAGTTAAAAAAATTAAAAATGGTACCTATTATGCTGATGGGTTTTTAGATGATGACGGACTAGGAAGTGATCCTGTTAAGATTAATATGAAAGTTATTGTTGAAGATGAGAAGATAACAATAGATCTAGATGGCTCTGCTGATCAAACACAAGGACCTGTTAATTGTGGTTTTGCTCAAACAATTTCTGCATGTAGAGTAGCTTTTAAACTTTTGATAAATCCAAAAAGACCTGTTGATGGAGGTACATTTAAGACTCTAGAGGTTACAGCACCAAAAGGATCTATCTTTAAGGCTGAAGAACCTGCTGCTTGTCAGTGGTATTTTTCAAGTCTTGGATTGCTTATTGATGCTTTTGTAAAAGCCCTTTCTGGATCAGCTAAAGAACTGTCAGCTGCAGCACACTATGGCGACTCGATGGTTATATTTATTGGTGGAGTTGATCCAAGAAATAACTTTCCTTTCTTATCAGTTGAGCCAACTTGTGGAGGCTGGGGCGGTTTTCAAGGTTCAGATGGAGCTGATGCTCTTATAAATAATGTTAATGGAGGTTTTAAAGATTTACCTATAGAGGTTTTTGAAAACAAATATCCAGTTTCAATTTTTAATTATGGTTTTAGGAAAAATTCAGGTGGGTTAGGAAAATTTAGAGGAGGCTCGGGTTTATATAGAGAATATACAATTAATACAGATGGATTTGTTTCATTATGGTTCGAAAGATCTGTTACACCTGCATGGGGATTATTTGGAGGCAAAGATGGAATGCCACCAAATGTTAATATTAAAATACCTGAGTTAGAAGAAAAAAATATTTTAAAAGCAAACGGATTACAAATTAAAAATGGCACAGTTTTAACAACATATACAGGCGGCGGCGGCGGTTTTGAAGAACCCCTTGAAAGAGAACCTGATAATGTTTTAGACGATGTAAAAAATAGATATGTTTCTATAGAAAAAGCAAAAGAAGACTATAAAGTTATAATAACTAAAAATTTAGAAGTTGATTACAAAGCAACAGAAGAATTAAGAAAAAAATAATTTTGTGTGATTAAGTTAAATGAAAAACTAACAAAAGATATAAGAAGAGATTCTATAAACATTTTTTATAAAAAAATTGATAAAATTGTCCATTCTTTAATTGGTCATAAACTAATTACTTTTACTGTTATTGATGAAAAACTAAAATTTTGTGAAAGAGTCTATTCAAATAATAATAAAATATACCCAATTCTTGGACAAAAAAAAATGCCAAAAAACATATGGTCAATAAAAGTTCTAAAAAACAAACAGCATTTTGTTTGTAAAACAAAAAAAGATATAAAAAAAATATTTTTTGATTATGAGACAATTTTTTCTTTAGGATGTGGTTCAATAATCAATCTATTAATACTATTTCAAGACAAACCAATAGGAACAGTAAATATTCTTAACAAAGAAAATCACTATTCAAGTAAAGATATAAAAAAAATTGATTTTCTTTCGACATATTTAATACCTTTTTTTATTAAACATCAAAACATTATGAAGAAAAAAATATAATGATTGAAAAATTACATAATTTACTTATCGATGAAAAAAATAAATTGGATGCATTTGCTTTAGTTCCAGGTCCAAATTTTAGGTATATAACCGGTGGTCAATTTTTTTTAATGGAACGTCCTTTTTTATTAATAATTTCCAAACATTATAAACCTGTTGCAATCGTACCTGTTTTAGAGGTTTCTAATTTTACAAACTTAAACTTTGATGCACATATAATTGAATGGCAAGATAATGATGGATTTCAAAGTGCATTCGACAAAGCATTTGAGCTCCTAGGTAAAAACTTAAATCTTGGAATTGAAGGTCAATTGATGAGAGCATTTGAGATGCAAGCTATAATGCAAGCTTCAAAAGATATTAAAATAAAAAATGCGCACAAAATTATTAGTAAGATAAGACTAAATAAGCAAAATTATGAAATTGAGCATATGCGAAAAGCAGTAAAAGTAGCAGAAACCACACTTAGTGAAACTCTAAATTTTATAAAAGAAGGCATGACTGAAATTGAAATAAAAAAATTTCTTATGCAAAAATTATTAGAATTTGGAGCTAACGATATAGCATTTGAGCCACTTGTTTTAGCTGGCTCAAATTCAGCATTATGTCATGGACATTCAAGAAATGATTATAGAATTAAAAAAGGGGATTGTATCCTATTTGATTTTGGTGCAAACATTAATGGCTACAATTCTGATATTACAAGAACTTTTTTTTTAGGATCGGTCAGTGAAGAAAATAGAAATATGTATGATGTTGTATACAATGCAAATACAATTGGAAGAAGAGTATCGAAACCGGGTGTTTCTATGCATGATTTAGATGATAATGTTATGAAAATTTTAGAAGCATCAAATTTTAAAGAATTTATAGTGCATAAAACTGGTCATGGTCTTGGAATGGATGTACACGAAGATCCTTACATTATGAGAAAGAACCATGAATTATTAGAAGAAGGAATGGTTATTACAATAGAGCCCGGTTTATACAAAGAAAATCATTTAGGTATAAGAATTGAAGATGATGTTTTGATAACAAAAGACTCTTGTGAGTCATTAACGACGTTTAGTAGAGAATTAAAAATAATTTAATTAAAATTTTTATGAAAATAAATAATATAAAAGTTTATCAAATTGATATTCCTTTAAAAGAAAAAGCATATAAGTGGGCAAATGATAATATCGTTAATAATTTTGATAGTTCAATCGTAGTTATTGAAACAGATAATAAAATTAAAGGAGTAGGTGAAGTTTGTAATCTAGGATCATCTTACCTACCTGCATACTCAAAAGGAGTTAGGTCAGGTATTTTAGAAATTGGAAAAAATTTAATTGGCAAAGATCCTACTAACATAAATGAAATAAACTTTGAGATGGATAAAAGTTTAAACGGTCATCCTTACGTTAAATCACCTATTGATATTGCTTGCTGGGATATCATTGGCAAATATTATAAAGCTCCAATTTGGCAACTATTTGGAGGTAAATATGGAGAGGCTATTGATTTATACAGAGCAATATCTCAAGAAAATCCTGAAACCATGAAAGAAAGAGTAGACCAATATAAAAGTGAAGGTTATCAAAAATTTCAATTAAAAGTTGGTGGTCATTATCAAGATGATATTGAAAGGATTATACAAGTAGATTCGATTCTTAATGATAGCAATATTTTAGTTGCAGACGCTAATACAGGTTGGAAAACTCATGAAGCCCTTAAAGTAATTAAAAAAACATCTCATTTAAATATTTATTATGAACAACCTTGTTCGACATATAATGACTGTCTTCTGATAAGAAAAAAAAACAATAACCCTTTTGTTTTAGATGAAAGTATTTTTTCATTGGAGAGCTTTCTTAAAGCATATCAAGACAAAGCAATGGATATTATTAATCTTAAAATTAGTAAATTAGGAGGTCTAACTAAGAGTAAACAACTAAGAGACTTATGTGTTGAACTTAAAGTTCCCATGACAATTGAAGACTCATGGGGAGGTGATATTGCTACAGCTGCTATTTCTCATTTAGCTCATAGTACACCTATTGATTATCGATTTTCTTCTACAGATTTTAATAGTTATAATGCTATTAGTTATTCTGAGGGATCACCAAAAAGAATTGATGGAAAATTTAGAGCTTCAGATAATTTTGGTCTTGGAGTAGATTTAGATTTTGAAAAATTAGGTAATCCAGAATTTATTATAAGCTAAGGTTACTCTTTTTCAGGTAACATAAAAAGCGAAGCATTACCTCCTGAAGTTGTCAAATCATGAGAACAAGTTTTTTCATTTAGCAAATTTATTAGATAATTAGGACCACCAGCTTTAGGCCCTGTTCCTGATAAACCTCTACCACCAAAGGGTTGTACACCTACGACAGCTCCAGTAATGTTTCTATTAATATATATATTTCCTATATTTGCATTTTTAAAAATATAATTAATAGTATTATCTATTCTACTATGTACACCTAGGGTTAAGCCGTAGTTCATTTTATTTATGTCTTCAATTAATTTTTCTAGTTCATTAGATGAATATTTATAAACATGTAATACGGGTCCAAAAACCTCTTTTTTAATGTCACTTAATTTATCTAACTCTATTATTTTTGGCCCAATATAAAAACCATCTAAATCTTTATTGATTGGCAAATCAAATAAAATTTTATTTTCAAAAATTTTCAAATGATCATTTATTTGTTTTTTAGCATTCGCATCAATAAGAGGCCCTACATCAGTTTCAAGTTTATAAGGTAAGCCAACCTTTATCTTTTTTGTTGCTCCAATCAACATGTGTATAGTTTTTTCATAAACTTCATCTTGGATTGCTAAAATTCTTAGAGCAGAACAACGCTGTCCTGCTGAATTAAATGCGGATTCTATAACATCATCAACAACTTGTTCTGTTAGTGCTGATGAGTCAACTATCATAAAATTTTGACCACCAGTTTCTGCAGTTAAAGATACCAATTCTTTCCTTTTATTTAAATTATTTTGTATGTTTTTTGCTGTCTCACAAGACCCTGTAAACAATACACCTTTTATACATTCATCATTTAAAATTCTTCCAGCGATTTTTGAACCGTCTCCTAAAATTAATTGTAATGCATTTACTGGTAAACCAGCATTAAATAAAAGTTTAATAATTTTATAAGAAATAATTGATGTTTGTTCAGCTGGTTTAGCTATTACAGTATTTCCACACAACAATGCTGCTATTATTTGACCAACAAAAATTGCTATTGGAAAATTCCATGGACTTATACAAAAAATAACTCCTTTAGGTTCATAAATTAATCTATTTTTTTCACCAGTAGGTCCATCAAACAATATTTCTTTACTTAATATTTTTTTTGCTTCATTTGAATAGTAATAACAAAAATCAATCGCTTCTCTTAAATCATTCAATGAATCATTTATTGTTTTACCTGCCTCATTTACACAGACTTTTAAAATTTCTTCTTTATTTTTTTCTAATAATAAAGCAAACCTTCTAACTATTTTTAGTTTTTCATCAATCTGTATATCTTTCCATATTTTTTGATAATCTCTAGATATATCTAATGCATAATTAATGATGTCTTCATCTGCGTAACTTACTTTACCAACTATTTTTTTAATTGATGCAGGTGATAAAATTTCGATTTTATTTAAACTAATATTATCTTTATTTAATATTAGTGAATGTGCGTTATATTCTTTATCTTTTTTATTAAAAAGATTCTCTAAATTTAAAATTATTTTTTCACTAAATATATTTGTACCTAAAGAATTTTCTCTGTTTGGTAAATAAATTTGATTAGGTAATGGTATATAAGGGTTATTATATTCTTTATAGGATTGTATAATTTTTATAGGATCAGAAATAAGTTCATTTATATTTATTTTAGAATCATTTAACTTATTAACAAAAGAAGTATTGGCACCATTTTCAAGTAATCTTCTCATTAGGTAAGGTAGAAGATCTTCATAATTACCAACGGGTGCATATATTCTAGATTTATTATAATTATTATTTGAGTCCTTGTTAAAATAATTATTTAAAATATCGGCCATTCCATGAATTCTTTGAAATTCAAAATTTCGATTCTTTCCTATCTCTTCAATAAATGCAATTGAGTGAGCATTATGAGTAGCAAAAGCAGGAAATATATTATTTTGAAAATTTAGCATTTTGATGGCACATGCCATCCATGATAAATCTGTAATAGGTTTTCTTGTAAAAACAGGATATTTTTCTAATCCTAATTCCTGTGCGGCTTTAATTTCACTATCCCAATAGGCTCCTTTAACTAAACGAATTGGTATAATTTTATTATTTTTTTTAGCTAAATTATTAATCCAATCAATAGTGTAAAATGCTCTTTTTTGATATGCCTGTAAAGCTAAACCAAGTCCATTCCAATTATTAAGTTCTTTTGACTCAATTAATTTTTTAAATATTTTTAAAGATAATATGAATCTTTTATCTTCTTCAGCATCTATACATAATTGAATATTATTTTTCTTAGCTAACAACCCTAGTTCAATTAATTTTGGAATTAATTCGATTTTTAGATCTTCATACTTATGTCTTTCATATCTAGGATTTAGTGCCGAGAGTTTTATTGAAACACCATTTGAATATCTAACATCCAAATCATTAGATAAACTCTTGCCAGTGTAATCAATACTTTTTTTATATTCTAGAAAATATTTTTCTGCATCTTCCTCAGTTCTTGCTCCTTCACCAAGCATATCAAAAGAAAAAATATTCTTTTTATATTTTTCTGATTTAGTAAAATTTACAGCTTCATCCATTTTCGATTTAAATACAAACTGTTTTGCTAGAACCATTACAGCTTTTCTAATAATGCTTCTAAAAACTGGCTCTGAGCTTTTTTTTAAGAGGCTTTTATAATTTTCTTCTATTGAACTTTTATCATATTTGCTTCTCTTTAGTATATTACCTGTAATTAAAAAAGCCCATGATGAAGCATTTACAAATAAACCTTTGTCAAAACCAGTATGTTTTTTCCAGTCATTTGAGGTAAACTTGTCTTCTAGAAGTCTATCAATAGTTTTTTGATCTGGTATTCTTAGTAATGCTTCAGCTAAGCATAATAAAACCGTACCTTCTTCTGTATCAAGTTTATATTCTTGTAAAAGGTTTTCAATTGGGCTTTTAATTAAACTTATAGATTTTCGTGACTCTTCTACAATTTCTCGAGCTCTAATATTAATTTGATCTATTTTTTTTAAATAATCTGGCAATAAAAAATCCATCATTTTTTTAACTATGACAGACTCTTCAAGATTTACTACATTATCGATATCTAAAAGTTCGTTATTAATAATTTGACTCATTTGTTATAATTGCTTTATTATATGAAACTAAAAATATAATAATAATATCACAAATTTTTTATAAATATAAAAATAAATATTTAAGTTTATGAACAGTAATAAGGAATTATTAAAAATTAGTAATATTTCAGTAGAGGCAGGTGAAATCATTTTAGATTTTTATAACAAAAATGTTGATATTACTTTCAAGACTGACGAATCTCCATTGACTCAAGCAGATTTAGCTTCAAATAAATTTATTACTGACTCTATAAAAAAAATGTCACCGAATATTCCGATCCTTAGTGAAGAGGAATTTGTTGAATGGGATATAAGAAAAGCATGGAAAAAATACTGGCTTATTGATCCACTTGATGGAACAAAAGAATTCATAAAAAAAAATGGTGAATTTACGGTTAACATAGCTTTGATAGAAAATAACAGACCAATTATTGGTGTCATTTATGCTCCTGTATCAAATGAATTATATTTTTCAAAAAAAAACTTTGGATCATATAAAATTTTAACTAACAAAAAACTAAATACACTTGATAATGCAAAAAAAATTTCAATTAAAACTGAAAAAACAAATCAGGTTAAAATTATTGGGAGTCGATCTCATTCGAATCCTTTACTTCAAAAATGGGTCAGTAAAAATTTTAATCAATTTGAAATTCTTCAAAAAGGAAGTTCTTTAAAATTTTGTTTAATTGCAGAGGGTAGTGCTGATATTTATCCTAGATTTGGACCAACTTCTGAATGGGATATAGCTGCAGGACACATTATACTTGAAGAAGCTGGAGGAAGACTTAAAAGTATTGATAACGAAGAAATATTATATAATGAAAAGGAAGATATTCTTAATCCCAATTTTTTTGCTTATAACAATATTGATTTTATAAATTAGAATGACTTTTAATCATCTCAAAAAACTTGAATCTGAAAGTATTCACATAATTAGAGAAGTAGCAGCTGAATTTAAAAACCCTGTTATGCTTTATTCAATTGGTAAGGATTCATCAGTTATGTTGCATTTAACAATTAAAGCTTTTGCTCCAAATAAAATTCCTTTTAAACTTTTACATGTTGATACCACTTGGAAATTCAAAGAAATGATAAAATTTAGAGATCAAATTACAAAAGACCATAATTTAGATCTTCTTGTTCACATAAACCATGAGGGTGTTAAAAATAAAGTTGGGCCAATATCTCACGGATCCAAAACACATACAGATATTATGAAAACTCAATCACTTAAACAAGCACTTAACAAATATAAATTTGATGCTGCATTTGGAGGGGCAAGGAGAGATGAAGAGAAATCAAGAGCTAAAGAAAGAATTTTTTCTTTTAGAGATATAAATCATCGATGGGATCCAAAAAACCAAAAACCTGAATTATGGAATTTGTTCAACACAAAGATATCAAATAATGAAAGCGTCAGAATATTCCCTTTATCTAATTGGACTGAAGTTGATGTCTGGCAATATATTTATCAAGAAAATATTCCTATTGTCCCTTTATATTTTGCTGCAAAAAGACCAGTAATAAAAAGGGATAATATGCTGATAATGGTAGATGATGATCGTCTAGAGATAAAAAAAAATGAGAAAGTTGAAGAAAAATTAGTTAGATTTAGAACTCTTGGATGCTATCCTTTAACTGCAGCGATAGAGTCAAAAGCTTCAAATATTGAAGAAATAATTATTGAATTGTTGGAGTCAAAGAATTCTGAGAGACAAGGAAGATTAATAGACTCAGATCAAATTGGATCAATGGAAATAAAAAAACAAGAAGGTTATTTCTAATGGATATAAAAACATTTTTTAAGAACCAAAATTCCAAGAATCAACTTAAGATATTAACTTGTGGTTCTGTAGACGATGGTAAATCAACTTTAATTGGAAGGCTTCTATTTGACTCAAAAAGTATTTACAGTGACCAGCTCTCACAAACTAAATTTGAAAGTGAAAAATATGGTACACAGGGAAAAGAAATAGATCTAGCATTACTCATAGATGGTTTACAAGCTGAGAGAGAGCAGGGGATAACAATTGATGTAGCTTATAGATATTTTGAAACTGATAAATGTAAATTTATAATTGCCGATACCCCAGGACATCAAGAGTATACAAGAAATATGGCAACTGGAGCATCAAACTCAGATATCGGTATTATTTTAATTGACTCAACTAAAGGTATATTAGATCAAACTAAGAGACATACATTTATTTTATCACTTTTAGAAGTGAAACATATTGTTATTGCAATAAATAAAATGGATTTAGTAGATTATGATAAAAAAATATATAATGAAATAATTCAAGCATTTGAAACTATTTCTAAAAATTTTAATTTTTCTTCTAAAAATTATATTCCAATGTCAGCACTTGTTGGTGACAATGTTTTTTCTAAATCAAATAACATGCCATGGTATGAAAATGAAACCTTGATCAGTACTTTAGAAAAGTTTGAAATTTCAAAATTGTCTATTGATGAGAAATTTTCTATGCCTGTGCAATGGGTAAACCGTTCAAGTTCAGACTTTAGAGGATATAGCGGTACGATCTCTTCTGGAAAAATTAATGTAAATGATGAGATCACAGTAATTCCATCTGGAGAAAAAGCTATAATTAAAAATATACTAACTCCTGATGGAAGTTCAGATTCTTCATATGAAAATGAGGCAGTAACAATTTCTTTGAATAAAGAAATAGATATTTCTAGAGGAGATTTAATAACAAGTGATTTAAATAATATTAAAATAGCTGATCAATTTTCAGCACATATTATTTGGATGCACAAAGATACAATGC
>MDTD01143988.1_pt1 | contig 10132 bp, 9 predicted proteins | sample 811221 | NCBI WGS metagenome assembly MDTD01 (sample SAMN05326646, study PRJNA326480) | marine metagenome | isolation source: seawater | place: Pacific Ocean: South West | collected 2011
CAGATTGTGCTTGTTGATCTGCATGGTTTGGTACGGCGACGTTGGCCCGGGCCAAACGGTTTCGATGGAGGCTACGATGAGAGCCCCGACTAAAACGATAAGCATTGGCCCAAAGTTCGTTTCGAATCGGCAGGCAAGACGCTCGTTGCGCAGAAATAACCCTTCGATGTACTGCTCGGTAATGCCGTTTACCGAAAACAACGCCCCTGGGTAAGCGATGCTATGAGTTAGAGTCCCCGCATAGGGTAGGTGGATGCGGTGGTAGTCGCTGGGGGCGAGGTAAATCGTGCAGAAATTACCGCCCTCGAAATCTTTACCGGCCTCTCCCGCTAGGCCGCGCAGAGCGTAACGCTGGCCCTTCGCCTGAAATAGTTGTTCTTCTGTTATCGCACCTAATTGGCTTATGCAGCCGTCCACAGGACTGGCTAGTTCATTGACCGCGTCCGGCATTGGCCGTGCCGACGGATCCAGAGCGCGGGTAAAGAAATCGTTGAAGCTCGAGTAGTCGCTAAATTTTTTGCGTTCTGCTTCGGCTAAAGAAACGTCGTAAGCCCGCGCAAATTGCTCGATAAAGATGGCGCGGATCTTCGGGTTTTGGCTTTGCGCAAGTCGCCCGACGAATCGTGACAATAAGTGTTGGGGCAGCGCTTTTTGTAGACTTGCGAAGTGTTTGCTCATGACCTTAGTTGTTCCGTTATTCGATGGGTAGATCCGGATCGTTTCCCCATTCTGCCCATGATCCTTGATAAGCGCGAATGTCCAACCCGAGAAGGCGTCCAACCAGATAGGCCAGTCCGGATCTATGGTGTGTTTGGCAGTGGGTAATGACCTGCATGGTTCTGTCGATTCCCAAGGATGCAAGATCCTCCGCCAGCGAGTCGCGCAATCGCCAATCCCTGTTGGGATCTTTTAATAGTTCCCAATCGAGGTTCACAGCCCCCGGAATGTGTCCTGCCCGAGCCGACCCGCTGCGCACGCCCAGATACTCCTCGCGTGACCGTACATCCAAGATTATCTGGTTGGGCGCCTCTATTGCTGCCAACACGTCGTCAATGTCCGCAATAACACGCCTGTTAATTACCAGTGGTGGTACGGATGAGAGTGCCGAAACGCGGAATTCACCAGAGCTCAATGGACGACCGCTGCCGGCCCAAGCATGCAAGCCGCCGTTCAGGTAAGCCCAGTCCCGGTGACCGATCGCATCCATGACCCATAACAGTTTGCCTGCCCAACCGCCGCCCTCATCGTCATAGGCGATGACACGGCGATCGGGGCGATAACCAATACCAGCCAAGGTTTGTTGCAGTGCGCGCGGGCCCGGTAGCTTGCCCACCGCTGGCGGAATGCCGCAACACAGCTGAGCGGGTTCGATCAACACGGCGCCCTCAATATGCATGTGCGCAAAAGTGTTCGACGCAGTAACTTGAATCAGCAGATCTTCGCTGCCTAGGGGCAGGATCAGATCCGCGGGTTCAAGAAGCTGCGGGTTGGTCGATATCGGTTGGCTGGTCATGGCGGTGTTTTTTTCTGAGCAAAAACCATAACAGTTTCCGCATCGGATGACGCGGGGTGTTGGAGCGACACGGGCACCGTCGAATTGGCGCCACAGCGGCGACGCATCGGCCCGGGTGAAGCAGCCTTGGCCTTAGACCAGCCGTCCTCTATATTGGCTAGGCTTGTGCTGCTTTGAGTGACTATGAACGCCGATTTAGTGTGGATCGATTTAGAGATGACCGGGTTAGATGCGGTTAACGATCGCATCATCGAAATGGCCACGATCATTACCGACAGTGAGCTTAACTTGATCGCCGAAGGACCGGTGTTGGCGATTCAGCAGTCGCAGTCGCTGCTAGACGGTATGGATGAATGGAACCAAACGCACCATTCGGCATCTGGGTTGTTGGAGCGAATCGTTACGGAGGGCGTATCCGAACGCGAAGCCGAGGCGGTATCGTTGGCCTTCATTGAGCAATATGTGGCGGCTGACGAGGCGCCGCTGTGTGGCAACAGTATCTGGCAGGATCGGCGCTTTTTATCCCGTTACATGCCGGCGCTGGAGGGTTATCTTCACTATCGCATGATCGATGTCAGCAGCGTTAAAGAGCTCGCTAAGCGCTGGTATCCCGAGGTGGCGTCAGGCTTTAAAAAGAGCGGTGCGCATACGGCTTTGGCCGACATTCGCGAATCTATTGAAGAACTCCGCTATTACCGTCGGCACTTATTCAAGCTGCCCAGCTAGTTTTTCCAGCGCCCACTGTATGTGTTCGTCCACCATGTCGTTGATCCGGCCAAGCCGTTGTTGCAGTGCGTTCATCGCCTCTTTAGTGGCTGGGCCATTGCCTAGCGCGATTGCCAAATTGCGTTGCCATTGGGCATAACTGACCCGTCGCATGGCTGACCCCGTGGTCAGCGTGTCGAATTCCTCCGCGCTGAGCAAAAATAGCCCAATCAGGTCGCGGTTTTGTAAGTTATGTCGTGGCGCAAAGTCGGGTTCGCGAGTGGTCGCAGGGTCCCGATTCCAAGGACAGTACAGTTGGCAATCGTCGCAGCCGTAGATCCGGTTGCCCATTTTCCCACGCAGTTCGGGATCGATCGCGCCTTTGTGTTCAATGGTCAGGTAGGAAATACAGCGCCGGGCATCGAGTTTTTTTGGTCCGACGATCGCCTGAGTGGGGCACACGGTGATGCACGCACGGCACTTACCACAGGCGTCCTCTACTGTCTGGGTGCTGCAGGCCAACGGTGCGTTGGTATAAATCTCGCCGAGAAAAAACCAAGAACCCACGTCCTTATGCAGTAGGAGCGTGTGCTTACCCATCCACCCGAGTCCCGCTTTTTCGCCGAGCGCTTTCTCTAGCACAGGTGCCGAATCAGTGAAGGCCCGGTAGCGGTGACCAGGCATGGCTTGGTCGATTGTTGTGGCCAGAGCTGCGAGGCGTTTACGCAGGACCTTGTGGTAGTCGCGGCCTAATGCGTAGCGAGAAATATAGGCCTGCTCAGAGCGTGCCAATACCTCCAAGGGCTGGGTGTCAGCGGGTAGATAGTTCATGCGCGCGCTAATTACGCGACAGGTTTCCAGCTCCAGTTGCTCTGGATGCAGGCGTTTTTCTAGGTTGCGCCGCAGGTAGCCCATATCCCCGGCAAACCCCCTAGCTAGCCATTCGCGTACGTGCGGCGCGTGGGCGCTCAAATCCACGTCTGTTACCGCAACCGCATCGAAACCCAAAGACTGCGCCCAAGCAGTAAGCTCGGCCTGGTCGGGCAGCGATATTATTGGGTTCGCGTTAATGATGTTGTGCTCCAATGACTACGCGCTGGGTGGGCATCACAGTATACTGGCGCTTTGTTATGGTCAGCGGACACGCGGTTGCAAACCTTAGCCAATGCATAGCCTCAAGTACCAACTTTATACTGCAGCGGAGATCCGTTCGATAGAGGATCGCGCGATGCGACCAACGTCGCATCAGGGCATGGGATTGAGTGGCTATACACTAATGCAGCGTGCTGGCGAAGCCGCTTTTGAGCAAATGCTGCAACACTGGCCCGAGACCTGTGCAGTTTCGGTAATTTGCGGCAAGGGCAATAATGCCGGCGACGGTTATATTGTCGCGCGCTTAGCCTGTCAGTTTGGCATGCGAGTCCAGTTAATAGCGCTCGCTAGTCCCGAAATCCTTCAGGGTGATGCTCGCACAGCATTTGAGGATTTTGTCGCGGTGGGCGGAGTGGTAGCGCCTGCAGGGCAAGCCATCGAGCACGCTTTGGTTGTGGATGCGCTCCTTGGCACAGGCTTCCGACCGCCGCTGCGTGACCCCTATGTGGATATGATTTGTCGCATCAACGAATCATCCGCCGCGGTGTTGGCTCTGGATGTTCCCAGCGGTGTCGACCCTGACACTGGTGCGGTGTCGCGCCTGCAGGGCGATGCCTTAGCCGTGCGGGCGTCTATCACGGTTTCTTTTATCGGTCGAAAAATCGGCTTGTATACCGGCGCGGCTAAAGCTTTTGTGGGCGAGCTGCGGATCGCGGATCTGGGCATTGCCGATGCCTCTCGCAGCATATCGACGCCCACAAGTTTATTGACGTGGCAATATAAGCAGCTACCGACGATTGCCCTGTATGCGCACAAACACCAGCGTGGCAAGGTAGTCATTATCGGCGGTGATTTAGGCATGGGTGGAGCGGTGTTGCTGGCGGCAGAGGCGGCGTTGCGCTGCGGCGCTGGTTTGGTCAGCGTTGTTACCCAAGCCGAGCACCGCACCGCGTTGCTGGCGCGTTTACCCGAAGCTATGTTTATTGACTCTGAGTCTGCGGACTTAGGTCAGACTCTGGACGCCGCGGATTTTATGGTTATAGGTCCGGGTCTAGGCAGGCGCGCTTGGGGTGCGAAGTTGTTCGCTTTAGCGGCGGCCGCGGCGACACCAAAATTAATCGATGCAGATGGTCTGTATTGGCTTGCGAAAGCGGACGAAAGACCTTTAAACGAAATATTCATAACGCCGCATAGCGGCGAAGCAGCAAAGTTGTTGGATGTCGATGTGTCCGAGATTGAGGCGGATCGCCTAAATGCAGGATCAAAACTGGCGCAACGGTATGCGTGCAATGTTGTTGTGAAAGGCCCCGGCTCCGTGGTGGTGACGCGGCAAGGTGCACAAATTTGTGCCCACGGTGGTCCGGCTATGGCCACAGCTGGAATGGGGGATGTTTTGAGCGGTGTTTGCGCTGGCTTGTTGGCGCCTTTGTATGCGACTACCGAACAAAGCTTGGTCTGTGACCAGTTTGCCCAAGCTGTCGCGTTACACAGCGCCAGCGCAGATCTCGCGGCGCAGGAGCTTGGGCCGCACAGTGTTCTAGCCACAGATGTCACCGTCAGAATACCGACGGTGTTAGCAGGCAAGGCGAAGCTCAATGGCTGAAGCGATGACCCAGATCTTAATCGATGACGCCGCGACGGTCGCCTTTGGAAAAGATTTGTTGAAACTTATTCGATGTCGTTTTGGCGACACGGCATTGGTAGCGCTTGAGGGTGATCTTGGCGCTGGCAAGACGACCTTGGTGAGAGGCATACTCAGAGCCTTGGGGTTTACCGGTGCTGTGAAGAGCCCGACCTATACCTTGCTGGAGCCTTACAGCATTGACAATTTGGATCTCTATCATTTCGATTTATATCGTCTGGAGTCGGCTGAAGAGCTGGAATTTGTCGGCTTTGAAGAAATTCTTGATGCGCCAGGGATCAAATTATTTGAATGGCCACAGCGTGCTGAGGGTTGGCTGCCGAGCCCCGATGTTCTGGTGCAGTTGGCGTTGTATCAACCCGCGACAGCGGATGCTTTGGCGCCCGCACAGCGCAGCGTCCGAGTATTTGTGACAGATGGCTAAGACTTTTCTGACTGTCATTCTATGTGTTGTGTGGTTGCCAGTTGTGGCGGCGACTCTTGATGGTGTGCGAGTGCACGAATCCCCCGAGGCAACCCGTATCGTTTTAGACACCTCCGCTGGGGTTAAATACAAATACTTTACCTTGGATAAGCCCCACCGAGTGGTTATAGACCTAGCCACTGCGACACCAGCGAAGGGTCTGGATGTTACGAAAGTAGCCAAAGATCTTCTGCGCATTAAAGGTCTGCGCGGTGCGCCAAGAGGTAAGGGTTTTCGTCTGGTTATAGATGCAAAGCTCAAGCTGCAGCCAAATGCATTTACGCTCAAGCCCATAGCACCTTATGGCCATAGATTGGTGGTGGACTTGGCGTCTTTCGACAAGGCACGCAAAAAAAAGGTTGCCGCAAAACCGCAGCCGCGGCCTAAAAACAGAGATGTAGTGATCGCAATCGACGCTGGTCATGGCGGCGAGGACCCGGGTGCTTTAGGGCCAAAACGGTTACAAGAAAAACATTTGGTGTTGCAGATTGCGCGGCGCACCGCGACAGCGATAGACGCTAAACCGGGTTATCGCGCGGTACTGACACGTACTGGCGACTACTATCTTGCCCATCGGAAACGAACCGCAATCGCGCGCGAAGCGCGTGCAGATCTATTTGTATCACTTCACGCGGATGCGTTTACCAGTTCCGCAGCGCGTGGTGCATCGGTTTATACGTTATCTGACCGTGGAGCCACCAGTGAAACCGCAAAGTGGTTAGCTGAGCGAGCTAACCAATCTGACCTGTTGGGCGGGGTCGGAGATGTGAGCTTGAGCGACAAAGATGAAGTATTGGCCCACGTTTTACTCGATTTGTCGATGGACGGTAATCGCTCCTATAGCATCGAAGCGGGTCAGTCGATACTCAATCAATTAGGCAAGATGACAAAGCTACACAAAAAGCAGGTCGAGCAGGCCTCGTTTCTAGTGCTCAAGTCACCAGATATGCCCTCGATTCTGGTAGAGACTGGATTCATTTCTAATCCTCAAGAGGCCCGCCGCCTGTCACAAAAAGAACACCAGACAAAATTAGCTAGCGCTATTGCGGACGGTATAGATCAGTTTATGCGGTCGAATCCACCGCCAGGTACCGCGATCGCTGCGCGTCGGCAAGAATTGCGTCATACGATTGCGCGGGGCGACACATTGTCAGAGATTGCTGCGCGCTACGGTGTCTCGGCCAATGCGTTGAAGCGTCGTAATGCGATTCGTGGCGACAAGATACGAGTGGGGCAGACGTTGTTCATTCCGAGTGAGCTTTGAGCCGTGTCGGAGCATAGAGTTAAACGCTTAAGCGCCTTTGTGGCTGACCAGATCGCGGCGGGCGAAGTGGTCGAGCGACCTTCCTCCATCGTTAAAGAATTGGTAGAGAATAGTCTGGATGCCGAGGCGACGAGTATTGAGGTGCGCAGTGTCGCCGGTGGTGTGCAATCCCTATGGGTACGTGATAACGGTATCGGCATTCATAAGGACGATTTAGCTTTGGCGGTGGAGCGCCACGCTACAAGCAAAATTGTGCAGGCTCAGGATCTTTTGGGTATCGGAAGCTTAGGATTCAGAGGCGAAGCGCTGGCCAGTGTGGCTTCGGTGTCGCGATTCAAAATAAGCTCGGCCCGAGCCCCGGCTGACGCTGGTTGGTATCTCGAGAGTCACGGAGGCGAATCCGTTGGTTATGGGCCCATCGCACATAACCAAGGCACCTCGGTCGAGGTCTGGGATCTGTTTTTTAACACTCCAGCGCGGCGCAAGTTTCTCAAAGCCGAGCGTACGGAAAATCAACAGATCGACATCGTCCTGCGTCGGCTAAGCCTGGCTCATATGGATGTTGGGTTTGGACTGGTGCAGTCTAGGGCAGAGCAAAATACCTTGCCCGCTAAGGGCACAGAATCCAAGCGGCTGAATTTACCAGCCGGTGATCCGCAAGGACGGCTCGCACAAGTCTTGTCAGCTGAATTTGTTGAACAATCGATGTTCATTGATGAAAGTTCTGCCGATTATCGTTTATACGGTTGGGTGGGGCTGCCCCAGCACAATCGTCGCTCCATGGATCAGCAGTACTTTTACGTCAACGGACGCAGCATTCGGGATAAGTTAGTCGGGCATGCTATTCGCCAGGCGTATAGCGATGTTATGTTTCACGGTCGGCATTCGGTGTATGTGCTGTTCTTGCAGTTGCCACCTGACTTGGTGGACGTCAACGTACATCCGACTAAACACGAGGTACGTTTTCGTGACGCTCGCAGCGTCCATGACTTTATATTCAGTTCCTTGAACCGCGCGTTGCGGGCCATAAGGCCGACGGGCTCAGCAACAGCCGCGCAGCGTAATGAAGCACCTTCGGCGTTAGCCAACCAATCGGCGCTGCGTTTTGACCCTCCACGAAACCGCAACAGCGGCGATCTGCCTGGAGGTTTGGCTCAAGCGATGCATCAGCAGCAGGGGGTGACGGACACGTTTGCAGAATGGCGGGCGGCCGATACACCGGAGGAGCACCCGCTTGGTTATGCCATTGCGCAACTGCATGGCATCTACATTGTCGCCCAGAACGCATCGGGGTTGGTCATTGTCGATATGCATGCGGCCCACGAGCGCATTGTGTACGAGAAGATGAAGGCTCAGCAGGAAGCCGGCACTGTGGCGCGGCAGCGGCTTTTGGTCCCGTTGACATTTAATGTTAGTGAAGCAGACGCCCAACATGTAGAAGATCTGGCAGCGCGTTTGAGCCAAAGTGGACTTCTGATCGAGAGGCTTGGCCATAATAGTGTTGTGGTCAGAGAGGTGCCGACGTTACTGGCTGACGCCGATTTAGAACAAATGGTGACAGATCTGCTGTCCGAATTGGCTGAGTTTGGCACCACAGAAGGACTGAACAGGCGCGGATTAGATTTATTAGGCAATATCGCATGTCGCGGCTCGGTGCGCGCTAACCGACAGTTGACACTGGCAGAAATGAACGCGTTGTTGCGCGACATGGAAGTCACCGAGAACGCTGGGTTGTGCAATCATGGCCGCCCAACCTATGTGCAGCGAAGTCTCGATGAACTCGATCGCTTGTTTTTGCGGGGCCAGTAGTGGCCGCAGGGGTCGTTCCTGTGGCTTTAGTTATAGGGCCAACAGCGGCGGGTAAAACAGCGGCCGCCATGGCGCTGCAAGACCAGCTGGGTGGCCCTGCGAAAGCGCAGCTGATCAGTGCGGATTCAGCGCTGGTGTATCGAGGGATGGACATAGGCACAGCTAAACCAGATGCTCACGATTTAGCAGCCTACCCTCATCGTTTGATCGATATCCGTGATCCGAGCGAGCCCTATTCTGCAGCTGAGTTTGTCAGCGACGCCGATTCCGCCGTCTTGGAGGCGCTGGAGCAGCAGAAAACGCCGATTATTGTGGGCGGTACGATGCTCTATGTGCAGCGTTTTATTAAAGGTATAGCAGAGTTGCCTGCTGCAAGCCCCAGGATTCGTCATGAGTTGCAGCAGCAGTTAGCGCGTCTAGGGGCCGACGCTATGCACGCCGAATTGTTGGCGATTGACCCAATTGTCGCAGCGAAGATTCATCCACATAACCATCAAAGGTTGCTGCGCGCGTTAGAAGTAATTCGTGCCACCGGCCGGCCTATGTCATCGCAGTGGCAAGCCGCCAAAAGCTCGGTCGCGGTCAGTCGCCTGCCGATAAAGCTTGTTACCGCTGTCGTTGGGCCCTCGCAGCGGCAGGTACTGCACGAGCGGATTCGGCAACGTTTCGAGGCGATGTTGCAGGCGGGGTTTCTTGCGGAAGTCGAAGCGCTGATGCAGCGTGATGACTTGCATCCCGACCTGCCGGCGTTGCGTGCGGTGGGTTATCGCCAGGCGTGGCACTTCTTGCGAGGCGACTGCTCACATGGCCAGTTTGTTGAGGCGGCGTTAGCTGCGACCCGTCAATTGGCGAAACGTCAGCTCACTTGGTTGCGGCGATGGTCGGAAGTCGATGTGCGATCTGCCGCTGCCCCTGAACAAGTTGCCGCGCAGATTCGGCGCTTGCTTTGACCAAACCGGGCGCTAACAAACCGTAGCCGACATGTTAAAATGCCGCGACTTTGCGCAGTATAAGTATAACAATAATAACATGTTGCTACGCCCCATAAATTGGTTTTGTTAGTGGGTTGGCGAGGAGGCAAAATGTCAAAGCGTGAAAATCTTCAGGACCCGTATTTAAATGCGCTGCGTAAAGAGCGCGTGCCGGTTTCGATATTTTTAGTTAATGGTATTAAGTTGCAGGGGCAGATCGAGTCGTTCGATCAATTCGTTGTACTGCTGCGTAATACGGTTAGCCAGATGGTCTATAAGCACGCCATCTCTACGGTAGTGCCGGCGCGTAACGTTAAGCTTGAAGTTGACGAAGCGCAAAACTAGGCGGCGATCTGATTAAAGAACTTAAAGTTTATGTTGTTTGATCGGCCGGAAGCGGGACGGCGAACGCTGCTGTTGCAAATTGAGCTGCGTAAAGAGGCCAATCCCGACGCTCAAGAGTTGGCGGAGCTCGCCTGCTCGGCACAGTTGGTGGTTGCATCCGTCGTAACGGTTAAGCGCGATGCGCCCCACCCGAGATGGTTTGTGGGCAGCGGCAAGGTGGAGGAACTGGCGCAAACGTTAGCGTTGCAGAATGCTGACATCGTGTTGGTGAATCACGATTTGTCGCCGGCTCAGCAACGTAACCTCGAACAGGCATTAGATTGCCGTC
>MDTD01174784.1_pt1 | contig 10132 bp, 8 predicted proteins | sample 811221 | NCBI WGS metagenome assembly MDTD01 (sample SAMN05326646, study PRJNA326480) | marine metagenome | isolation source: seawater | place: Pacific Ocean: South West | collected 2011
TATGTATCAGTACCTTTCGCTTCTTCAACAGTAATAACACCTTCTTTTCCAACTTTTTCGAAAGCCTCAGTAATTAAACTTCCTATTGTTTCATCATTATTAGCAGAAATACTTGCAACTTGTTTAATTTTTTCGGATGAGTCCCCAACTTCAACTGATTGTGACTTTAATTCACTAACAATGGATTCTACAGCTTTACTAATCCCACGTTTTAAGTCTAATGGGTTTGCACCTGCAGCGACATTTTTTAGCCCTTCTTTTACAATATCCTGGGCTAAAATTGTTGCTGTGGTGGTTCCATCACCGGCTAAATCATTAGTTTTAGAGGCAACTTCTTTAACCATTTGCGCACCCATGTTTTCAAGTGCATCTTCAAGCTCAATTTCTTTAGCAACAGTTACACCATCTTTTGTAACTTGTGGCGCACCAAATGATTTACCTATAATAACATTTCTACCCTTTGGGCCCAATGTTACTTTTACTGCGTTAGCTAGTGCGTCTACACCTCTTTTTATACCATCTCTTGCATCAAGATCAAATTCTATTTTCTTTGCCATAATTTTTAATTTAAATAATTGCTAATATGTCGTTTTCTTTCATAATTAAATAATCTTTACCCTCGTGGTTTAATTCAGTACCTGAATATTTGCCATAAAGGACAACATCTCCTACTTTAACCGTTATTGGATTATCTTTTGTTCCTGGACCAACAGCAACAATATTTCCTTTTTGTGGTTTTTCTTTTGCTGTATCTGGAATGATAATTCCAGATGATGTTTTAGTTTCAGCGGCTGCAGGTTCAACTAGAACCCTATCAGCGAGTGGTTTAATATTTAATTTACTCATAATTTTTAATTGTAAGTTTAATTAGTTTTGGCAGAAATTATGCCATTCATATTTGTGTCAGTTTTTAATTGAAATTTTTTTATATATCATGACAAGCTGACATTTATTTTTCGGAATTTAAGTTATCACTTTCTTGAGATTCAAAAACTTCTTCGGGTAACGTTTCAGGTATAATTTCGATTTCAGAATCATCGATTAATTTTGAATCAGATGGAACTGCTGATTTGTTTGTCTCCAATCCAAAATTAGAGAGTAAAATCAATACTAAAAGTAATGTAGCTAAAATCCAAGTGCTTCTATCCAAAAAGTCAGTTGTCTTTTGCACCCCCCCCATTTGTTGTCCTCCGCCACCGAATGATGATGAAAGACCACCTCCCTTTGGGTTTTGAACCATTATTACTAAAACTAGTAAAAAGCAAACAAACAAGATTAAAAGAACAAAAATTGAAAAAATACTCATGTTTTTTTGTTTTGTTTCTTTTGTAATTTTTTTATTTGGTTTGCAAAGAAACTACTTTTTTCTGGATATTTCAAACTTAATATCTTATATGCATATATTGCTTTTTTAATTTTTTTTTGGTTAAAATAAATTTTAGCTAGAGTTTCTGTCATTAGCTCCGATTTGTTGAATTTATTATTTGAAGCATAATTTAAAAAATCGTCTTCATCACCTTTTTCTTTTGTGTTAGGAATTTTTGGATTTTTTTCTAAGAACGAATTGATAATTTCAATTTTAGATTCTAATGGCGAATTTTCATTTTCTTTCTCAAAATTTGAATACGATAAAACCCAATCAACGAAATATTTTTTATGTTCCTCTTTTTCAGTTTTATTTGTTTTGACCGTTGTTGCTCCATCTTCATTATTGATATGAGAGGGTTCTCTAATTTCAACGGTAGATTCTTTTTCTATAATTTTAAATAAATTATTCTCATTGTTTTCAATCCAATTAAAAATTAATTTTCTTTTCGAAGAGAGAATAGCAGTTTTCTTTAAAAACATGTCAAAATTAAATTTATCCTGGACTTTTAGTGACTTAAGATAAATTGCATGTGCTAATTGAAAATATGGAAATTTAAATATGAGATTTTCTAATTCTTTTTTTTGATTACCATTTTCAGGATCAAAATTTGAAATCAAATTAATAAAATCTTTTGGACTTTTTATTACCATTTTGCTAGAGAGGCGTTAAAAATATCTAATGTTATTCTTTCAAACAAGTCTTTGTTTGCTTCTGTTTTTACATCATAAAGTTGTTGGTTAGCATCAAAATCATAAAAAAAAGAAAATCCCTGCTCGAATGAATCCTCTTCTTTAAGTTTATTAGTGTATCTGACATTTACCCTCATCGTTAATCTGTTTTGAGCTGCAGTATTATTTGCTGTTGATGTGGTTGGGGTAATACTATATTGAACAATTTCTCCTTCGTATATTAAATCACCATTACTTGTCACTAAGTTTAAGTTTGTTTGGTTCAAAATTAAATCCTGTAGAGCTATTGTAAATTCTTGATCTAATCCTGGCTCTACTGTTGAACCAGGTCTGTTTCCCGCAAGATTATCAAAATAATTAACTTGAAATGTTTCAGTACCCTCGGGTATTGATGCACCAGTAAATGAGTACACACCACATCTGAAAGTAATTAAAAATAAAATAATGAAAGTGGACAGTTTTAAAAATTTACTCATTTTGATTTTGGAGGTTATACTGTTTTATTTTTCTGTATAATGTTCTTTCAGAAATTCCAAGCTCATCGGCAGCTAATTTTCTCTTTCCTTTACTTCTTTCTAGAGCTTTTTTTATTAATTCTATTTCTTTGTCAAGAAGTGAAAGTGTTTCCACTTCTTCAATAGTTTCTGCGTAGTCAAAGTTATTAGAATCATTGTTTTTAATGATATCTTTTTTTGAGATTTCTTTATATATTTCTAACTCACTGCTATTGTTAGTTGTTTCGTAATCATTATGAATTTGTTGAATAAGTCCTTTTTTTTCTTCTTCGCTTATTTCATTGTCTATAAGTTTCGTGGTAATTTTCTTTAATTCATTTAGATCATTCTTCATATCAAACAGAACTTTATAAAGAATTTCTCTTTCAGAAGAAAAATCACTTTGTGATTTTTTATTCTTCACAATTGCAGGAAGTTGACTCCCAGTAATAGGAAGATAACTTCTCAGTTTTTCTACAGGAAGTTCCCTGTCTTTCTCAAGTACTGACATTTGTTCTGCAATATTTCTTAATTGTCTGATATTCCCTTGCCATTGATATTCAGTGAGGACTTTTATTGCTTCTTCAGATAGTTTTAAAGCTGGCATTCTGTATTTTTCTGCAAAATCAGAAGCAAATTTTCGAAAAAGAAGTGGTATGTCCTGCTTTCTTCTTCTCAATGGGGGAAGGTTAATTTCCACAGTACTCAGTCTGTAAAATAAATCTTCTCGAAATTTATTTTTTTGAATGGCTTCATTCATATCCATGTTAGTCGCTGCGACTATTCTCACATTTGTTTTTTGGACTACTGAAGATCCTACCTTTATAATTTCTCCCGTTTCCAAAACCCTTAGTAATCTCACTTGAGTCGCCATTGGTAATTCTCCGACTTCGTCTAAGAAAATCGTTCCGCCGTCTGCAACTTCAAAATACCCTTTTCTAGTTGAAGTTGCTCCAGTAAATGCCCCCTTCTCATGACCAAACAATTCGCTATCAATAGTCCCTTCAGGGATAGCACCACAGTTCACGGCTATATATTTTGAATGTTTTCTATGCGAGAATTGATGAATAATTTTAGGAATATTCTCTTTACCGACTCCACTTTCTCCTGTTACAAGTACCGATATATCTGTAGGTGCTACACGTAAAGATTTTTCAATTGACCTGTTGACACCTTCACTCATTCCAATAATTCCAAATCTTTGTTTTACATTTTGTATGTCTACCATTTTTAAATATCTTTTGAAATTCTTAATCCATCTCCAATTAATGTTGCACTGGTGCAATTTTCAATCCTGACATCAACAAAATCTCCGGGAGAATAATTTTTTTTAGGGAAAACAACAACAGTATTTTGAGTAGTTCTTCCACTCCAAAAGTCATTAGATTTTTTTGATTCTCTTTCAACCAAAACACAGACAGTTTTGTTTAAAAACTTCTGATTTCTATAGTAACTATGTCTACTTTGTTTTAAAATTATCTCTTTAAGTCGATTATTTTTTATCTCCAAAGGTACATCGTCGATAAATTTCTTTTGAGCTAAAGTCCCTGGCCTCTCTGAGTACTTGAACATATACCCATAATCATATTTTACTGTTTCCATTAGATTTAAAGTATCTAAATGGTCTTGATTATCTTCTGAAGGAAAACCAGCAATTATGTCATGTGAAATACTACAATTTGGAATCATAGTTTTAATTTTATCAATTAAAATTAAGTATTCTTCTCTGGTATGAAGTCTATTCATTTTTTTTAAAATTTTGTTACTACCAGATTGAACAGGAAGGTGTATATGTTTACAAATATTAGGATACCTGGAAATTACATCAATAACTTCATCTGACATGTCTTGCGGATTTGAGGTAGTAAATCTAATTCTCATCTTGGGTTTTGCTTTAGCTATTATCTCAAGCAAATTATTAAATCTCAATGATGTTTTTTTTTGAAGTGTTGTTGCTTTTGAATAATCCCTCTTTAGCCCCCCACCATACCATAGATAACTATCAACATTTTGTCCAAGTAGAGTAATCTCTTTAAATCCTCTTTTACATAGTAAATCGATTTCGCGTAATATACTTTTTGGGTCCCTGCTTCTCTCTCTTCCTCTAGTAAAGGGAACTACGCAAAAGGTGCACATATTATCGCATCCTCTAGTTATAGATACGAAGGCTGAAATATTATTTGATTTAATTCTTTCTGGATCAATTTCCTGGTATGTCTCGAACTTTGACAACTTAACATTGATAGCTTTTTCTTTTTTATCAACCTTTTTTAGAAGGTTCGGAATATCTCTGTAAGAATCAGGTCCAACTACAAGATCTAAGATTTTTTCCTCCTCTAAAAATTTTTTTTTAAGTCTTTCAGCCATACATCCTAATACCCCGATTTTAACCTTTTTAATTTTTTTTAATTTTTTAAAACTGCTTAATTTCTTTCTAATGTTTCCTTCGGCCTTTTCCCTTATTGAACAGGTATTAATCAATATCAAGTCAGAGTCTGACGCATTCTTACACTTTTGATAATCATTATTTTTTAAAATAGACAACACAACTTCGCTGTCGGCAAAATTCATTTGACAACCATAAGTCTCTATGTAAACCTTCTTTTTGTCGTTATTTGAACTCACAACATTTGGAGTTCTATTTTCTATAATGGTTGAATTCACGCTTTTATTAAATAAGTTTCAGAATTTATTAGATTTGAGTCTTTTGTTAAGATGTGTCACATTTTATTTTAAAATAATTAATATAGGACCATAATATCAATTTATTCTCTAGGTCAATTTAAACAATTTCATTTTTTGATAAAGAGAAAATTTATTTTAAAAACAAATATAATAAATAACAGACAAAATGTCAGTTTGAATTTTAGAAATGATGCATCAATTCGTGGTTCATCTTGACGGATTTGAAATCTAATATTCATTTAAAATTTAAAACAAAAAAAAAATTAATATACTTTTGTCTTCTCAAACATAAAATAATGTCTAAGAATTTAGTTATAGTGGAATCGCCAGCCAAGGCAAAAACTATTGAAAAATTTTTAGGCCCTGATTTTAAGGTAACTTCATGTTTTGGCCATATTGTTGATTTACCCTCCAAGGAACTTGGTGTAGACATCGACAAAGGTTTTCAACCTAAATATATTGTATCCAGCGATAAGAAAAAAGTTGTAAAAAATTTGTTGAGTCTATCTAAAAATGCCGAATTTATTTGGTTAGCAAGTGATGAAGATAGAGAAGGTGAAGCTATTGCTTGGCATTTGTCTAATGCACTAAAACTTGAAGATAAAAAAACCAAAAGGATTGTTTTCCATGAAATAACTAAGAAAGCAATTTTGAATGCAATTGAGAATCCAAGGAAAATTAACTATAATTTAGTTAATGCACAACAAGCCAGAAGGATATTAGACAGATTGGTAGGATATCAACTATCTCCAGTTTTATGGAAAAAAATTAAAGGAGGTTTATCAGCAGGAAGGGTACAATCAGTTTCAGTTAGGTTAATTGTTGAACGTGAAAGAGAGATAAATTCTTTTTCTACGTCTGATTTTTACAAAACATTTGCTGAATTTTTAACTTCTGATGGAAAGAAATTCAAGGCAACTCTTGAAACCGAATTTAAAATTTACGATGAGGTTGAAAAATTTTTGCAAAAGAACATTAAATCTGAATTTAGCATTGTTTCAAGAACAATGAAACCAGCTTTAAAAAGTCCTTCTGCACCATTTACGACATCTACATTACAGCAAGAGGCTTCAAGAAAACTTTCCTTTTCTGTGAGCAAAACAATGACATTGGCACAAAGACTTTACGAATCTGGACTAATAACCTATATGAGAACGGACAGTGTTAGCCTGTCAGATGAAGCCAAATCTCAAGCTAAAGCCGAAATCATAAAACGTTTTGGTAAAAATTATTATAATCGAAAAGACTACAAAAGCAAAAGCAGTAACGCGCAAGAGGCACACGAGGCTATTAGGCCAACCAATTTGAAAACTCAAAACATAAATGCTGAGTATGATCAAAAAAGGTTGTATGAATTAATTTGGAAAAGAACTATTTCATCTCAAATGAGCCAAGCCAAACTCGAGAGAACCATTTTAAAAGTCGGCTCAAATATATATAAAAGCTTATTTGTTGCAAAAGGAGAAATATTAATTTTTGACGGATTTTTGAAGGTTTATCTTGAGGGTGTAGATGAAGACGAAGAAAAAGTTCAAGGGATTTTACCTGACATAAAAATTGGCACTAAACTCAAATTAAACATTATTGAGTCAATTCAAAGATTCACTAGACCTCCATCCAGGTTTACAGAAGCCTCGTTGGTAAGAAAACTAGAAGAATTAGGAATCGGTAGGCCTTCAACATACGCCCCAACCATATCAACTATTCAAGGAAGAGGATATATTTTAAAGGGGGAGAATGAAGGAGTCGAAAGAAAATATAAAAAAATAAAATTGCAAGAACATAAGATTATTTCTTCAATTTTGACTGAAAAAGTTGCCTCTGAGAAAGGTAAATTAATTCCATCTGATATCGGCGTAATTGTCAACGATTTTCTAGTTAATAATTTTGAAGAAATTTTAAATTATAATTTTACTGCCCTTGTTGAAAAGAACTTTGATAAAATCGCTGATGGAACCGAGGATTGGAGCAAAATGATTCAAAAATTTTATACTAAGTTTCAACCTGTTGTTGAGGATGTTAGAGAAAATGCTAACAGAGAGTCAGGTGAAAGAATATTAGGAGAGGATCCTAAGTCTGGGAGAACTGTGAAAGTTAGACTTGGAAAATATGGACCAATTGCTCAAATTGGAGTAGTAGACGATGAAGAAAAACCAATTTTTTCAAGTTTGCAACCTAATCAAACACTAGAAAGCATATCACTTGAAGATGCTTTGATGCTTTTTAAATTACCAAGAAAAGTTGGTGATTTTAATGGAAACGAAATCACGGCTAATAACGGAAGATATGGACCTTATATTAAATATGCAAATTCTTTTGTTTCAATTCCTAAAGATATATCTCCATTCGAAATTGGATTTGAAATGGCTGTTGAATTAATTCAAGAAAAAGAAAAAGCAAATATGCCAATTCACAAGTACAAAGATTTTCCCGTGACGAAAGGAAAAGGAAGATTTGGTCCATTTATTAAATGGAATAACTTTTTTATAAACGTAAACAATAAATTCGACTTTGAAAACCTATCTCATGAAGACATTGAGTTTTTAATAGACGATAAATTAAAAAAGGAAAAAGATAAGATAGTCAAATTTTGGGAAGATGAAAACATTAAGATCGAAAAAGCAAGATGGGGACGTTTTAAAATTATTTATGAAAAAGGGTTTGTAGAGTTATCCAAAGATTCTAATCCTTCGAAGTTATCGCTAATTGAAGTCAAGAAGATAATTAGCGAAAAAAATCCCAGCAGATCTAATAGAAAAACAAAGAAATGAGTTTGGATTTTTTAGAACCTGTATCTATGGAGGTTTTGAAGACTATTGAGGGACTTCCAGATCATGTTTTGGGAAAAAACATCGAAATCTTCACAGAAAAGTCCGGTTTTCCTGACATTTTAGATATCAAAATTTGTTTAATTTTTATAAATGAGACTAGAAATAGTTACTACAAAATATCACAATTCAATAGCAACGAACTCAGAAAGGAATTTTATAAACTTTATCCTGGAAATTGGAATTTTAAAATAGCAGACCTGGGAGATTTGGCATCCGGTAAGAATGTAGAGGATACATATTTTGCTCTGAGTGAAATATGTAGCGAGTTAAAACAACTTAACATAATACCTGTTATCATTGGGGGAAGTCAAGATTTGACCATACCATTATATGAATCATTTCTAAAATCTGATAAATTAATTAATATAGTATCTGTTGACAATCGTTTTGATTTTTCGCAAGGTGAAAATCTGATTTCAAGCAGATCATATATGAACGACATCATTACTAAATCTCCTAGTAGACTTAATAATTTCACCAATTTAGGGTATCAAACATACTTGATTGCTCAGGAGGAACTAGATTTGATGGATAAACTTTTTTTTGATGCTTTTAGGTTAGGTGAGATACTAAATGATTTAAAAATAACCGAGCCAATATTTAGAGAAGCAGATATCGTGAGTTTTGACATGAAAGTTTTAAATTCTTCAGCAGATGGATCTTTATTGCAGGGCATGCCCAATGGCCTTGACTCTAGAGCGATATGCACCATGTCTCGTTATGCAGGTATTAGCGATAGATTGTCTGTTGTCGGTTTTTTTGATTTACCCAACAATCCCTTTTTTTTTAAGCTTTTTTCGGAGGTATTGTGGTATTTTGTAGAGGGATTTCAATGCAGGTTTGACGAATACCCCTTAGAATTAAGCCAGGGATTTAAAAAATACAATGTATCTATGTCTGATAGGGAAATAGTATTTTATAAGAGCATTAAAAGTGGCAGATGGTGGATGGAAATAGATAATAAAAATTATATAGATAATAAAACAAAATCATCTACGTTATTATCATGCACATATCAAGATTATTTAGATGCATGTAATGATGTTTTATCAGATAGATGGTGGAAAGCGACTAAACGAAGTTGATATTTTATAATTGAATCTTATCTTTGTAACATATAATATGAACAAGTCTTACAAAATAATATTGAAATCTAAGCGTTAGGTTAACAAGTATGAAAAAATATTTATTGATTTTATTATCCGTTTTTCTTTCCTTAAGTTGTGGAAACAAAAGGGGTGAGTTAATCGGTGTTAAACAAAAAAAATGGTTCCCTGAAAAACCATATGGCATGACGCTAGTTGAGGGAGGAGCATTTATTATGGGTAAACAAGACGATGATATAGCTCAACTCAAAAACGCAACTGCAAAAACTGTTACTGTCAGATCATTCTACATGGACGAGACTGAAATCACAAATAGCGAGTACAGACAATTTGTTCATTGGGTTAGAGACTCTATTGCTCTAGCTATGTTAGCAAGAAAATCTGATGAAATAAATCAGGGAGAAGAGACTTCTACTGAAGGAATAGGAGAGTATTCATTTAAAGACGCTGATACAGCAGATCAATCTCCGTTTCAAAAATATATGAGAGAAAATTATTACGATTTATCAGATGATCCATATGCTGGAAGGCCCTTAAACTGGGACCAAACACTAGAATGGGACCCTAACAGTTATGTTGATGAAGCTTATGTAGAAGTAATGGATAGTCTTTATTTACCCCCTGAAGTGTGGTATAATGGTGAAATGAAAATTGATGTCAATAAATTAATTTATAAATATTCTTGGTTTGATGCTGAAGCTGCTTCAGCTGAGAGAGCCAAAAACCCCCGGTCTAGAGACAGATTACCTTTCATAAAGAAGGAGGAAATTGAAATATATCCTGACACAACAGTATGGATTAAAGACTTTAATTATTCATATAATGAACCTATGCATAACGATTATTTTTCACATCCCGCATATCAAGATTATCCAGTTGTTGGAATCTCATGGAAACAAGCAGTTGCATTCTGTAATTGGAGAACTCATTATAAAAATTCATATCAAAAAGAAAAAAA
>MDTD01188113.1_pt1 | contig 10132 bp, 5 predicted proteins | sample 811221 | NCBI WGS metagenome assembly MDTD01 (sample SAMN05326646, study PRJNA326480) | marine metagenome | isolation source: seawater | place: Pacific Ocean: South West | collected 2011
AGGTATCAGAAGCGATGGAAGGCAAAATGCTGCTGGGCCATGAGGGGCCATTAAAAGTCTGGATTGATGGCACGGAAGTCTATTGTCAACCCGGACAGGAACTGCCGGTGTATACCGGAAAATCGATGATTGATCTGCAGTTGGAACCGGGAAACCATGAAGTAGTTTTTGCGCTGGGAGTACGAGAAAATGGAGTCGCGGTATCCATGTGGACAGGTGTTGTTCGCACCAGTGGCGATCCTGCGGCCTTGCGTAAAGGTGAGTTGTCGGTTCCTGTGTGGGTGGAAGTCTAAGCTTTCAGAATCGTGATTCAATTGGCTGACCCTTGCCATTCGGGGAGGGAGCCACTATGGTGCGCGCTTTGTTCGCCATAAATTTTATGTGCCGTGATTGTTAAACTCAGATGCCTGATGTGACTGAATGACCTATACTCCCGAGCAACTCGCAGAGCTGGATAAGCGCTATATCTGGCACCCGTTTACGCAAATGCAGGACTGGCAACAGGCTGATCCGCTGATTATAGCCAGTGGTGATGGTGTGATGCTGAAGGATGTACATGGCAAGACGTATTATGACAGCATATCCTCGCTTTGGGTGAATGTGCATGGTCACAACGTCCCGGCCATTAATCAGGCTGTCAAAGACCAGCTTGAGCAGATTGCACACAGTACCCTGCTGGGGAGTGCGAATGTGCCGTCGATCCTGCTGGCAGAGCGTCTGGCCGGGGTTGCTCCAGGGGACCTGTCGCGGGTGTTTTATTCGGATAGTGGTTCGGAGTCTGTGGAGATTGCGCTCAAAATGGCCTACCAATACTGGCAGCATGAGGGTGAAACACAGCGGGATCGCTTTATAGCGATGAGTAACGCCTATCATGGCGATACAGTGGGCTCGGTCAGCCTGGGTGGGATGGATCTATTCCATCAGGCGTTTCGGGGGCTGATTTTCCCCACTGTGCGTGCCCCTTACCCCAATCCCTATCGCTTTGATGGCACAGGGCAGGAATGCTGCGACGCCGCACTGGCTGAGCTTCGAAAGCTACTCGCACCTAACCGCGATCGCATATGCGGGGTGGTCTTGGAGCCGTTGATTCAGGGTGCAGCGGGTATGATTACCATGCCAGCTGGTTTCCTGAAGGGGGTGGAACAGCTATGTCGTGAGTACAACACCTTGATGATTGTCGATGAAGTCGCAACCGGCTTTGGCCGTACTGGGCGGATGTTTGCCTGTGAGCATGAAGATGTGGTCCCGGATATCATTACCATGGCCAAAGGCATAACAGCTGGTTATCTACCGCTGGCTGCCACCATTACCAATGATCGTGTTTATGGGGCATTCCTCGGTCCATATGAGGCGATGAAGACCTTTTTTCATGGACATTCCTATACCGGCAACCAACTGGCATGTGCCGCAGCGTTGGCGAACCTTGACCTTTTTGAAGAAAAACAGACTGTTCAGCGAGTGGCAGAAGCAGAGCAGCGGGTCGCCAGCGAGCTCAGCGACTGGTTAGATCATCCCCACATCGGCGATGTACGTGGTCGCGGCCTGATGTGGGGCATAGAGCTGATCAAAGACAAGAACAACGGTCTTGAATATGAATGGCAGGAACGTATAGCAATACAGATTTGCGATCGCTGCCGGGAGCTTGGCATGTTGTCCCGCCCGTTAGGCAATGTCCTGATCTTTATGCCGCCGCTCTGCTCGACAGACAAGGAATTGCAGGCTATGCTTTCGATCCTCAGGCGGGCGCTGGACGATATTACCGAATGCTGATCTGCGCCGCCAAACCCTTCCTTATCATTCACTATTGCGTATGTAGACCGACCAAGGAGCCCTGATGATATCCATTGCCGAGCAACCGACAACATCCCGTTGGGCAACCCTCGCTGAACAGGCGATTAATCTGGAACCGATTTCCGATGAAGATGCCATGGCTGTACTTGAAGCCAGTGATGCGGAAGTCCTCAGCATCCTTCATGAAGCTTTCCGGGTACGCCGACATTTCTTTGGTAAAGTGATCAAGCTCAATATGCTGCTCAATGCAAAGTCGGGACATTGCCCGGAAGATTGTGGATACTGCAGCCAGTCCAGCGTGTCAGACGCCGAAGTTGAGACCTACAATATCATGGATAAGGAAACGATTCTGGCTGCTGCCCGTCGGGCAGTTGCCGCTAAAGCCAGCACATTTTGTCTGGTATGCAGCGGTCGTGGTCCTAATCCGCGCACTTTGGATACTGTGATCGAAGCGGTAAAAGAGATAAAAGCCGAAATGCCGCTCCGCCTTTGTGCGTGTCTTGGGGTACTGGCAGAGGAACAGGCAGAGGCATTGAAAGAGGCCGGAGTCGACCGCTACAACCACAACCTCAATACCTCCAAAGAAAACTATGAGAAGGTATGCTCGACTCATACCTTTGATGATCGGGTGGATACGGTCAATAAGGCCCGTGGTGCCGGGATGAGTGCCTGTAGTGGAGTCATTATTGGGATGGGGGAAAGCCATGGTGAGATCATTGATATGGCCCGCAATCTCCGTGACATCGGGGCAGAATCGATACCGATCAATCTGCTGCACCCGGTTGAAGGTACACCGATGGGTCACTACCCAGAAGTACCGCCAATGTTTGCGTTGCGGGTATTGTCGCTCTTCCGGTTTATCTGCCCTGATCGTGAGATTCGGGTAGCCGGTGGTCGTGAGGCCAGCCTTCGGTCGTTGCAGCCACTCGCCTTCTTCGTTGCCAATTCGCTCTTTGTCGGTGACTACCTGACAACTGACGGACAGACCATCGATGCCGATCATCAGATGATCAAAGATCTTGGCTTTGAAATCGAAGAGATTGCCAAGCCCTGACAATACGGGGCCTGCTGCTAGTAGGTGACCTTGCCGACTGAATAAGTCGTGCATGACTGTCGTCTTTTCATAGACATGACTGCAAATAGTAGAATACCGCATTCACTTTTGAGTGCGTTGCATGTACATTGTCGATTCGTGTCTGCACCGGGAGAGAAAGGATGTGCCCCTTATGCCTGCAAAGAAGAAGAAGATAAAAGTCATTGTTGTCTCGCTGCTTGGCCTGATGGTTGTTTTGGCGGGTTTGTTTTTTTATGTCAATTCAGGAACGTTTGTCCGCACTCAGGTGGTGCCTCGAATCGGGAATGCTATTGGCGAGGAACTGACGGTTGAAGAAGCATCCTTTTCGCTGTTCAGTCATCTCAGTCTGACAAATTTGCGGATGGGTCCCAGCGATTCCCCCAAATTGAGCATTGATACGATCAAAGTCCGATTTAAGGGGATGAAAGCGCTGACTGGAAGTTTGCTGGTACCCGAAGTGACGGTTACAGGGGTCAAGGGCGATATCAGCAAAGAGGATATTGATAGCTGGCTTGCTAATCTTGCCGACGAAGAAGACGATGACGATGACGAAGACGAAGATGACGATGAAAAAAAATCGTCCACCATTGCCATTCAGGCCGTCAATATCCGGGATGTGGATCTGACCTATCGTCAGGATGGTCAGGTCATGAAAATTTCAAAACTGGTCCTGGGTATTCCGGAAATTGCTAACGGCAAGCCTCTCAATGCAGATATCACTTTGAGCATGTCATATACTCAGCAGGAGCAGCAGATACAGGTTCAGGATGCAACCGTTTCGGTCGTTGGAGTGCTGAATCAGGATATGATGCCTGACAACCTGACAGCCAAGGTTACTCTACCACTCGAGGGTGAGTTGAGTGGGACATCTCTTGCTGATTGGAAGTTCGATCTGACTGCGGCAATGAAAACCCCGCAAGCTGGTAAGCAGCCTTTTGATCTTGCGCTGCAAGCCATCTACCGAGGTGCGCCATCGGCTGTAATTACCGCGGATGGGACGGTTCAGGCAGAAGCGAAGATCGTAGATCTTCAGGCAAGGGTTGATGTTCCGCAACCGGATTTATTGAATCTTATCGGTGCTCTTGGTGGCGATTTCACGTTTGGCAGGACAAAGCTGAATTTAACAACTAACCTGCACCTTGATCCGGCAGCCCGGAGTACGCTGGTTACTGCCTTGCAGGTTTATGATCTGACCATTACTTCTGAATCACAGCAGATTGAACCTTTCCAGCCACTCAGTATCAGCATGAATGTGGAAGCTGGAGCTGATGTTCCAACTGGTATGCTTGATGCCAGTGTGCTGAGTGCGACTATCAATGATGGCAAGCGTGATCTGGCGACCGTCTCTCTGGATAAGCCGGTTCAACTTGCGATTCTCAAATTGATGTCGCAGCCACAAAATGCCACATCTGAACCTGTCAGTCTGAGGCTGGCAAGTACGGATTTGCCTTTGGCCATTGCAGCTCCTTTCCTGCCAAAAGACCTGCCGTTAGACCTGAATAAGGCTTTACTCAATGCGACTGTCCTGGCTCAGGTTTCGGGAGCTGCTGATAGAATTGTCCTGAATGGCGGCATCAGGACGAGTCTGTTGGGGATTGTAAAAGATGACCTGCAGATTTCCGACCTTGGCACGACCACATCCTTTCACTTGAAGGGTGAACGGGCAGGAAATGGAGATCTGTCCATTGTGGCGGACTCCCTGACGACGACCTTGCAGCAGGGAGTCCAGCCCTGGATACAGGTGGATCTTACTTCACCATTCCAGGTGGGCGTAAAGGGCAAGGATATTTCACAAAGTGGAACCGGAACTATCCGCATTTCCAGTCCAGGGATGCCATTAGGAGTTGCAGGTTCGTTGCTACCGGCTGACATCCCAGTTTCCATAGCTGATAGCCAGGCTTTACTTGATGCCGAGATAAATATTGCTTCGCTGGGCAAATATATTCAGGTGAAAGGATCATTGCCGGTCAAGCAATTGCAGCTTCGTGATCAACAACAGCGGGTCCATAATCTTGATGCAACTGTAGCTTTTCAGCTTGGTTTGAATGATCAGCGCCTTGAGAAGTCTGAGGTCAATTGTGTACTGTCGGAAGGTAAACGTGCATTACTTGAATCATCGATTAGTGCTACTGGTTTACTTTCGCCCATGAATCTTGCTTTTGAGCTGGATCTGAAGCCGGTCAGCAAAGACGGCATTGCGCTGGTTGAGGCGATGCATGGCCAGCTGGATCTGGCGAAAACCAGTTTGTCTTATCACCTGAAGGGGTCCATGGATGACAAGCTGATCCATACCCAGGGTGAGTTGACAGTTGCGGACCTCTTCCCCACCTTGAAAGGGCAGCCAAAGCCAGCCATCAAACCACTCAATGTGAAGATGGTTCATAATACAAGTTTTGATCCAACGTCCCAGGAACTGGCTATCAAGGCCATCAATTTGTCGATTCATGAAGGTAACGGTAATAGGGGGCTCGCAGCAGAACTTACGCTGCAACCCACGATTCTGCGCCTGAAAGATCTACAGAAGTCTTCGCGCAGTGTCCTGCAATTCAAGGCCAGCCAGTTTGATCTTTCTGCTTTCGAACCATTGCTGCCACCTGCGTTGGGGATCAAACGGTTACGCGGCATAATCGAAACGGGTGGTACTGTTACACTGAATGGACTCGGACAGGAAGCTTCGGTCAACCTTTCATTTGCAGGTTCACGGCTGGAAGTGGAGAAAGCCGATTCACTGCAGGTGAGACCTTTTGAAATAACGCTGAATCTGGATGCCGATTATGACGCCAAATCGGCTGCACGGATAAAGAAAGGACATCTGCTCCTGGCGGATGGGACTGATCCTCTGGCCGCGTTGGATCTGACGGCAGATCTCGATCCTGCTCTGAAAAGAAAGTCGAACCTGAGTATTACCGCGAATCAGACCATAAATCTTGATCGTCTGCTTAAGCTGGTCAAAACCCAGGAAAGCAAGGAGGAAGAACCTTCGGCACCTGGCGAGCCGGAAGCAAAAGACCAAGGTTTTCTGGAGCAGCTCTGGCTCACCTTCTCATTCAAGGCAAATACCATTTTATACCGCAAGCTTCGGGTCACCGGGCTGACTCTGGCGGGTGAACTAAAAAATGGTGAACTCGTCCTGCGGGATGATACCGGCATGGTGGTTAACGAGGCACCAATCCGCGTTCGCCTTGCCGCCAATATGCTTGCCCCTGACGGGCCCACTTATGATGGGGCTTTCAGCTTAAAAGGCCTGACGCTTGCACCAATCATGGCATCATTTGCACCAAAAGCAGATGTGGATCTGGCTGGTGCGATACGGGATCTGAACCTGACCTTTTCCGGTAAAGGATTCGATGCCGCATCCCTGCGTGATAATCTCTCTGCTGATGGCCAGTTCCTGTTTGACCAATTGCAGGTGACCAATGCCAGAGGATGGACAGGCCTGGCGCTGGAACTGCTGATCTTCAAGAATTTCAACATGTCCTACCATGACTTGGCCTTCAGCGATGGAGGTGGCCCATTCAGCCTGAAAAATCGGGTGATTTCTACTCCTGGAATGCGTCTTGGTGGTGGTGATATCCTGCTTTCCTGGGATGGCAATGCTGCATTTAATGGTAATAACTGGGTGCCGAATTTTTCTCTGGTGCCGGAATTCCAGGGCAATCTGGCTAAGCGATTGTTGAAGAAAGATGTTGCCCTGAAAGAGACAGATAATGGAACCTGGCGGGCTCCTGCTCTCAGCATTTCCGGACCTGTCTGGGAGAAAACACACCTGACTAAAATGTCCATTGACTATGCGGTAAAGCTAGGCAAACTCGATCCGAAGTATCAGGGGATTAATACCTTACTTGATGCCTTCTCGAACCCGAAGACCAACACAATCCAACCAGAAAGTGGCGATCGCCAGAATCAGGATAAACCGGCAGAGAAGCCAAAGGTAGAAGACCTGATAGATGGTGCTCTGAAGGGAATCTTCGGGCGATAAACAGACGAAGGTATGGTTTGTTAAAAGGATATTGTTGAGCGCTCATGGCAATGACAGAGAGGAATGATGGGATTGCATCGACGGGGTTGCAGGCCATAGTTGAAAGCATGAAATAGGTTGGATTTTATGAAGGGGAGAGATTGAAAATGATACCGATTATTGAGCGAGTTCGGAGTGGAGAGATCCTGTTTTGCGACGGCGCAATGGGAACGTTCCTACAGGCAAAAGGCCTTGCAGCAGGTGAGTGTCCCGAGCTTTGGTGTGTGGATCGCGCCGAGGATGTGAAAGCCATCCATCAGGCATATCGCGATGCAGGAAGCCAGATTGTCGAGACCAATTCTTTTGGGGGTAGCCGTTTCAAGCTCAAACACTATGGTCTGGAAGATCGGGTAGCTGAGATTAATGAGGCTGCCACTGCCATCGCTAAAGAAGTTGCAGGGGAAGAGCAATATGTTCTGGCCAGCGTCGGGCCGACCGGCGAATTTATGGAGCCGCTTGGTCTGATTTCTGAAGCTGAGATGATTGCAGTCTTCGAAGAGCAGATTGCGGCTCTGGCAAAAGGTGGTGCCGACCTGATCATCATTGAAACCATGACTGCGGCAGAGGAAGCTGCTGCTGCTGTCAAAGCGGCGCGGAATGTCTGCGATTTACCCGTGGTGGCAAGTTTTACCTTTGATCCGCAGGCCAAAGGTGGCTACAGAACGATGATGGGCCTGACTCCCGCTGCCGTTGCTGCCGCTATGCAGGAAGTAGGCGCAGATATTTTGAGTGCAAATTGCGGGACCGGTATGGATGATATGATTGCCATAGTAAAAGCACTTCGCGACGCTGCGCCAGATACACCCATTATGGCCATGGCCAACGCTGGCAGACCCGTGGTTGAAAACGGCAAGACAGTCTTTAAGGAAACACCGGCAGACATGGCGGCTAAAGTACCTGCACTGGTTGAAGCAGGGGCGTCCATTATCGGTGGTTGCTGTGGCACCAGTCCCGCGCATATCCAGGCGATGCGGCAGGCGATCAGTTGAATTGCTGACGATTTGATCAGATATCCAGCTCGATGTCCCAATCGGCGGGACGCGTAGGACGGCGCTTGCCTTTTGAAGGTGCTGACTGGGTACGCTGACGCGCAGCGCGCTGTAGGTCTTCGAACACCATCCTGGTGGTTTGGAAGTCGGTGCTTTCAAGAGGAATCGACGCAAATGGCAGCTCTTCTTCGGCACGATATAGATTGTACATGCCATTCTCGATTCTGGCACTGGCTATCTGGCTGAAGGGGATAACGCTTTCATCCTGAAGGACAATCCCAACTGAGGATAAGGTGTATGATCCCCAGAGCGTGATATCTCCATCCAAAAGGTGTCTGCGCAGTCTACTGGCCAGATATTGGTTCAGGCGAAAGCACCAGCCCTGAATGGCCTGCTGGTCTGATCCTAACCCGTAAATACGATATGTAATAGCAGGTTTGGATGATTCCAGCCTGGGAACAATGGCCAGGGCTACTTCTGCCTCTGGAGGAAAACCATCAATCGCCTGTTCATGCTTCAGCCCGACCATGTAGGAGACATGGGTGAAACTGCCGATTTCCTCAAAAGAAAGCTGATTTTCCCCACGCAGGTGCATTTGTCCCACTCCCCGCTCGTAAAGAAAGAGTTGTTTGCGTGTAGCTTGCAGGGCTGCAATGACGAACGGGGTTGCAACTGCTGCCAGAACCAGAACAACTCCGAAGAGGAGCGGGTCACGATTGCGCCACATCTGAACAAATGTCGTCAACGTTACCAGCCCCATCACCACAGAAACCGTCCAATAGATGGCTTTGGCTTTGGCTGAGGGTTTGAGAATTGTCTCAATGCGACCAATGCCTGAATTACCCCGATCACGTTCAATATTGGGACTGATGCGTGGCAGCATGCGCTGAAGAATAGACCAGTCCGGGGCTTCCTGAGGTATGATCATGGCTGGCCAGTCATCCTGTCGTGTCCAAATACCCAGTCCTTCCGTGAAAGGTGCAATACGTTGAACTTCCGTCAGATTAACGGATTGATCTCGCCAGTTAAGGATGGATTGTGACAGGCTTCCTTCTGCCAGGTTTCCCTTTCCTCCTCGACGGGCATCAGTCTCGATCTGAGTCGTTTGCTCCTCAACCAGCTTTGTCAGGCTCTGGTAAAGCATGCGCACATCACCATCCATCGGATCGATAACAGCGTTTATGGAACAGGATGGACGATCAACAGGATCATTACGCATCCAGAAACGGAGATGGAGAATAGTTGTCCTGAGCTTGTCAGATGATCGGGATGAGGTTGGCGAAGCAGATTTTTCCCAGAAAGATACCGATTTCAAGGTACGAAGACTGAAACTGGAAAGCTTATCCTGGATGACTATTGCAAACCCATATTCATGGGGTTGGATCTCCGGATGAGATCCTTTCCGATAGCGCTTACGGTACCAATATTCCAGCCCGATCAGGCTCAGGCCGATAGATGCCATCACGCCACTTACTACCCATTGAGTCTGACCGGTCAACTCAACAATGCCAAGCAGCACAAAAGCGGTCCCGGCTGAGACTCTGGCTACTGACCACGCACGCTTCCAGACCGGTGTCAGGACAATAGGCTTTGTCAGCGGATTGCCAAGTTGACTGCCTGCTTCGGAAATAGATGTATGCATGAGGACCAAACGGTTGATAAGCTGGAGCTGACAGCATGAATTGGGGTCAGCTCAACTTAGCCTGACACCTCCATTGTGCAACTCGATGAAGTCGGCGTACTGTAAGGCTTCCGTCCCTACCATTCGAGGTACTTCGTTCATCGCTGAAAGAAATTGTTATCCCATGATCACCATATTGAAAAGATTTACTGTAGCTCTGCCTGCTTCTTCACGGGTCATAATCATTCTGGCTGCATCTGGTTGGCTGACCTGTGGATGCCGTCCCAAACAAGTCGTGGCCAATATACCACCGCAAAATGAGGTTATCTGTTGTTTCGGGGACAGTCTGGTTGCCGGTTACGGGGCGAGTAAAGATGAAGCTTACCCTGCCAGACTTGAAGTGCTAACAGGGCAAACAGTCATTAATATGGGAAGCAGTGGAGATACCACTAAGGATGGTGTCGCCAGGCTTAAAGCTTTCAAGCCCGGTGAATACGGGGTGATAATTGTCACACTTGGCGGAAATGACCTGTTGCGACGGGTTGACTGGGAGGTGACAGAGCAAAACTTAAGACAGATCTTCGAAACGCTGCAGGGGACCGGAGCTGCAGTCGTGTTTACCGGGGTGACCATGCCAC
>MDTD01072750.1_pt1 | contig 10131 bp, 3 predicted proteins | sample 811221 | NCBI WGS metagenome assembly MDTD01 (sample SAMN05326646, study PRJNA326480) | marine metagenome | isolation source: seawater | place: Pacific Ocean: South West | collected 2011
CACGCTCGGAACAGGGATCGAACCTGTGACCTTTCGATTAACAGTCGAACGCTCTAACCAACTGAGCTATCCAAGCAGTCTTCATACAAAATGTATGAAGACTATTCTCAGCGCGGGCTTCGATCCCGCGACCCTCGGCTCATAAGACCGATGCTCTACCAACTGAGCTAGCCGAGATGGGTCTGAAAACAAACAGTGTTCAGACAAAAAGGATTGCCGACTGTGGGGATCGAACCCACGACCACGCGCTTAAAAGGCGCGCGCTCTACCGACTGAGCTAAGTCGGCAGGTCTCGTCGGGACTCGAACCCAAAATTTCAGCTTCAAAGGCTGACGTGATAACCAATTTCACTACAAGACCAATCCTACTTATCTTTTTTATTTTGTTAAATCTATTTTTAACAAAATTATTTTCAAGATATACAATTTTTCACTGTGTATACCAAGAAGGATTTTCTCCATTAATTTTAACGTGTTCTTCTAATAACATCAAAGGAAACCTTCTAGCTCTAAATTGTTGTTCAGACACTTTTTTCATGAAAGGTATGCAATCAGATTCTACAAAACCGTGAAAATCACACAAGTACGCTGCCAATCTTTTGTTTATTGAATTTGTAGAACTATTATAACCATATTGTGTCCAATTTTTCTTCATATTGGTTATCATATTGCTATTTCTATATTCTGGATGTATTACTTTCCATTCATCATCGATAGACGAAATATCCACCTGTTCTAACTGCGTCACGACATCTTGCAACGAGGTATTATCATATGTATCGAACAAATAATTAATAATACTTATCATTTCTGTCACGTTTCCCTCGAATAATTCTCTTCCCTCTACCGGATCTCCATATAATTTACAAAATTTCAAGAGTGCTTGAGTTTCAATTTCTCTAGCCATTTTATAACCCTTGGAAGATCTAAAATAAATTAGTTCAGAACCTTTGTATTCCGTGGATTGCATTCGTTTTTGAAAGTCGTCTGTTTTTCCTACTTTATACCTTTCGGCATTTTGAACTCTATCTAATATTTTTCTTAGAATATATATTCCACACGATGTGGGCCTGCTGTTTCTTGCAATGTTCATTTTATCATAAATATGTGTTATGATAAATTCAATTTAGTACAAATCTTTTTGTAAATCTCTAAGAGCAAAAATTGCTTGTTCTTTTTTCTTAGCTTCTACTTCTAAATCAAAACTAACTTGTAGCACGTCTCTTACATAGTAAAAACATTTTGGAAATCTAGTAATAAAGTCTGAATGGTGCCCGGTTCTTCCCTCCCCTTGGTTTGAAACATGCATCAAGACTCGTCGTTCTTTCCAACTTTTTACAACTTTAGGCAATAGTTCTTCCAAAGATTTTTGTTTTATATCTGGATGCAGTTTAGAATAGCATTCGTAGTGATGACTATCAAAAACAACAGGTAAAATAAACCCTAATTTTCTTAAAACCTTTGAAATTACCAAAACATCTTCGAGACAATAACATTTTTCACAATTTTCTAGCACCAATCTGTTTATAACATTCTCGGGTAATTTTTGAAAGTTTTTGACCCATCTGATAATTGTTTCTTTTTTATTACCGTACATTCCACCACCATGTACTATAAGCACGCCGTTATTGTCACAACCCATGGCATCTAAAATATCGGCATGGTGCTGAAGATCAAGTATAGTTTTTTGAAAAATTTTTGGATCTTTAGCCCCAACTTGATTCCACTGAGCCGGATGCATCAAAATTCTCATATTATACGATTTCGCCAAATCTCCCGCTTTCTTAAGATCTTCTTTTGCGAAATCTATTGTATACGATTCAACTTCTGGATCTGTAAATCTTGGAAATATATCACTGCTGAGTCTAAAACAATGTATCTTGTGTTTTTTGTTATATTCTATCATGGGTATTAAGTCTTTGACATTTTGCAAGGCCAGTGATTTTGCTTTTTCAACACTGTAAGTTCGCCTCACGCATGTTCTTGAATTAAATATACTTGGTTTTTGTGCTCTCAATTCCGTATTTAAACAGCACAAACCTAAATGAATTTTGCATTCGTTATCCATGTCTATTTAAAAATGTAAATCATCAAGTTTTTCATTTTTCAGTAATCTAAAAAATTTAATAATAAATGTCGGATCTTACAGTAATCGATAATAATAAGGCTTCTTTTTTAGGAGGTTACGGAGTGAGCAGAAAAGTTCCACCCGAAGTTATAGTAACATCAAATGGTTATGGGGGTACTGGTAAACCTATAACAGATGGCATTGTCATTAAAAAAGACTATAGCGCAACTACTGCTTCTTCTGCTGGATTAACTGGTGGTAAACAAGGTAAAATTAACGGCAAAGCCGTCGGGGACACCAGTAAAAAAACTACCACAAATTTTGCATTGTTTAAAAATGGTAGCCCGGAAGTAAATATTTTTGGGACTAATTTATATCTTCAGCAGCCATTTGATGCATTTGCGAATACACCAGGCGTGGTTTTAACCACTACCGAAGCTACTCCTGATTTAGCCGTTACTTACACAAGTAAAAATTCAAAAGGTAATTTACCTTTAAACTTAGACGCAGGGGCCGTATACATTAGAGAAAGAGTAAATCAAGTTTTCGGTGCTCCTGTAGAAAGTACCGATGCTACTACAGGTATTATAAATGGCTCCCCTTTTTTAGCTTCTCTCGAAAGGCATTTTGTTAATGATAATTTCATTGAAGTAGCCGATGAAGCACCCACAGCGGAAAATTCCATTCCGGGTTTTAGTAATGATACTTTTTTAGGAGTGACTAGAAGTGTTGATCCCGCTGGAGGAGAATTAAACAAACTTACAGTTTCAGCTTGGTTGACCACTTTCAAATTTCCAACCTTACAACAGTCTCAAACACCTGTGACAAGAGATTTTAGTATAAGTGAGTTAACCCCTGTTGGTCTTGCATTTACTCCAAATTTTATAACGACAGGATTTGATATGTCCGGTACCATTGTAACTGGACCTACCATCCCAGGACCTGCCGATTTCGTACAAACTATACAACTTTCATATATTTTGGGTCAAGGAAATGAAACTGTGGGACAAATATCAAATTATGTTATTTGTTTTGCAGAACTGAGTGGATCAAGTTTAAATTTTTCAACACCTCCAACAATAATACAGGTTGGGTTTCCAGGTCTTTTAACTTTGACGCAAGGTCCTATGAATGATGCTATCACTGACTTACCTTTGACAACTGTTCCAAACACAAACAGAAGTTTTATGCCTGGATGGACCGGGGTTGCCCGTCGATTAACTGATTCAGTCACAACTTTCGGGAATTTAAGAAATATAGTTGTATTCACGGCAACCGCGGGAGCTGGCAAACCTATCGTTAATTCCAGCGCCGATTTAAAGGTTTGGAATAGCGGAACAGGTGCTAGCATAACCCTTAGGGGTGGGATTTCTTACAAAGCTTTTCCCATAATCAAAGGAAACACTTCATGCGCCAATAACGCAATAAATCGAGTTTTATCTTTTATTTCCCCAGTTCCTTTGAATCTTTTGCCAAATAATTGGAAACTTTCAATGTATTCAAGTATCGATGCTTTTCAAGGTGGTCCTTATCCAGAAGTTGATGTTGTTTTGCCGTCGGGTACAAGTATTCCTTCGTGTTTTCCTAAAGCTTATGATTTTGCTGAAGTAAGAGGCACGGACGACTTGGAGCAAGATATATTTGTTGTCTACGCGGCGCCATCCGCGGGGTGGTCTGACAGTGGTACCTGTTTTGATCTTAAAATTAATTATGTTAACTTTGACACCAGTGACAGCACCGACGCGGCCAATCCACCCAGAGAATTAACAACAATTACAAGTTTTACCCTTAATTCCGAATATGGAGATCGTTCAAGCGTTGGAAGTGTTACTATCAATAATTTGACAGCTCAGGGAACAGGATACGAGAATAACATCGTGTATGATGTAATAGGAGGATCTGGAAGAAATCTCAAAGTTAGAGTGCTTGGCGTTGGGGGTGTTGGAGATATTCTTTCTTTCCAAACAATTGCCTGGGGTGAAGGATATACTGCGGGAGATGTGGTTACGATTAACGGGGGAGGTTTAGATGCACAACTTACTATTGATTCGACTGATGATCAAGGAACGCTTTCAGGGGTTGGTTTTATAGAAAATAGAATGATGCTTTCTATCAAACCAGTGTATCAATACGATCTTGACCCAACTGGTGTCTCTTTTGGTTGTAGAACTGGATTAATTAAACTAATAGTTGCTTATAACGATACTTTTGGTCAAAATATAGCTACTTCTAGTTATTTTAATCCAAAAAGTATTGATTTGAATATCAAATGGCAAATCGAAAGAGTTGCTTCTTTAGCAAAAAATGACCGAGAAGCAGCAAGGTTCCAAGTTGAAAACAATTTTTCAGCAAACAAATGCTTATGTTACAGCAATTACCTGAGAAATATTAACGGAGCAGTTACAAGAGATCCATCGTCGTTGAGGACGACACCAAATCAACCCGAAGGTTTAATGGTTTCTTATCCAGTTTTAGAAACTTTTAAAACCGAGGTAGCTCCAAGTTTAATTTTACAAGAGGAAATACAACAAACTCTTGGAATTCAAATAGCTCAATCCTCAAGAAATTTTTCAAGTTTCTGGAATCTTCCGCCTTCAATAAGACAGGATGTTATTGTAACTACCGACGATTTACCGATAGCTCCCTCTTTTGATCTAGGAGACGCAGCTAACGAAGCAATAGCTAGATATGCTCAAACTATACCCCCGAGATTGAGTGTTCAATATTTGGAAGGTTATCAAGCGATTTCCGGAGCTTTTAAAAATCCACCCATCATAACTAGTATTAATTATGCACCAATTCTCCCAAGAGATTACTTTTATTTTGATTCTTTATTAATCAATACTTCACAATTACCATCTGCTTGGTCAAGAAGCGCTTTAGGAGACTGTGTTTTACCTGAGAGTGATCAAACAACAAACCCGGGATTTTTTCTACCTCTTCCCGCTGTTATTAAACCCACGGGATATATGAGCAGATATAAATTTGCCAATTATTTAGCTCCTTTGACCACGGGAGTTTCTTCGGTTAATTACGCGCCTTCACTTGCTATAGATTCTTTACAGCCTTATTCAGTGTTTGGTGCTTCTTACGCGGTGACAAGTATTTTTGGAGAATCTGAACAATACGTAAATGAGGATAATGAATTTATAAGAGATGCGGGGATTCATAATCGATTTTTAACTTTTAAAACTTTCTCCGAAGCTGAAATTACCAATGAAACATTTTTAGAATCAACTATTGTCCCAAATATATCATCACAAGTAACAGTTAAAGCTGTCGTAGAAAGGCCAATAACAAGAGACGAATTTCTTGGAACCATTGAAAACAGTGGATTCTCCGAGCCTCCTAAAAGTGGAAAACGTAGTCAATTATCAGATCCGTCTATTAATACTTTTAACAGAAGGGGTTATTATGTACCCGGAGGACCTGTAAACAATTACGCAGCTACAAAAGGTTTGCTTGTTTCTACAATGTTAGACGGCGTGGCAACTCGTAAAGCAGAACCTTCAAGCACAATAACGACCTTGGACCCAGTAGCCCCGACAGGTATTACAGCTGGGTTAAAAGCCAGAGGTATTTTAGATAATGATGTTCTTGGCAGCGTAGCTCTTGGAGAAAATTTATGGTTAACCGGTTTATGGGGTTCTTTAGGTCCTCCTATCGCTGTGAATGGGTCCAATACAATAGGTTTGACATCTGGTAATCCAAACTTTCTTGCAGATGTTCAACTATCTGAAGCTGCTATACCACTTCCTTTTCCAAGTAACAATGGAATCACTGGAGCCAACGCTTCTAATCAACAAATATGGGGTAGTCAGCCTTTTTCAACGGGCCCTTTTACTCTTTTTTCCAAACTTTCGACAACTACAAACCAACCAAAAGCTCCCAGACCTGCTCCTCTTGTTGGGAAACCAGTGATAGCAAATCAACAATCGTTGGTAAATGGACCTCAATTTCCAAATTATTCCAATGCTGGCATCGCCCAAAACGAAGAACAGAGTCTTAAAAACTTAAATATGGGTGTTACACCTATTGGTCAAAAAACTACTACGAGTGGATTTGGTACACCAACTTTTGGCAAAGAAACACAAGTATTCAACCCATCGACCGGTCAATTTGTTTCGATAGCACCCCAGACTGCTGTACCGGTAACTATTGCTAGAGGAAGTGGTATCGATCCAATCGAGGCAAATAATTTGAATGGATTATTTCCCAGAGGAAAATTGTCAAGAAATGCTGGACTAATATTACATATAAATAAAGACATTAATACTTTATTCTCTAGACCAGGAGCTTATTTACAAGGCGTCAGTACTATGACTAACTACGAATTTCAATAATAGTTTTATAAGTAAAACTTATAAAACTATTTCTTTCATATAAAATGGATAAATTAGAAAAACTTGTTTCTTTTACCAGAAAAGTTGATTGTGATGAAGGTAAAAGGCTTACAGAATACTGCAAGGGCGTTGTAAACGATAAACTAAATCCTGATAAAAATATCCCAGAAGAAGGCTTGAGAGATAGAATTACTTCCGAGATGAATTCTCCCGAATTTTTAAAGGATTTTCTGAGCGATGCTCAGACATTGGCAAGCAATGACTCCATAAATGCTATATACAAATCCATAACGCCTGGGACATTTATTGATAGACATTTCCACGTATCTGCAGACTGGTGGACGACTTTATTTGAAAAAAATACATTTGCTAATAATTACGCGGGTATTGTTTTAGTTCAAGGAATCGTTATAAGAAGTAAAGGTTGGTCCGAGAATTCATGGAGCAATAGTCATAAAATGATCGAACATTCCGGTTTTGACGACGTAGTGGATCCGCTTGTCGCCCAGTCAGTTTTGGGGGGCCGCCGAGTAAAACTAAACGCGTCTGTTGAAGTATTTGAGTCTCATTTAACTTCAAAGTACAAATACAATAAAAACTTAGTCATTCCTTGGGAAATTAATTCCCCCGACTTTAAAGAAACTTTGATCGACGAGTTTGAACCTGAAGATTGCAAAGGACAATATACATATGATGTTCAAACACGCGAACCATGGATTAAAAAAGAAGGCGTGGCATCCGAGAAAAAAGAAGCTGTTTTAAAACAGATTGCTGAAGTAGACAAAAATATACAAAAAGCAATGCGTGAACGCGGTGCCGATTTCATGACGACAATTCGTACTTTAATGGCGGAGAAAACCAAACTACAAACAGATAATTCTGATATTTTGGCTCAAGCAAACGAAGAATCGGGGGATCCGTCTGATGATGGATTTCTTACATCAGCTGGTAAATGTTTAAGCACTGAATATGTATTAAAAACTTGGGAAAACGCATTGTCATATCGCGACAATAGCTCTAGAAGAGTTACACCAAAGATACCACAAGATCCTGTAACACAAGAGCTATTTCCTCCTCTCGTGGTAATACAATTAGTTAAAAGAGAAATAGCCAAAGCTAAACAACGAGGTCAAACATATGGTTCCCCATTGTACACTTTAATCTCACCTGTACAAGTTGGCGACAAAACGTACACGATTGGTCCTTACATGGATTTGTGTAAATTTCACAAAATTAAAAAAGAGGCAATAAAATTTTTCGCAAATTGCGGAGACAACCAAGAATTTTGTAATTCTTTGGAATTTGGATCCTTGATCAAGCCTGGCACCCGATTGGGTCGCGACAGGGATCAATTTTTAAATTTTAGTGAAGCAAGCGAAACCAAGAGTAAATTTCCGACTTTGTACCCAATGACTCCTCCTTGTAGGCTGGAGGGGCCAAGACCTATTGCCGTATTTGGTGGACATGATCTAACGATACAACTCCCCAAGTTAATTTTTGACCCAAATGTGCTCGCAAAAGGTCCAGCAGACAAAGACGGTGACCCTAAAATGACATGGTTTGCAACTCGAGAGAGTGCAGAATGGATATTCTTTTGGAAAACCCGAACTTCAAATAAGGAGCAATTTGAAATTCTTAATAAAGAATATTCCGAGGAGCTAGATGAGACTCCAGATACGGAACTTGAAATGAACTGGACGGATGTTTTAGGCAGAAAACCCAAAAAAGATACTTCCGAATCAAATTTAGTTCATAAAAGATATGATTATGAAACTGATACTACGTATTATGTAAATGATTTCGTTGATTGGTGGGAAAAATTATGGGCATTAATGAACTGGTTGTTTTACAATACAGATAACAACATAATCACGAATAACAGTTATTTAGATTTTGAATGGTTAACTAATGAAGCAAAAATAAATGAAGGAATTGAAGAGTTAAAATTGCTTAAGCCCGATGCGGAAATAACATTTGAGGATGAAGGGTTTGAAAGATCCTTCAAACCAGAATCTTCGTGGAGCAAATATCAACCATCTACCAAAGATATAGTTGATTTTGGAAATTTTTTGAAAGAAAAGCTAAATTTGCGGAAAAAAATAATTAACAATTACGGCTGGGTTTTGCGCGATCATATTTTAACGTTTTACATAACGAGAATTAATCTTCAATATTTACCTTATACCATTTCCACAGCTGATTGTGATAATGCAGAAAACTTAGCTTTCCGTAAATACAATGATATATATAGTTCTAGATTCGATAGTATGGTATTTGTGTCTAATTTTATCGTAGAATACTTAAAAATGGCTAGTATGAGAAGTCCCGTTAAATTAATTGCTGATAACAATGATGTGATATTTTATAGAGGTAATTCAGACCTTAATATCAAAGATAATTATAAACCCCTATTGCGAAATTTTATGGGAGGTTTTAAAGGGATTCACCCAGAATATTTTGACGTTAAAAATCTTTATTCAGAAACAAAAAACGGTATAGTAGCCAAAAAACAATTTGTTATGCAAAGTGCTCCACAACTATCTAATATTTGTAAGTTTTCTGGAAAAATATACACGGCTAGTTCTTTGGGTTTTTACTCGGGTAAAATTCCTAAAATGTCTTTGAAAAATTTTAGGGATGTTATTGAGTACAATTTTGGACAATCTTGGTCACTGTTAGAAGAAAAAGATGATCAGGGGGACGCTTTAGCATATATATGGTTTCCGACTCGAGCAACAAGCTTGTTTGCACCTTCGAAATCTAAGGACCCAGTGACCGGCCTGACCAGTCAGGAAATAGTATCTAAAATTAATGAAAAATCTTGGCCCGGTGAAAAAACTTTTGACGAAACAGAAGTCGAAGATTATCGAGAAAGCAAAAAGAAAATCATTGCATATTTCAAAACCGATTTTAACTATCTGGATAATATAGACGGTAGAGATATACACCGTTCACAATTTTTCGGGGATGGATTTTGTTTGTCGTCGGCATGTCGTAGAATGAGCAGACATGTCAGGGGAGGTTCCGAATACAATATGGGTAAAAATGGTATACCGTTCATATGCAATATTAAACACAACCCGAAAATATTCAAATACTACTATTTTAAGAAAGTTTTAAACAGATTAGGTGATGTTATATTATTTGAAAAAGGCGAACCTGGTGTCTATCAAGATTTTTTGGGAAAATTAGTAGAAAAAGAGGATTATTGTTCGCAAGTTGAACAAATATGGGTTGATCTGGATCAATCCCAGTCTCTTGAGGATAACATAATTGAACTTAAATATACATCATTTCTTTTTGAAGTAATTGGTGTGCAAGAAGGAGGGGAAAGAGGACAGGGGCTTGTGAACGTCACAGGCGATCCAGAGGCTGTTTATTATACTGCTTATTATTTAGATTTTTACGGATTTGGAATGCCACCTGCAATTTTAAATACCGTTAAAGATTATTTTCAGGATGTATTAAATATAAAAGAGAATCAAAACCAACTCCCGAGCAATTTTAGGATCACCTTTTTTGATAAAAGTGTAATTGCGCCAATAAAATCAAAACCAAAAAAACAACCGCGTGGTCGAGGACTTGTTGACCCTTGTTACAAAACTTCTGATGGTAAATTGCGAAGAAAAACCGTTGCACCTTTTTGTACAGGGCCTAAAGCAGAACGCGATGACTGTGTGTGGGTGGGCAGGGGACAAGGTTGCAGAACTAAAAAACCTAA